>Ga0181377_1000603_pt1 | contig 13303 bp, 7 predicted proteins | sample LowvirmetaG_9_FD_130160 | JGI IMG/M metagenome (GOLD analysis project Ga0181377, IMG submission 130160) | Marine viral communities from the Subarctic Pacific Ocean - Lowphox_13 viral metaG | ecosystem: Environmental > Aquatic > Marine > Oceanic | place: Subarctic Pacific Ocean | collected 2015-12-10
ATGGAATTAGTAGAAAAAGTACAAGAACTACAGGCTATTAAACCACCTTTAGATATCGATGAGATAAATAGAAGGATACAAGAGTGGAAAAAATCTACTGGTTATAAAGCACCAGAAGCAATAGAGGTTGAAGAAGTAAAGATAGAAGACTCCCCGGAAAAAAAGGATCCGAACGAGGAGTTGCAAAACAATACAGGGTCTACAGGTTTAAATTTTGGAGATGGACCATTTCAATACATAGAACCTAATACAGGTGAAACGGAAGTTAATTATCGTTTATTTTCTAGCGAAACTTTTAATAGATTAAACCCTGATATAATAGAGTCTACTGATCCTAATTTTACTAATCTTCCTACAGTTGAACTTGAAGAGGTAGATATTGATACTTCAAGGCCTTTTTCAGAAAGAAATTTATACAAGAATTTAGGTGTAATGGTTTTTGGGGATTCTGCAAATCCTATTGATCAAAAAATAATTCAAGATAAATTAAGAACTTATGGCGAGCAATATAATGCAACAACTCTTTACGACTTAAATGTTCAAGGGCAACTGCCAACTCAGTTTGACAAAAGCGGTAGTTTTTTAGGTTTTGTTGGTACTTATGGTGGAAGATCTAGCGGGCAGAGTTTATATCAAGATAATACAAAATTTAATCAAGGACTTGATTTTATATTTGGAAACCCACTGGGTACAGATATAGATAAAGTTGGAGATTATGCAAAGTTTAATAACAATGGAAAACCTATTATTGCTTTAAATTATGGAGATGTTACTATAGATGTAGACGATGTGCCTATGACACAAAGCCAATTGAGAAGTGAAATAGTAAAACGTGAGAGAGCTGGAGAAAACGTTAGTAGCTTAAATAAAAAACTAGAAAAACATGGTGGTGAAAGTTTTTACGGTTTAGATGTGTCACTTATGCAAGACTTTTACATAGCAGACAACATGCCTGTGTACAATGAATCTGAGCTTTCAGGACAAGTTTATGATACATTTGAAAATGGTAGAAATCTTGTAGATCCTGAAAGACTTTATTTTTTAGACGCCGAAGAAAGGTTAAATAATGGAGATTATATACCAGACCAAGAAGAGTTTCTCAAATCAATAGTTGCTAAAGGAGAAAAAAAATATGGCAAAAAATTTTATGATGATTTTGGTAGAACCGCTTATGGATTTAAAGAAATACAAACAAGTGGAGCGGCTGTAGGATTAGCTCAGAAATATCCCACTGGTGATCTTACTTTATTAAAAAGACAGCTTGTTTATAACAAAGACAAGGTAGTTGTACTAGCTCAAGCTGCTTTAGATTTATTAAAACAAGAGCAAGGAGATTATAATGTAAAACTTCAAAGTTCTACTTCTGGTATGTTTGAAGCAGCTAGTATAGATGGGGGTTTGTTTTCTAGTCAGTATGATTTTAATAAAGGATCTCTTCTTCAAGCAACACAATCTAAAAACAAAGAAATATCTGATTTAGCTAAAAAACAAATAGCTTATTTAGAGAAAATAGTTTCAACAGGTCAAATACCTACAGACCCTGGTTTTGACGTTGTAGCTGAGTTTGGTTTAGGTATAGGAACTCCGGTGTTTATAAAGAAAGGAATTAACAAAGATCAGCAAAGTAAATTAGGTTATTTATCTGGAGATTCAGAAATAATAAGAGCTTTTAATAACGCCATGGATTCTTACGATATCACTAATAAGGCTTTGCAAATAAATAGAAATCCTTTAACTAGAGAATCAAGAACAGCAACAGATGTATGGGAAGGACTTACTGAAAAAATATTCAAAGACCTTGGAGAAGATAAAATTATAGATGTAGAAGAAAAACAAGAAATTGCAAATTTTCTTGAAAGCGCTGGAGCTATTGTTAGAGACTCAAATGGCAACTACTTACCAGAGTTTTCTGAGGCATTAGAAACAAGTAGAACTACAAATATAACTCAAGGAGCTTATGATCTTACAAAAATACTACTTCAATTTACATATCTTAGACGTGTTGCAGGTAAGCCTATAGCAAAAATATCCAGTGCTACTGAAACTACTATAATAAATGGGCTTAAAGGATCCAGATTTTCAGCTCTTAATAAAGCAGGAAACTTTTTAAATAGAACAATACAAGGAACTACTATAGGAGCCCCAGGCAAGTTAGGTTTAATAGGCGGCATAGCAGATGAAGCAATTTTATTTGAAATTGCAAATATGTCAAATCATAAGTTTGGTGGTGACGAAGCCAAGTATAAGTTTGGGGAAGGTTTAAAAATGGGTGCTGCAATATCTGGTGGGGGATTTTTTGGAAAAGAAGGTTTTAGAGCTATTTCTAATGTGCTTTCTAAAAACTCAGTTCTTGCAGATGCAATATACAAAGGTACTGTAGCAACTCCACTTAGGCGTGGAATTTCTAATTCTATAACTAGATCTCTAGGTGGTGGTTTTGCTATGGTTAATTCTAATTTACTTTTAGACCCAGTTGGTTTTGTTAAAGATTTTGAAGTATCAAAATATTTTTCTCACGTTTTAGATGAAGCTGGTATACTTTTTTTAGCTGGAAAAACAAATGGAGCTTTAACAACTAAGCGTGGTAGAAGCTTGCAGAGCGTTAAAAATCAAGTTGTAGAAGAGTTTCAATACATACAAGGTAAAGATCCGGTTGTTATTACAGACGCGGCTAAGTCTTTAGGATTAGACTCTAAGGTTACTAAGCAAGATAATGCAGCAAAACAAATTGCAGAAGCAGCTCAAAAAGAAGTTGATAAAATTACTAAAGAATTAAAAGATGGTAAAATAACAGAAAAAGAAGCTGTAGATAAAATTGATATAGTCTCTAAAAATGCTTTAAATTTAACTAATCAGTCTAACTTAAATCAGTTGAAAAGTGTTATAGAAAATGATCCTTCAATGCCTAATCAAGGAGAGATATATTTTGCCGTTAAACAGCTTCAATCTGGTAGTAAAATAAATGAAAAAAACTCTAAGATTATAAGTGAACTTGGCCCTGAATATTTATTAGACAAGTTAGGTTTAAAAAATAATCCTACTAATTTAAATTTTGCTAATCAAATAATATTTAACGAAAAACATATTCAAGAGCTATTAAACGGAGGTGGAGTTATTTACGGACCAGAAGGCGCGATGATAGTTGGTGAAGGTAAGTTTAGAGCTAACTCTCCAAAAGTAAGAACCGAAACATTTAATTTTTTAAGAGAAAGATTTGCTTTAGAAAGTGAACTGCAGCGCCTTCAAGCTAAGTCTAAAAAAGGTTTAATAGAAACAGAAAAAAATCAATTAGAAGCTGATATTAAAAAAACACAAGAAGAATTAGATAGTTATTTAGAAGGCGGCGAAAAATATGAAGCTAATCAAAAAGCTTTAAACAAAGACTTTGAAACTGCTTTAGCAAAAGAAAAAGCTAAAGATAAGGATATTACTATAACTACATCTCAAGGAGAAAGTACTGGAAAGTTTGTTGACGTAGTTGAGTTTAAAGAAATAGTAGAAAACGACGGAGTTGAGTACAATGAACGATCTTTAGCTTATACAGCAAAAGATGGTAACAGGTATATAAATGAAGCTGCTATTAGAAAAGTAAGAAAAATAAGTGACCCATTTCATGAAAGAAATCATACTTACTTTTTAGATCTTATACTTAAAGACAGTAACGGTTTAGTTACAAAAGAAGGTATGGAAACAATTGATTCTATATTAGAAACTTTAACATTTTCTGAAAGAGCAAAATTAGATGCTGAAGTAGAATCTAGATATGACACGTCTAAGCCTAAAGAGCAGTGGTACGAAGAAAATATTACTGTTATGGGTGAGCTTATGAGCGGTAAAAATCCAGTAATAAAAAGAAGTAAAAGGTTTACAGAAAGTCTTGAAGGTTTATTGCCTTTATTTAAAGACAAAGGCTTTGATAACATCGGTGATAGCCCCGCTGAATTAGCTAATTTAATAGCAGGAGCAGCTAGAGGAAGTAAAGGTGCAGAAAAAAGATTAGGAGAAATAGCTGAAACTAGAGCTCAAGAATTAAAAGCTACAGAAGAGGCTACAGGTGAAAAATTTACTGAAACAGCATCTGGTAAACCTAGCTTAAGTAGGAAAGATTCAGCTAGTGTAAATAAATTATTTGAAGAAAAAGGTAAAGATGCTAGTTTTGAAATACTAGAACTATTAAGACCAACTGCTGTGTCTTTAGCTAAAAGATTTAAAAACAGACCTCAATATGATCAGCAATTACTTGTTGACGAAATAATGACAGGTAAAAGAGGTATGCTGGACGTTATAAATGATTACGCTGATAAAGTTGAAAAAGGTGAAAAAGTAAAAGAATTATCTTTGTTTTTAAATAATAGTTTTTCTACTGAGACTGGATTTAAGAGATATATTGAAATAGCTGATAGAAACTTAGGCAAAGAGTTTGATAAAAATTTAGATGACTTAACAGGGTTGAAAGATGTTGCTGTTGAAGAAACAACTAAAGAAAAAGAAAAAGTAACTGCGACTAAGCAATTACCTTCTGAAGTTAAAATGAAACCTGAGTTTATAGAAAACCTAGGCATTGAAGCAAAAGAAGGTCAGACACCTGAGCAAGCAATACAAGAGGCTTTAAAAACTCAAGTACTAGATAGCTTCAAAGATGTAGATATTAAAAAATACAAAGACTTAAAAACACCTAGAGCGTTAGCGGAGTTTTATGCTAAAATGCTTGGCATTAAGTCTGAGGCTGGTATAAAAGCTTTAATGATACCTAATAGGAATTTTCCTGCCGGTGAAAAAGCTGCAGCAACTAGAGCTAAGCAGTTTATATTAGACAACCTACAAGCTATACACTCTAGAATTAATACACCTGGATTTAAGCAAACAAAAGTAGGTAAAGCGTTATTAACTGAAAAAGGTGATTTAAAACCTGGATCTTTAAAAATACTTAGAGATATAATTTCAGGTAAAAACATAACAGTAGAAGGTTACGATGGTAAACCTTATGAGTTTAATCCACTTGAGAACGGCAAACCAGTTCCTTTATACAGAAGATCTCAACCACTAAAAGTAGTATTAAGTTCTTATTTTAAAAATAATGCTTTAGAATACTTAGAAGGTGATGCAGGTCAAAGAGCAAAACTAGGCGCTAAGTTTAGTAATGCTAAAGACGTTGAAAAAACTTTAAAACTTTCTGAAAGACGCCGCTTAGAAAAAGAATTAAAAACGATAGGAGGAAAATTAAGGACTATAGCTAAAGATGCACTTCCAAAAGGTGTAGAGCTTCCTGATCTTTCTACAATAGAAGGTAGGCAGAGTTATGTAGACTTTTTAATAACAAATTATTTTCCTAAAATTATAGAAATATTTGGAGCAGATGCAACTGGTATTACTAAACCTACAGATGTCTCACCAGGAGGCAACAGAATTAATTATACAAAAGATGGTAAAAAGTTTTCAGGTGCACTAAATGAAAGCCAACTTGGAGTTACAAATGCTACTGATCCTAAGCTAGTTGGGAAATATGGAGAAAAATTTGCAAAAGAAAACAAAGAACTTTTAGATGCTGGTTTAGTATTTGAACAAAAAAATATAAAAGAATTAATACCAGAGGGCGAAATTGATGTTGATATAGAAGTAGCTACAAGACAACAAAAGACGAAGGACTTACAAAGAAATTTAGATTCAAGACAGCAGCATATAGATGGTTATAAAAAAGTTTTAAACAAGTTTAAAGAGGTTTTTGATAGTGATCCTAAAATGATGCAAGGTTTAATATTTCACATGTATAATCCAAACGCTAATTATTCTTTTTATAGAAATTTTGCGCAGTTAATAGGTAAAGAAGTAGGTATTAACAAGGGTAGAGAAGAACATGTTTATCAAGCTGGTAATTGGGCTGTAAGAACTTTAGAGGCTATGACTTCTGCTAATCCCAAAACTTGGAAAAACTGGCTAGACTGGTCTGCTGAAAACTACTATCAAGAAACTTTAGGGCCTGATGCGCATAAAGCAGTTGATGGTAGATACAAGGAAAATAGATATTCAGACGTTAATCCAGCTCCAGCATGGTTGCCTGAATTTAAACTGGATGGCGTATACAATGGGGTTTCTATGGAGCATCCGTTATTAGAAAAAGCTATCAATGAAGCTATAAAAACAGGTGACTTCAGCAAAGTTCCTGATCCTAAGATAAGATACTACAATGAATACTTATCTTTAAATCCAAACATTGTAACAAACAAAGGTGTTACAGATGCTAAAAAGTATAACGTTGAAGTACCTAAAAAGTTTGAATTAAATCCTAATATATACAAATATCAAGGGCAATTAATATATCAACAAATACTAACAAAAGCTGGTATATTAAAAGGTGACAACGCTTTAACAGCTTCTAAAGCTAAAAAATTAATTGATGAAAGATTAAAAAGTGTTGAACCAGAAGCTAAACAAGCCAGAGCGAACAACGGGCTTATTGGTAAAAATTTAAAAATAGATATTAGTAAAATAGAAGCATCAGACGCAAGTGTTGTTATCAATGAACTTAAAACAGCTGATGCGGCATTAGAATTATCAAGATCTTTAAATATTGAAGATGGTAAACCTGTACCTAAAAAAGAAAAGAAAATTAGAGTATTTGATTTTGATGATACTTTAGCGAGATCAAACAGTAAGGTTTTAGTTGAAATGCCAGGGCCTGAAATAGACCCTGCTATGTTTGATGTTGCTGCAAGAAGAAAATTTAAAAAAGAATTTGAAAACAAACCTAGCTTTCAACAAAATTTTAAAAATCTAACAGAAGCGCAAAAGCTAGAAGTCTACTTAGAATTTCCTGGAACTGGTAGAACATTTAAAATAAATGCTACAGAGTTTGCTGAAAAGTCAGCTCAGCTAGAAAAAGAAGGAGCTAAGTTTGATTTTAGTGAATTTAGTAAAGTTGTTGATGGTAAAAAAGGCCCTTTGTTTAATGTAGCTAAAACAATAGCAGACAAAAGAGGTACAGAAGATTTATTTGTATTAACAGCTAGACCTCAAGATGCCGCTGGTCCTATAAGAGAGTTTATGAAAGCTCTAGGCATTGATATACCTTTGAAAAATATAACTGGCTTAGCAGACGGTAAAGCTAGCGCTAAAGGCCGATGGATCATGGATAAAGTATCTGAAGGTTATAATGATTTTTATTTTGCTGATGATGCGCTTAAAAACGTGCAAGCTGTAAAAGAAGTGTTAGATCAAGCTGATGTTAAAGGCAAGGTACAACAAGCCAAGTTTAGTAATGCTAAAACTTTTAATACTATAACTAATGAAATGATAGAGGCTAGTAGCGGTATTGAAGCTTTTAAAACTTTCTCTGCTGCTAAAGCTAAAACATTAGGCGAAAACAAAGGTAGGTTTGATTGGCTTACAATGGCTTCATCAGCTGAAGATTTTAAAGGTTTATTATATAAAATGATAGGCAAAGGAAAACAAGGTGAAGCACACTTTGAGTTTCTTAAAACAAACCTTATTGATCCTTACAACAGAGCAGAAGACTCTGCTATACAAGCTAAAATATCTGCTGCTAATGATTTTATGGCGTTAAAGTCTATGTATAAGACTATACCTACTACACTTAAAAAAGAAACTGGCGTAGGTAAATTTACATATCAGCACGCTCTTAGAACATACATGTGGACTAAGCAAGGTATGTCAATACCTGGTTTATCAAAAGCTGATGTGGCAAAACTAAATAAGTTTGTTACTGATAGTGCCGAGCTTCAAACATTTGCAGATCAATTAATAGTAAGCCAAAAAGGTAAAATGTATCCTGAACCTGGTAAAAACTGGTTAGCTGGTAATTTAACTACAGATATTATAGGTGGCATAAACAAAGTCAACAGAGCAGAATACCAAAAGACTTTTAGAGAAAATGTAGACATTATATTTTCACCTGAAAATCTAAATAAAATGGAAGCTGCATATGGTACTCGCTGGCGTAAAGCTTTAGAAGATACTCTTCGTAGAATGAAGTCAGGTAGTAATAGACCGATTGGTGGCAGTGAAATAACTAATAAAGTACTAGACTGGACTAATAACTCTGTTGGTGCTGTAATGTTTTTAAACACTAGATCTGCACTACTTCAAACTATATCTGCTGTAAACTTTTTAAATTGGGGTGATAATAATCCTATAGCGGCAGGTAAAGCTTTTGCAAACCAGAAACAATTTTGGGGAGACTTCATGAAGCTAATGAACTCTGACTACTTAGTACAGCGTCGTAATGGTCTAAAGATTAACGTAAGTGAATCTGAAATAGCAGATGCTGTTAAAGATTCTAAGAACAAAGTAAATGCAGCTATATCTTATTTACTTAGTAAAGGTTTTGTGTTTACTAGATACGCAGATAGTTTTGCTATAGCTTCTGGTGGTTCTACTTTTTATAGAAACAGAATTAAGAAGTATATTAAAGAAGGTATGGATCAAAAACTTGCAGAAGAAAAAGCTTTTGAAGATTTTAAAGACGTTGCGGAAGAAAGTCAGCAGTCTAGTGACGCTTCTAAAATTAGTATGCAGCAAGCTTCTGGCGCTGGTCGTATTATACTTAACTGGGCTAACACACCAATGCAGTATGTTAGAATACAAAAAAGAGCTGCACAAGATTTAATAGCAGGGAGAGGTGATGCTAAAGTACATATATCTAAAATAGCTTATTACGGTGCTATACAGAATTTAATATTTAACTCACTGCAACAGGCTTTATTTGCTATAGGTTTTGGTAGTGATGAAGATGAAAAAGATCCTAAGTTAAAGGCAAGAAATAAACAAAAAATAACTAGAGTTGCTAACGGTATGATAGATTCTCAGTTAAAAGGTTTAGGTATTGCTGGGTCAGCTATGGTTGCTGCTAAAAATACAGTGCTAAAAATAATATCAGAGTCTAAAAAGAAAAGACCTGAGTATGAAAAAGCCGCAATAGAAGCGCTTAGCTTTTCACCAGCTATTAGTTCTAAATATAGAAAAATTGTAGGTGGTTTAAAAAGCTTTAGTTGGAATATGAAAAAAATGAAAGAAAAAGGTTTTAGCTTAGACAATCCAGCTTATTTAGCCGGTGCTCAAATATTCACCGCGGTTACAAATGTGCCTTTAGATGAGGTTGTTGCAAAAGTTAACAATATAAGAGGTATACTAAGTGAGCAAACTGCTCAATGGCAAAAAATATCGTTAGCCGCTGGATATGGAACATATGATGTTGGTCTTCCTTATTATGGAGGTTGGGATGCTGTAGCTGATCCAACACCAGAGGAAATAAAGCAAAAGAAGTTTGATACAATGAAAAAGGATACTAAAACTAAAGATCAAATAAACATGCTTTTAGACTTGGGTCTTACTAAAAAAGAAATAAAAGCTCTAGGTAAAGAAAATGCTAGGGTTAAAAAAATAATTGAATTACAAAACAAACCTAAAGAAGAATCTGTAGACGTAAAAACAAAACCTACGCCTGAAACAAAAACTAAACCTAAACCTAAACCTAAAGCAGAAACTGCAGAACAAAAACTAAGAAGACAATTTGATTCTATTAAATCAGAAAACAAACCAGATCAAGTTAAAACATTAACTAAGTTTGGACTTACTAAAAAAGAAATAAGAGATCTTAGATACGAGAAAAACAGAGTTGAAAAGATTTTAGAATTAATGGATAAATAAATAAACTATGGCATCAGCATTATACAGAAAACTAACAGCATCTTGCAAAGCAGCAGCAAAGAAAAAATTTAAAGTATATCCTAGCGCGTACGCTAATATGTGGGCTTCAAAGCAACAAAAAAAAGGTAAGTGCTAATGGCTTATAAACAAGAAACAGACTCACCTTTAGGACATTGCTGGTCTAATGTAATGCACTTGCAACCTTGGAATAAGATGCGAAGTAGAACAGCTGCAGCAGCAGGTAGAGGCACAGGTAATAAACCTAGTTTAAAAGCAGCAGAAAAAAGAAGAGAATCTCCGTTAGACAAAACAAAGGCTAAAGGTGGAGGTACTACTAAAGTATGTTTACCTATAGCTAAAATACGAAGCATGAGCAAGGAGGAAAGGCAAAAGGTTATTAACGCTAAGCGAGCTGCTGCAGCTGCAGGAAAAAGAGTAAGATCTAGTAGCAGTAATGTTAAAGGTACTAGTAGTAAAAATTTAAAAGACTGGGTTAAACAAGATTGGAGACAGGTTGCAGATCCATCAAAAAAATGTGGCGAATAAAATGAATATATCAGATATAAAGCTATACGCCATGAGCGTAGGCGCACTAAGCGTTACAACCTTTACACATATAGAAGACGGTTTAAAAATATTATTATTACTTATAACTATAGGTTATACAATATCTAAATGGATTAATATAAAAAAAGAAAATGAGAGCAATAAATAAAATTATTGTTCACTGCTCTGCAACACAAGAAGGAAGAAACTTAGATGCAGCTGAAATAAATAAGTGGCATTTAAAAAGAGGTTGGCGTGGTATAGGTTATCACTATGTGGTTTTATTAGACGGGACTATAGAATATGGTCGCAGTATATATGAGCAAGGTGCTCACGTTAAAAATCATAACAAAGGTTCTATAGGAATTTGCTACATTGGAGGTGTTGAATCAGAACGGGATTCTAATGGTAAATGGGTTGCTAAAGATACTAGAACAATAAAACAAAAAGAAAGTTTATTAGACTTGCTTAAAACACTAAAGAGGTTGCACCCAAATGCAACAATACATGGACACAATGAGTTTACAGCAAAGGCCTGCCCTTGCTTTAATGCTTATGAAGAATATTGTAATATATGAATTCACCACTTAAAATAAAAGAAGCTGCTTATGAAAAGCAGAATAGAAAAATGCGATCAAAGCACAAGTCTGAAACTGGTAAAACATTAGGTGATAGACAAACGTCTGGTACGGGCAAGCGTAGAGTTTCATTTGCTTGTAGATTTGGCGGCATGGCGGGCGCTTTAAAAGATGCTAAAGGCGAACCAACTAAATTAAAAATGGCATTAAAAAAATGGGGTTTTGGTAGCAAAGAAGCTGCTAGAAATTTTTGTAACAAACATAAAGAAAAAAAATAATGAAAAGTAATTCACCGTTCTATCAAGATAAATGTCAAGTCGCTTGGGATAAATGGGAAGCAGACAGAATGAAGTCTAAAAGTTTAACTAAAGATACTACAGCAGGAACAGAAGCAGCTTCAAGAGAGCTAAAAGAAAAAGGAGAATATGAATGCGTCGACGGCGTAATAAAAAGAAAAGAAGATAAAAACAAAGATAAAGATTAATTATGGGAAAATTATTAGTAAAATGGGGATTAGCAATACAAGCGTTCTGGTGTAAGTGTTGTTGTAAGTGGAACTGGTTAGTTTCAAAATTAATCATTAACGTAGCAGACTGTCCAGTTGCAGAATGTATTTGTAAAAAATAAATATTATGAGTAGTATATTTTCAGGTCCTTTTATGCAGAAGAGACCTTTTCAATCAAGGCCCGGTAGAGGTAGTAGCACAGGAAACAAAATAAGACTAAAAGGAAATTATAAAGAAGGAACTTTAGCTAGTGAAGATGATCTAGACGAGGCTCTTGGAATGCCAACAGGAGAACAAACTGGAGTTTCAAGCCAAGACTATAGCTCTGTAAGAGTAGACGCAAAAGGACCTTATGTTATTAAGCTAAAAGATATTGATAAAGAAATAGACGAAGGAGATTTTTAGGAACAAAGATAACTGGGCGTACCATACCCAAAAGTTCCTGTAACCAAAGGGGATCTCAAGCGAGGTCCCCTTTATTATTATCCGTCACAGGCTATACAGTCTTCACTCATAGCTTGTTGTGCTATATCTCCACGAAGCACTGATTCAGTTCTAGTATAATATAAGGTTTTAATACCTTTTTTCCATGCTGACATATGAACTTGATTGATCCATTTAGGCGTAGCCACACTAGGAAATGCTAGATTTAAACTAACAGACTGATCTATGTACTGTTGCCTGATACCGGCTTGATTTACTAGTTCGAGTTGATTGATCTCTTTAAACGTTTTAAAAACATCTTTAGCAGGTACATCGTGTGGTCCAACCATAACCCCGTCAAGCTCAGATAAACCTTGAACACTACCACCATCTGCCAGAATTTTATCCCATGTTTCATTGTTATTAATTTTAAGTTTTCTAAGTAATTTTAAAAGTGTAGGATTTTTACGGATAAAAGTTCCTTTAGCTGATTGCTCTGTAAATACATTAGCAGCCCAAGGTTCTATTCCGGGCGAAATGTTTCCGCTAAGCTTTGAATTACTAACAGTGGGAGCAATAGCCCTAAGGTGAGTATTACGATAACCACTACCAACACACCACAAAGGTTCTCCATAAACTTCAGCAAGATCCATACTAGCACGCTCAGACTCGATTTTAATTTGCGAAAATATTTTCCTAGTTTCAAACTGAGCAAGTAGACCTTCAAAAGGAATAGCCTTTTCTTGGAGATACGTGTGCCATCCCAATACACCCAACCCAAGCGCGCGTCCTTTCGTAGCGGAACGAATGGCATTTTCAAAACCTCTAAGTCCTTTTGCTCTTTGAATAAATTCCTCCATAACGCCATCAAGAAACCACGTGGCGTGATATATAAGGTTGCTTCCTTTCCATTCATCATATTTAGCTAAATTTAAAGATGACAAGCAGCATACAAAGCTATGGTTCTCATCTGTGTGTAATGTAATCTCTGAACATATGTTTGTCATATGCACCTTTAGCCCGTTGTCTTTGTAGGCTTTAGGGTTATTCTTGTTTGTATTTCCCTTAAAAAGAATGTAAGGTTCGCCAGTAGCTTTACGCTTTTGAAGTAATTTTCCCCAACGTTTTCTAGCGTCTCTATCTCCTTGTTCAATTCGTCGCATAAATTTATCGCCGACTACAGCGCACTGATGTAAGTTAAGCGATTGGCGGTTGACGTCTCCTTTAGGTTCACGTATTTCTAGCCACTCTTCGAAATCGGGGTGATCAATGTTAATATTAACTGATGCAGCTCCTCGTCTGACAGATCCTTGATTAGTCGCAAGTATGGTCGAGTCGTATATTTTGCAGAACGGCACGACTCCGTCTGATGTTCCATTTCCTGTAATTTTAGCGCCAGCGGGTCTTATTTGATTTATACCGATACCAACTCCACCGCCGTGCTTAGCGAGTAGCATCATCTCTAGGTTTTTACTACCTATGTCCTGAATCGAGTCTGCAACATCAATGCCAAAGCAAGATATAGGTAAACCGCGATCAGTCCCTGTGTTTGATAGCACAGGACTAGCCAGACACAACCAACCATTC
>Ga0181377_1000606_pt1 | contig 13237 bp, 1 predicted proteins | sample LowvirmetaG_9_FD_130160 | JGI IMG/M metagenome (GOLD analysis project Ga0181377, IMG submission 130160) | Marine viral communities from the Subarctic Pacific Ocean - Lowphox_13 viral metaG | ecosystem: Environmental > Aquatic > Marine > Oceanic | place: Subarctic Pacific Ocean | collected 2015-12-10
AAGTGTTCTTAATACAAGTGCTGATTGGGACAGCACTCATGCCAGCGTTCTTGTCACAAGCGGCAATTGGGATTCAACACACGCTAGTGTTCTTAATACAAGTGCTGATTGGTACAGCACTCATGCCAGCGTTCTTACTACAAGCGGCAATTGGGATTCAACACACGCTAGTGTTCTTAATACAAGTGCTGATTGGGACAGCACTCATGCCAGCGTTCTTACTACAAGCGGCAATTGGGATTCAACACACGCTAGTGTGTTAGCAACTAGTAGCGATTGGGACAGCACTCATGCCAGCGTTCTTACTACAAGCGGCAATTGGGATTCAACACACACTAGTGTATTAGCAACTAGTTCAGATTGGGATTCAACACACGCTAGTGTATTGGCGACTAGTAGCGATTGGGATAGTGTATATAGTTTTGTTAATAGTGATAGCGCCACTAACAACACAGATTACAACCGGACGGCATTTGTAAATGCTAGCGGTGATACGATCGCTGGCGATTTATCAATAACAGGTCACTTGGATGGCACAACAGCGGTGTTCACGAGTATCACAGCATTGAGTAGTGTCGTTGATGTTATTGATATTAAAGTTCGTGAGTTGAGCGGTTATGATATTATAGATGGCGATTTGAGTGTTGATGGTGATGTTAGCGCTCAGGATAATTTATATATTACTGATGGTGAGATTGTCTTCGGTGACAATCACTTGGCACACGGATTTGTTCATGCTCCAGAAGAAATTGAAAAACTAACAAAATATGATGTTAGAGATTTTAAGAGCACATACAACAGTGTCCTTACTACTAGTGCATATTGGGATAGTGTTTATACGGATGTTAGTACCACAAGTGCTAATTGGAATTCTACATACTCAAATGTTTTAACAACTAGTGCAAATTGGGACACAGTATATGCGGATGTCAGTATTACCAGTGCATATTGGGATAGTGTTTATAGTTTTGTTAACGCAGACAGTGCTACAAACAACACAGACTATAATCGAACAACATTTGTAAATGTAACTGGTGATACAATAACCGGACCTTTATACGCAGAGCAAAACTTACATGTACTTGAAGGTGATATCGTTTTCGGTGATGATGGTTTGGTACATGGCCATACACATACACCAGAAGATATTGAAGTTTTTAGTAAACAAGATTTACGTGATTTCAAGAGTACCCGCGCAAGTGTTAACAATACAAGTGGTGATTGGAATAGCGTTTACAATAGTGTAACAAACACAAGTGCTGATTGGAATTCTACACATGCAAGCGTACTTACCACAAGTGCCGTTTGGGATAGTGTTTATAGTTATGTTAATAGCGATAGTGCTACTAACAATACTGACTATAATAGAACAACATTTGTTAACACGAGCGGTGATGTTATTAACGGTGATCTTACTGTTACAGGCCATCTAGAAGGAACGACAGCGATATTTACCAGTATTACAGCATTGAGTAGTGTTGTTGATGTAATTGATATCAAAGCGAGAGAGTTAAGTGGTTACGACATAATTGACGGAAACTTGAGTGTTGATGGTGATGTTAGCGCTCAGGATAATTTATATATAACAGATGGTGAGTTGATATTCGGTGACAACCACATGGTGCATGGTTTTGCTCATGCTCCAGAAGAGATTGAAAAACTTACAAAATTTGATGTAAGAGATTTCAAGAGCACATACAACAGTGTACTCACAACTAGTGCCAATTGGGACACAGTATATACAGATGTTAACGTCACAAGCGCCAACTGGGACTCAACACACGTAAGTGTATTAGCAACTAGTGCCAATTGGGACACAGTATATACAGATGTTAACGTCACAAGTGCCAACTGGGACTCAACACACACGAGTGTATACAACACAAGCGCCAATTGGGACAGTACACACACGAACGTATTTAACACAAGTGCCAATTGGGACTCGACGCATGCTAGTGTGTTAGCGACTAGTAGTGATTGGGACAGTGTTTATAGTTTTGTTAACACGGATAGCGCCACTAACAACACAGATTATAACCGCACAACATTTGTAAACGCTAGCGGTGATACAATCACTGGTGATCTAGCAATAACAGGTCATCTAGATGCAACAACAGCGGTGTTCACAAGTATCACAGCATTGAGTAGTGTTGTTGATGTTATTGATATCAAAGCGAGAGAGTTAAGTGGTTACGACATAATCGACGGTAATTTGAGTGTTGATGGTGATGTTAGCGCACAAAACAATCTATACGTCACTGACGGTAAAATAACATTTGGTGACAACCACATGGTGCATGGTTTCGCTCATACACCTGATGAGATAGAAGATCTAACCAAATACGATGTAAGAGATTTCAAAAGTACATATCAGAGTGTACTAACAACTAGCGCCAACTGGGACACAGTCTATGCTGACGTCAGTGTCACAAGTGCCAACTGGGACAGCACTCACGTAAGTGTACTAACAACTAGCGCTAACTGGGACTCAACACACGCTAGCGTTCTTGCTACAAGTGCTTACTGGGATGCAGTATACAGTTTCGTCAACACAGACAGTGCTACAAACAACACTGAGTATAATCAAACGACATTTGTAAATGCTAGTGGTGATACTATAACAGGTAGTCTCAGTGTAACAGAAGACTTTGATGTAGATGGTAACACGAGACTAAAAGGTGATTTGATCGTTGATGGTGATGTGTGGTTTACAGCAGGTAATCAGGGTGGTAAGGTAACTATAAACCTAGGTGACAATGATACTGATAATATCGTATTCAATGCTGATGTTGATAGTAACATTGCTCCTGATAAAGACAACACATACACATTAGGTACAACAGCATCACATTGGAAAAAATTACATGTACAGGATGTTGAAGCAACTAATGATATAACCGCTGAAAATAATCTATACGTAACACATGGTGATGTGATATTTGGTGACAGTAATTATGATCACGGCCATGTACACACATCTGAAGAGATAGAACACTTAACCAAACAGAATGTAAGAGATTTTAAAAGTGTACAATCGAGTGTGTACAACACTAGCGCCAATTGGGACGCAGTATATGCTGATGTTAGTGTAACGAGCGCCGATTGGGACAGTGTATATAGTTTTGTTAATAGTGACAGTGCAACAAATAACAGCACGTACAATCACGCGGCATATGTAGATGTTGCAGGTGACGTGATGTCCGGTAGCCTTGAAGTTCAACAAGGTATCATAACTGAAGTCATCAAATCTAATAATCCACAATCTGCACTCAAACTGTATGGTGGATCGGAAAGCAGTAATGGAGCGAGATTAGAATTATATGGTGCTAACAACGATAACAGTCAGTTTGATGGTAGGGTGCATATACAGACTAACGACTTGTATATTGGAGATATAGATGATCCAGTTGATGGTAACGATCCATGGATGTTGAGAATTGATGTTGATGAGAGGAATTTTATAATTGGTGACACAACAGCGATTGATGATAGTATCTTAACTGTAAAAGGACGTACAACCATTGATGGTGATACACGTGTTATTGGTGATGTTACTGTTGGTAATATAATGTTCAACGGTACGGGTGAGATCGAGAGTCTAACAAAACAGGATATACGTGATTTCAAGAGCACTGAAAACACAGTCAACACCACAAGTGGTAGATGGGAGAGTGTTTATAGTTTTGTCAACACAGACAGTGCCACCAACAACACTGATTACAACAGAACAGCATTTGTCAACACAAGCGGTGACACTATAACAGGTGATTTAGATATATCTAACCGTATCACGAGTAACGAGGCTGTGTTCACCAGCTTGACTGCTTTGAGTAGTGTTGTTGATGTTATCGATATCAAGGTACGTGAGCTCAGTGGTTATGATATCATTGATGGTGATTTGAAAGTTGAGGGTGACATTACTGCAGATCATGATTTGTTTGTCACTGATGGTAGGGTAATATTTGGTGATGTTCATGACTCACATGGTGTTATACACACAGCTACTGAAATCGAGGAATTAACCAAATATGATGTTAGAGATTTTAAGAGTACATACAGTAGTGTTTCATCAGCAAGTGGTAATTGGGATTCAACTCATGCAAGCGTTCTCGCAACAAGTTCAGATTGGGATTCAACTCATTCAAGTGTTCTTGCAACCAGTAGCAATTGGGATTCAACACACGCAAGTGTATTAACCACAAGCGGTAATTGGGATTCAACACACGCTAGTGTTTTAACCACCAGTAGCAATTGGGATAGTACTCACGCAAGCGTTCTTAATACAAGTGCCGATTGGGATTCAACTCATGCTAGCGTTCTTAATACAAGTGCCGATTGGGATTCAACTCATGCAAGTGTTTTTGCAACAAGTTCTGATTGGGACTCAACTCATGCAAGTGTGTTAGCCACTAGTAGCGATTGGGATTCAACCCATGCAAGTGTTCACGCTACAAGTGGTGACTGGGACAGTGTTTATAGTTTTGTCAACACAGACAGTGCCACCAACAACACTGATTACAACAGAACAGCATTTGTCAACACAAGCGGTGACACTATAACAGGTGACCTATCAGTAACCGGGCAGATAACTGGCACTACAGCATATTTCACGAGCATTACAGCAGTAAGCAGCATTGTTGATGTTATCGATATCAAGGTGCGGGAATTAAGCGGTTATGATATAATTGATGGTGACTTGAGAGTTGATGGTGACACAACTGTTGATAGATTGCTATTAGGCGAGGATCGTGATCCACTAACTGAAGTTACCGGCGGGTACACAAGTAACATAACAAATAACTTTGACTGTGGAGTTTCCAACAAATATAAATACACACACTCAGTTAATGTATATGGTACAGGTGATATAGTTGTAAATGGAGTTACCTTCCATGCGATAACGGGCGAGAGTAACAATAACTGGTCTATATCAAATTCAACAGGTGTGTCACACCAATCCGGAGCAGGAGATGTAACAGATACTATTGGAGATGTAATTAACGACAATTATCGTTATATAGTCGATACACAAACATTAACACTATCCGGCTTAACAATAGGTCGCAAGTATGCATTCACATTATACAATCAAGCATGGGATACTGACAATATACCAAAGCGTGGACTTATAACCCGAGAGAATGACGTTACAGTCGCGGTTGATCAGAATGAATTTGCTTCCACTGATGATGATGGTCAAATTGTTGAGTATATATTTACTGCTGATGCCAACACCGCAACGTTTCAAATAACTCCAGATCATGATTCGAGTTGGAATATATATGCATTTACAAATAGGGAGGTGTGGTCATATGGTTCTGAGTCATTAACTAGCTTTGACGTAACAAACTTCAAGAGTAGTCACACAAGTGTATATAACACAAGTAGCGATTGGGATAATGTTTACAGCTTTGTCAATGGTGACAGTGCCACAAACAACACTGAGTACAATCGAACAACATTTGTCAACACAAGTGGTGATACGATAACAGGAAGTCTCTGTATAACTGATGAGTTGGTAGTATCCGGTGAAACTACATTGAGTGGTGACGTGGTGGTTGATGGATGGACAACATTTAATAGTGGCGTGACTGCAGATAGTAACGTCTACATAAAGGGTGATTTGCGTGTTGATGGTAATGTCTGGTTGTTGGCGGGCGTTGGGGATGTTATCAATGTTGGAGAGACAGCAGATGATGTAATTGTATTTCAAGCACCTGTTGATAGTAACATATCACCATTCGCAGCATCACAACATGATTTAGGATCTGTCGATAAACCATGGAAGGGTGTGTATGCAGATGCTATAATCATACAAGACGTTACATTAACACATGAGGATGTCGCATCAATACAAGGTGCTGGTAATATCGTTTCGACAACAAGTTCGAACTGGAACGATTCATATACACATACAACGAGATTGACAGGTGAGACTGAATTGTTAGCTGACCGTGTTGATACACTATATCACTACACAATAAATGGTTTTGATAATAGTACTGTGAGTTATGAACCATCTCTTGACAAGTACATAAGCGAAGAGCATGTACCTGGTTCTATACAACTAGGCGACACCGTTGTTATAGCGGCACTAAACACGGCGTATTTATTAACCAGAAACCAAGGACTATCAACAAATGATTGGACCCCTGTACGCTCAAAACCCTCTACATTATTTTATCGTACGAATTTACTCGACGGTGGTGTAGTTGATAGTATTGATACAACTAAGCACAATACCGCAAAATACACTATTGAGGTTGAAGCTGGTGGTGAGGTGATGCTGACGGAATTGAGTATGATTGCAAATCAAAGAGGAGTTCAATTAATACAAAATACGAATAATTACACCACAGATGAGCCATTTGTTGAGTTTGAAGTTAATTTGAACCAACATGATAATAAGTGTGAGTTGCTCATGAGAGAAGTTGCAAATGTTAACACGATGTGGAACCCGGGAGTCTTATCATCAAAGTCATACACATGGTTAGATGCAGATAATACAGGTAAGGTTATACTTGACTCACAGCAAACATTTCTACGATGGGAGAATAGTGGAGTCACGGATTTATACATGTGGGCAAGAGCTGGTAGTGAGCCTGAATATGTAACACAGGGTGCTGAGATGTTGAATGGTAGGAATGTGTTGAAATTTTCTGGTAATAGTGATTTTATAGAATCAGAATATCATGACGGTGAGTCACGTGGAAAGTGGAATGAAGATCCTGTTACCTGGTACCTGGTATTCAAGCCAACTGGTGTAGATAATTTTCATGACTACTTACTTTGGTTTGAGCAAAGCACAGGGCAAGACCTCGCGATAGTGCCAGGTGATAACGATGAATTTTACGGCAAGGTGTGGATGAAGGATAATGATGTGGGTAATGGACCGTATCCGTTCACCGAGTCATTCAGCACCAGTGACTTAATAAATCAGTGGAACATATTTGAATTGGAATTGAATCCGATCACCAAGAAGACAGCGATATATTTGAATGGTCATTTGATACAGAGTGGCATGGACATGAACTATGAGTTCTTACAAACATCCGAGCATATGCTCAGATTACATGCTAATTGGATAGGATCACAGTTCACGGACGGGTACTTAGCAGAGTTCCTAGTGTTGGAAGATTATCAACGAATACAAACTGAAGGATACTTGGCTCACAAGTGGGGACTACAAGAAAAATTACCAGAAGATCATACATACAAGAATATACCACCTCAAGCACCAGCAGTATTTAAAGGTAAGCGAATTAATTTGTTCTGATACCTATAAATGGTAGTGCGTAACAATAAATAATCACATGGCATTAAATAAGCACTTCAAAGTAAAAGATACAATTACCGTCGGTCAGTCCGGTTTGTTTGGGAACACCGTACAAATTGGAACCGCTGGTGACTACATTAGCGCAGACCCAGCAATTGATGCATGGGGACCAATATTATCTGGAGGTAGAGATTTAAGTCTGTTCATCGGTGATGGAATAGACAGAATAAGAGAAACAGTTGTTAAGGGTGGTACAGTTACTGGTGACGGTGTTCTCAGTGTTGGTGCACTTGCTGAGATTGCCGGTCTCAATTCAGTACTAGGTACACCAAAAGATAGCGGAGACGGAGCAGTTGCATACTCATCTGTTCCAGCTGTTGGTGCCGTTATCACGATTCCGAGCCTCGAACAAACAACAAATGCCGGAGATTTAGAAGCACCATATCAAGGTACATTTCAAGTCAGATCACAAACAGATGGTAGTAATGAACTAAAGGATGGTGTCTGGTATTCTAACGGTAATTACACCACAGTAGAAGCCCGAGGATTACAAGGATATGACAGTCCAATTTTCACCAACCTCACGTTGAGTGGAGACGGATATGAATCAGGTTCAGCAACATTAAGTGCAGCCAACACATTTTACATTGATCCTAAAAATGACGGAGCAAATGCAGGTACAGTCATAATCAAAGGTGACTTTCAAGTTGACGGTACAACCACAACAATCAACAGTACAACACTAGAAGTTGATGACAAAACAATTGTACTCAACAAAGGCGCTCTAGACTCCTCCACCGGAGATGGTGCTGGTATTGTTATCGATCTCGGAAGTTCAAACGCTACTATATTATATGATGCTGATCCCGGTGAATTTGATTTCAACAAATCAGTAAACATCACAGGTGGTTTGAGTGCATCAAGTTTTCTTGATATTGGTGGAGCAACAAGGCTCAAAGACACATTGACTGTTGTTGGTAACAAACAAACAACACTTGGTGGAAGTTTGCAGGTTGATGGTACATTAACAGATTTAAACACAAACCTTGAAGTAAGTGGAACCACATTGTTGAGCTCAACATTGAGCGCATCCGGTGCCGCTACATTTGGTAGTGCTGTTAGTGCTGGAACAACATTGGAGGTTGATGGTGAAACCACACTAGCAAGCGCGATCATAGAGGATCTAACTGACACCAGAATAGTTCTTGCAGGTTCAGGCGGAGCAATTGAAGATAGTGCCAACTTGACATTCAATGGCACGCAACTGGCAATTGGAACTGATAAATTCACAGTACAACATTCCACCGGCAATTTGTTCACAAATGGTACGGTTGATATCAACGGTACAACAAGCCTCAGTGGTGATTTTGTAATCAGTACAGATGCGGAAGTAGAAAAACTTAAAATAACACAAGCTACAGGTGATGTTGTCACAAGTGGTACACTCAGCGCCAAAGGTGTTGATATTGACGGAAATGTAGTTGTTGATGGTAACACCACATTGAACACATTGTCAGTAAGTGGTGATATCACTTCAACTGGTACAACAAACACAATAACTGGAACAGTCGAGATTGATGGTAAGACCACAGTCAACAACACAGTTACACTCAGTGGTGCAGGTACAACAGCCAGCAGTGTAGAATACGTGTACGTTGGATCTGCAGTCGCGACAGGTGCTGCAGCTAGCTACACAGATACATTAGCAGTAGCAGACCTCAATGCAGCTAAGTTCATCGTATCAGTCGACAATGGCTCCACCGGGAAATCGGTCATCGAGTTGTTGGTAGCTCGAAAAGAGAATGGAGAGCTGGATGGTACAGCGTATGGTCAAGTTGATGTAGGAACATCACAAATTGAAGACATAGACATCGCTGAATCAAACAGTACCATTGGTATCACAGTCACCGGTGCAGCAGGAGCTGCAGTGACAGTGTTTGGTACAGGTTATTACAACTAAGCGACAGCCACATAATAATTTAAAAAGACCGGTCTTGACTGATCGGTCTTTTTTTGTGTGCATATGTTTTAAGCCATACGCGCGACTAAATAATAGTAGGGGATAGTGAACCTAATGACAGTCGAAGATAAAAATTTTAATATAAAAAACGGTCTCAGTGTGGGTAGTGGTAAGCACCAGATACTGGATAGTAACGGTAGAATATCTGCTAACTACTTCACCTTGCATGCAGGTGGTAGATATCTTAGTGCTGGTGTTGACCTGTATGATTTGATTGCTACCACTGGAATACCACCTGTTTCCACTGATTCATGGAATTATATACACGATGTGGTGTCATTGAGTTCCGATCAATGGGATGCTGCGTTTAGTTTTGTCAATGCAGACAGCGCTACAAACAACACAATATACAACAGAACAAATTACATCAACATAACAGGTGGTGTTGTTGAGCAAGATTTTGGAGTCAAAGGTGAAACGTACCTCGAAGGTAGCTTAAGAGTTGATGGTCATACATATTTGAGTGCAGCGATGTATGTGGAGAATGACGCGTATGTGATGGGTGATTTTCGTGCGGATGGAGATGTGTGGTTAGCGACCGAGAGTGTGTATCCCAAGACAGTGTACGTCGGTGCTACTGATGATGATAATATAGTGTTTGTTGCTGATGTTAGTAGTAATTTTGTACCGAATCACGATACCATATTTGACTTGGGTACAAGTGAACAACAATGGCGTGAGCTGTTCGTACAAGACATCAGCGCATCAAATGATGTGTTTATTGACAATGATCTGCTTGTTAGTGCTAACGGTACCGTCGGTGCAGATTTCAGAGTCAGTGGTCATACAACTGTCGGCGGTAACACCGTGTTGAGTGGCACACTTGATGTTGATGATGCAACATACATATATGACACACTGGATGTTGAGCTGGATACTCAGTTGCATTCGAATTTATTTGTAACTGAAAACACCACCATAAGTGGCAACACTACGCTGAGTGGTACACTTGATGTTGATGATGCAACATACATATATGACACACTGGATGTAGAGCTCAAAACAACACTGCATGATGATTTACTAGTAAGTGGTGACACACATATATTGGGTGATTTACGTGTTGATGGTAATGCATACTTGAGCGCTGGTGTTGATGGTATCATAAACGTTGGTGACACAAACACAGACAATGTTGTGTTCCATGCAGATGTTGATAGTGGGATAATACCTAACAAGGATGTAACATACGATCTAGGCACATCAACGCAACAATGGCGTGAGCTGTTCGTACAAGACGTTAGTGCATCAAATGATATATTTGTTGACAATGATCTACTTGTTAGTTCTAATGGTACTGTTGGTGAAGATTTTAGAGTCAGCGGTGCAGTTGTCGTTGGAGGATACACTGAATTAAGCGGCACGTTAGATGTAAAGGATATTACAACATTGCATGATGACTTGAGCGTCAAGGGTGACATATATGTTGACGGTAATGTATATTTAAGTGCTGGTGAAAGTGGTGAAATACATCTTGGAACGGACAACACCGACAACGTTATTTTCAATGCTGATGTCAATAGTGATATAATACCAGAACAAGGTCGAACTTTTAATATTGGTACTGATGACAAACACTGGAACACTTTATATGTACATGACGTTAGTGCGTCTGGTGATATTAGAATATACAACACACTATATACAGACACAATACGTACTGATGATAGGGACGTGTTACATATTGCAGCCGGTAGTGATGATACAGCTGGTAGTTTTTTAAGATTACACGAGGATAATAGAATGTTCTTACATGCAGATCACTTCAACTTTGGTGATTTGTATGAGACGGGTGACAATTTCAGACCATTTGTATTGCATATACACACTGATGAACAGCATATAAGTATGAACTCCACATTAAAAGTGGCCAATAGTGCGTTGTTTGAAAGTGATGTTTGGATAAAAGGTGATTTGCGAGTTGACGGTAACGCTTATTTGAGCGCAGGTGTGAATGGTGTGATCAATGTTGGTGACACAAGCACCGATAACGTTGTATTTTATGCTGATATCGATAGTAATATCATACCGGATGATGACATAACTTTTGATCTGGGTACTAGCACGCAACAATGGCGTGAGCTGTTCGTACAAGACATCAGCGCATCAAATGATGTGTTTATTGACAATGATCTGTTGGTAAGTGCTAACGGTACCGTCGGTGCAGATTTCAGAGTCAGTGGTCATACAACTGTCGGCGGGAATACGGTGTTGAGTGGTACACTTGATGTCGATGATGCGACCAACATTTATGACACATTGGACGTGGAGTTGGACACAAGATTGCATAGCAATTTGTACACGACTGGTGACACCACCATAAGCGGCAACACAACTCTGAGCGGTACATTGGATGTTGACGACGCAACACATGTGTATGATACGTTAGATGTGGATCTCAAAACAACACTGCATAGCGATTTATTAGTAAGTGGTGACACACACATTGTAGGTGATTTACGAGTTGATGGTAATGCATATCTAAGCGCTGGTGTTGATGGTATCATAAACGTTGGTGACACAAACACAGACAATGTTGTGTTCCATGCAGATATTGACAGTGGATTGACACCCAACAAGGATGTAACATACGATCTAGGTACAAACACGCAGCAATGGCGAGAGTTATTTGTACAGGACATAAGCGCTTCCAATGATATTTTTGTTGACAATGATCTATTAGTCAGTGCCGATGGTACAATAGGACGAGACTTTAGAGTAAGTGGTCATGCAACCGTGAGCGGTAACACAACACTCAGCGGCACGTTGGATGTTGATGATGCTACATATGTGTATGATACGCTCGATGTGGAGCTAGACACACACTTACATGATGATTTATATGTAACAAACAACACAACGATAAGTGGTAATACTGTGTTGAGTGGTACGCTTGATGTTAAGGATTTTGTCACATTATATGATGACTTGAGTGTGCGTGGCGATATATATGTTGATGGTAATGCATATCTAAGCGCTGGTATTGACGGTAACATATATGTAGGTGATGCTGACACAGACAATGTAATATTCCGAGCAGATGTTGATAGTAACATCATACCGGATGATGACATAACTTTTGATCTGGGTACTAGCACGCAACAATGGCGTGAGTTGTTTGTACAAGACATTAGTGCATCAAATGACGTTTTTGTTGACAATGATCTGCTGGTAAGTGCCAATGGAACTATCGGGACTAATTTTTGTGTCAGTGGAAATACAACTGTCGGTGGGAATACGGTGTTGAGTGGTACACTTGATGTCGATGATGCGACCAACATTTATGATACATTAGACGTAGAGTTGGACACAAGATTGCATAGCAATTTGTACACGACTGGTGACACTACCATAAGCGGCAATACTGTGTTGAGCGGTGCACTTGATGTCGATGATGCAACATATGTATATGACACATTGGATGTTGAACTGGACACTCACTTACACTCAAATCTATTTGTAACCGGCAACACCACCATAAGTGGTAATACTGTGTTGAGCGGTGCACTTGATGTCGATGATGCAACATATGTATATGATACATTGGACGTGGAGTTGGACACAAGATTGCATAGCAATTTGTTTGTAGCTGATAACACTACAGTTAGTGGTAACACTACGCTGAGTGGTACACTTGATGTTGATGATGCAACATATGTATATGACACATTGGATGTGGATCTCAAAACAACACTACATAGCGATTTATTAGTAAGTGGTGACACACACATTGTAGGTGATTTACGAGTTGATGGTAATGCATATCTAAGCGCTGGTGTGGGTGGTAATATATATGTTGGTGACACAAACACAGACAATGTTGTGTTTCATGCAGATATTGATAGTGGGATAACACCTAACAAGGATGTAACATACGATCTAGGTACAAACACGCAGCAATGGCGAGAGTTATTTGTACAGGACATAAGCGCTTCCAATGA
>Ga0181377_1000607_pt1 | contig 13231 bp, 15 predicted proteins | sample LowvirmetaG_9_FD_130160 | JGI IMG/M metagenome (GOLD analysis project Ga0181377, IMG submission 130160) | Marine viral communities from the Subarctic Pacific Ocean - Lowphox_13 viral metaG | ecosystem: Environmental > Aquatic > Marine > Oceanic | place: Subarctic Pacific Ocean | collected...
GCCACAATCAGACCCTTACCCTGAGTTGATTCGAGTACTACTTAAAAGAATCAAACTCAAGCATCTTAATCTTTCAGAAAAAGAGTTAGCCAGTGCCGTTTACAACGCAAAGTTAGGTAAACTCCAGGTAACAGAATCAGACATCTTAGATTTGATTCAATCAGACCAAGACAAAGTTGCAGAGTTAAACAAACTCTTAGCAGTGTCTTACCCTGACATTACTGCTAAAGTCAATTCACCGGAAGCGGGCACAGACATAGCAAAGAACTTAAGAGCAATGCTAAAGTCAAAGACACCAGAAGTAGTACAAGAGTTAAGAAGAACTACTCAGCGAGAAGTTACAGAGTAAACTAATAAATAACTGTGCGAAAAGATTTACACTCCGTGATTTTTTCCACATTCTGGTTAGAGGAGAGTTGTTCAGTCATGACTCTCCTCTTTTTTATTCTGCGACAAATAACAACAAAAGGGATCAGCCGTGTGTAAATGCTTAATCATAATCTTATTAATCTTTATTTTTATTTAAGGTAAGTTTGGTTTAAAGGTAAAAAAAGACCAGCACCCTCTAATAAAAAGTACTGGTCTCTTATTGTCAAACAAAGAGTTATGTCAGCATAGCATCAAACTGACGTTCTCTAAAAGAGAAATAAACATTTTCTGAAATACTAATAAAAGGAATAATGCTTATTACTCTTACATAATAGCATAACTATTATGCCTTGTCAAGTCTTTTTTTAATCTTTTTCAATTAATTCTCTGTGAAATTTATTTGAGTCATCGTACTCTTCTGCCACAAAAGACGGCATATTGTCAGACATGTCGTACCACTCCCAATCAATGTAAGCATACGGATCACCTTGAACCATATTCACGTGGAACTTTGGATCTGTTGTACCAATTAAGCCTTCACTTATTTGATTGTTTTCCCATATTGCTTGTGCGTGTTCTGATGAATCTGCTAATACAAACACCGGTTCTTCTTTAACAATTCTTGTATGTCTAATCCACTTGAAGACTTTCTTACCGGTCATTACAGCCTCAGCACGTTTAACTTCTTTTTTATTTGCAGTCATTAGTTAGTTCTCCTTTGTTTTGACTATGATTACATAATAACACGATTCTCAAATCTGTCAAGTTTTTTTTGCTAAATAATAGTATGACTAAGGACAATACAATGAAATACGACAAGAACAAATACCGAACAATTACTGAGAGAATACACGCAAGATGCGAAAAGTCTGGTGATTGTTTAGTCTGGACAGGAGCAAAACATCGTCAAGGGTACGGGATGTCACGTGTAAATGGCAAGATGACTACTGTACATCAAGCAATCGGCAAAGAGAAGTACGGTGCGCCAGAGAATACAAGAGTACATAAATTTACACATACATGTGGAAACATACTATGTTGCAATCCAGAACATATTGTACTAACAACACATCAACAAGTAATGGAGAAAGCATCTAAACATCGTAAGCCAAAAAGATGTTTAAATGGTGTAATAACTGAACAAGACATAAGAGACATAAGAGCAATGCCATATGAGAATTGGGCAAATGCAAAAAGAATAGCAAAAGGTTATGGTATTTCACCAATCACTGTAGTACGAATAATCAAACGTGAAACTTATGCAAACATTTAAAAGAAAAGAACCGCCAATTGCTTGACGGTTCTTAATAGAATACATTAGAAGTATTCCGGGACAAAATAACAATGTTCTTACGAACATAAGTATTTATTGAAATAAATACAATAATAAAAGGGACAAAGCAATGAAAGAAACAGAACAACAAATTAAAGAAACAAAATTACAAATCTACAGAATGATTGCAGGCTGGCTTGCAATCTCGTACTTTGTTGCAATAGCGTGGGTAGGTGCAAGCCTCTACAATACGTTTTTTTAGGAGAATACAATGGCAGGTAGGTATGATTTTGACCTGGATCAGGGCGCTACATTCAATCGCACAATCCAAATCAAAGACAAAGACAGTCAAGCAGTAGACATTTCAGCAAGTTATTCTTTTGCAGGACAAATAAGAACAACACCGACAAGTGCTGACACAGAAGCATCATTTACATTTACAATCGTAGACGGAACAAACGGAATATTAGGTATGAAACTTTCAGCCACTGAATCCGCCGCTGTACCGGCTCAACAATGTGTGTACGATGTAGAAATGACACAACCAAATTCAGAAGTCGTAAGATTATTAGAAGGATTTGTTAACGTTAAAGCAAACGTCACACGTTAAGGAGAAGTAAATGGCGGAAGTAGTTACCGTAAATATTACAGAACAAACTCTGTTTAATCTTACTATTTCAGATGATTCAAACAGTGCAACAGTAAGCGTACCAAATGAAATCGCTACTGTACAACTCTCTCTACAAGATTTAAACTTAGAATTAGTTAACGCAGATCCGGCAAGTGAGGGACAATTATTCAAAGCATCGTCCGGAAACTTTTACACTCTTAGAAGTTTAAAAGACGACAACAAGACAATAGAAATTTCGCAATCAAGCAATGGTAATAACATTGAATTTAAATTACCAGATGCAGGTATTTCAACACCAGACAACTTTAAACTGAATGCAGATTCAGATTCATCCGCCAACATTACTCTCTCAGGTGGATCAGTAGATTTAAATAAAGCAAAATTAACAACAGACTTTGATGCTAACTCAAAAGACATCAACGCAGTCTCAACAATAAGAAGTACAACAGGTAACATTACCACAATCAATGCAACTACGATTAATACAAGTGACTTAAATGTTTCAGATGATTTGGTAATAACTGACGACTTAACTGTAGGCGGGACAGTTGCAGTAACAGAAAATGTTACAGTAACTGGTGATGTAACAGCCGCCAATATGTCAGCCACAACAAACATAACAGCCGGCGACATTGACACAGACACAGGAACAATAGACACACTTGATGGTGTGACTTCAACTTTTACAAATGTAAATGGCACAAACGGTGCTATTACAACCCTTAGTGGCACAACTTCAACATACACAACAGCAAACGCAACGAATGTTAATACAACTAACTTAGTTGCTTCTGGTGATGTTCAAGGTGCAACAGGAACAATAACAACTTTAGACGGCACAACAGCAACATATGGAACTGTAAATGGCACAACAGTAAACACCACAAATGTAATCGCTTCAGGAGATGTAGATGCATCTACCGGAACAATCGACACATTAGATGGTACAACTGCTACTATTACAACAATCAATAGTACAACTGCTAACACAACCAATCTAATTGCTTCAGGAGATGTAGACGCATCAACTGGTACAATAGACACATTAGATGGAACTACAGCAACCATAACGACTGTTAATGCTACAGACTTAAATGTTTCAGATGATTTAGTTGTAACTGATGATGCGAGTGTGGGAGGAGACCTCACCGTCACAGGAACAGCAACAATAACAACAGGTGCAATCACTACAGTAAATGCTACAACAGTGAATGCAACTAATCTGAGTTTGACTGGCGACATTTCCGCGGATGATGCCAGCCTCGGTGGTAACGTTACCATAGGTGGCAACCTAACTGTGAGTGGTACTACAACAACTGTTAACACCGAGACGATTGAGTTGGCCGACAATAATATTGTTCTTAATTCTAACCACACTGGGACACCAACGCAAGATGGTGGCATCACTGTCGAGAGAGGCACAAGTGATGATGCATTGTTTCAGTGGAATGAAACTACTGACAAGTTCGAGGTTAAGGTTGGTTCGAGTCACGCTACATTCAAAGCGAATGCGTTGGAAACTGATTCACTAACGACCAACTCAGCAACTATTACTACACTTGATGGTGTAACGATTGGTGGAACTACTCCTGGAGTAGGAACATTTACTACAATCAATTCACCCAATGCCGCCATAACAGGTGGATCAATTACGGGTGCTACACTTAGTTCTGTACCAAGTATGGGATTAGCAGACTTAAGTGTAACAGATGATGCTACAATAAACGACTTGTTAGTTACTAAAAATGACGGCACAGGTAACAATGCCGGAAGTTTTGAAGTACGATTTACACATCCAACAGACACAAGTTTAAATGAACAAATCATTCATACTAATATGAGTGCTGGTGTAACTGGCCCTCAAGCATTAGTTAAAATGAAAAATCTACACATTGATGAAGACATACAACTTGCTTCACAGTCAGGTGTCGTTAAGATTGGTTCAGCAGAAACAAGTAACTTAATTTCAGGATCAACAGTAGGCAACTTTGCCAATAACGCCGCAAACGTGCAAATGTATGGTGGTGCAATCGATTGGGCACATACTTCTAATACATTTGTCGATGCAGACATTTCAATCAACTCTGATGAGAAACTTGTTATTACAGGTAGAAAGAATTCAAACTACAATGGTTCAGCCGGTCAAGCAAACACAGATGGTGGTATTATTTTAGATGGTAAGAATACTTCTGCAAGTGGTGATGAACACGGTGTAGAGATTAAAGGTGAGTTAACAGTCACAGACACAATCTCAAGTAATCTTGTACCAACAACTACAGACACATTTGATTTAGGTTCACCATCAAAAGTATGGCGAGACATTTACTTGGGGCCTGGGTCTCTTTATGTGGATGGACAGAAAGTTGTTTCAACAGATGCAGATGGAAACATTGACATTACAACAGATGCAAATGAAAACTTAAACATTAGTGCAGGTGGAACTGGATCAAGTGGTGATGTTACAATCTTCTCAGCAGGAGCAACTACATCACTTAACGACACTACAGTTAATCTTGGACCGTCACTTAATACTGCAACCGTAAATGTTCGTGGTACTCTTGACGTTGTAAACAAAATTGAAATGGGTGATTTAGACATCACTTCAGGTAAAATACATTATGATGCCTCAAACGGTAACTTAGAAATAGAAACAAATGGTACAGGTTACACACACTTAAAGACAGCAGATGCTTATGTAGGTGCAAGTGTTTCAAACGCATTACACTTAGATGAAAACTCTATTGAAGTAGTAGGTGGCTCTACCTTAACTCTGAAAGAAGATGTTGATGTCACAGGTACTATTAAAATAGATGATGCCTTTACACTAACAGCATTTAACCCATATGGTGCAGGTAATAATATGCCGGTAACTGTTGCAGGCGTGGGGGCTGAGGATGCGTGGGCAGCCTTTACTATTCGTTCACGTGGAGAACATGACTTTGGTTTAGGATCACAGTTCAATCTTGTTCCAAGAGGTCTTTTAACTCTTTCAGCAGGACGTAAAGACGGATCAAATGATGACTACTTAAACAACAATGACAACTTTGGTGCAGTTCTTTTCAATCCTTATTCAGGCTACAGAACAGGCACAGAATGGTTAACACCTTCAGCAACAATTTACGGAATCGCTACTGAGGATCACTCGGCAAATGGGGCAGGTACAAAAATCGAATTCGCCTCGACCGAGAATCAAAACAAAGCAGGCGCGGCAGATTTAGCACACACACATAAACATATTACATTTCAAGGTACAACTATTACAAGTAGTGACACCTTAAAGATTGATGATGACTTACAAGTTACAGGTGACATTGGTAATAATGGTTCAGCAGTAGACTTTGATGACAACATCAAAGTAACAGGTAATGTTTCAAGCAAGACAACAACAATAGGTGACTTTGACAGTTCAGGTTCGCCAGCATATGCAATGTCTGGTCTACAACTTGACGCAGGAGACACTTCATGGCCTACAGTTGTATTCAAAGAGTACGCAGGCACAGATGGTGGTGGATTAAAGCCCGTCAATCTATTTACAAATCCAGGATTTGAAACAGAAGTATTCGGTGGTACACCAAGTTCACCAGCGGCTTTAGGCGATGGTAAAAGAATTATTTCTATTAATGGTAATGCGGCAAATGGAGCAACACTACCAGGCTTAGCAAACGTTAGAATCCTTGCACAAACAAAAGGGACCCAATCAGGGTCAAACCGTGGGTCAGAATTAATTTTTCAAACGACGCCAGAGAATAGCACAAGCGTTTCTGCCACACTAAACATTAAAGAAGGTAATGTTATTCGAATTGGTAATGACTCTTATGATTCAGGTCATGGTATTATTGGAGCATCAGGCGGTGACTTAAAACTTGGTGACAGATTAGACACAGCCGGAAACAATATTCTTAATAGTTCAGGTGATGTAACAGTAGATGACAATTTAAAAGTCAATACTAACTTAACAGTAGATGGTAATACTGTATTAGGTAATGCAAACACAGACACTATTACAGCAAACGGTAAATTAACAGCCGTAAATGGTTTTGTTAATACAATATTAGACACAGCAACCGCTAACTTTTTAGCAGGTGCAGGTGCAATCGATGAAGGTGCAATGGCTTACATCTCAGACGGCAACGCCGGATCTAAATGTCTTGCATTCTATGATTCAAGCAACTGGAAGAAAGCACATTCACCAAACGACAATATTAGTTCGAGTTAAGGAAATAAATGAAATGAAAGACATTGAGCAAGAAGTTCAGGAAATAAAAACAGACATTAAAATTATTAAAGAGAACCATCTTGCTCACATTGAAAAAGATGTTTTTAAAATGGAAAAGAAAATAGAAAAGATGGACAATCGGGTGTGGGCCATATTGGGCCTGCTTGTGGCAAGTGTACTTGCACCAATGATTTCATCTATGTTTTAAACACCTACCAAGGGAAAATGGGAGAACACTATGAGTGGAACTGAGGAAAAGAAAGAAGAAGAAACACGAGGAAGAAAAGCAATAGAATTAGACCGTGAACAAATTGCTAAACTGGCAAGTATTCACTGTTCAGTAGATGAGATTGCTTTGATTATGAATGTTTCAAGAGACACAATTTACCGTAACTACATGGACATTGTAGAACAAGGTCGTGCAAAAGGTAAAATGGGTCTTAGAAGAAAGCAATGGGAGACAGCCGCAAAAGGGAATGCGACTATGTTAGTGTGGCTCGGAAAGAATTGGTTAGGACAAACGGACGAACCGCAGAACCCAGAAGATGCTAAGCCTTTACCTTGGGATGACAACTTTTAATGCCTCTAAGTGAAGCACAAAAAGTTATTGCTCAAAGTGATGCACGATTTCGTGTGTTGTGTGCGGGAAGACGTTTCGGTAAATCAATACTTGCTATTAGAGAAATGGCAAAGTTTGCGAAAGACCCGAACAAAGTTATTATGTATGTCGCCCCGACTTATGGTATGGCAAGGAATATTATTTTTGAACCGTTGAAACAAAAGATGAGAGATTTAAGATGGGTCAAAAAAATAAATGAAACAAGAATGGAAATAACATTAGTGAACAATTCGAAGATTATGTTAAGAGGTGCAGAAAACTATGATTCTCTGAGGGGGACTGGTTGTGACTTTTTAGTGATGGACGAAATGGCAGACATTAAACCAGAAGCATGGACAGAAGTGCTGAGAGCCTCGCTTTCTGCACAGAATCCGCCAGGCTCTGCTCTATTCGTTTCTTCACCTAAAGGTCTAAATCATTTCAAAGACTTGTATGATTTAGGTAAAACACAAGACGAATGGGACAGTTGGCAGATGACTACTATTCAAGGTGGTAATGTACCGCCAGAAGAAGTAGAAGCGGCTAAAAGAGATTTAGATGAAAAGACTTGGAGACAAGAGTACGAAGCGTCATTCGAAAACTATTCATCGCTCATCTATTGGGCTTTTGACTTAGAAGACTCAGTAAAAAAATGGGAAAAGAAAGAGTTAAAACAAGTAATGTTATTTTGTGACTTTAACGTAAATCCCATCGTAGGCGCTGTTGCAGTGAAAACAGAGTATGGGCTTCACATCATTGATGAAATCGCAATTTACGGTAGCAATACGGACGAATTAGCAACAGAAATGAGAAGACGTTACACTAAAGAACAGATTATTTGTTTTCCAGATCCGGCAGGGGCACAAAATCGTACTTCTGCAGGCGGAAGAACAGACCATAGTATTTTACAAAACGCAGGGTTCAGAGTGTTGTTTAGACCTCGACATCCTAAGGTGAAAGACAGAATAAATGCTGTTAATTCACTTTTGTTAAATACTAACAAGGAAAGACGATTATTCGTTGATCCAAAGTGTCGTGAAGTGATTAAGTCACTTTCAAGACACGCTTACAAAGAAGGTACTATGGTACCTGACAAAGACAATGGGCTCGACCACATGTCCGACGCTATTGGTTACGGCGTCGAGTATTTGTTTCCAGTAACCAAAAACTATGAATTACCAAAGCAACAAGCGTTTGGTGTATTTTAGGAGAAGTAAATGTCATATTTGACCAAAGAAAATGTTTTAGACACACATCCAGTCTACGACCAATACATTGGGCGATGGCGTTACCTTTATGCTTCATTTAATGGTGGTTTCGAATACAGAAAACCAAGATTAGAAATGTTAAGACGTTACCTTAATGAAGACCAGGCGCCAGGAAACCAATACGAAAACAGATTAAACTACACCGCGTTAGAAAACGCTTGTAAATTAGTCACAGACACGTACCGTTCTTTTTTATTCAGAACGTTACCAGCAAGAACATTAGGTAATCTACTACCATTACCTTTTTCACAAGACTTTATTGACGACATCGATTTGGATGGCACAGACATTGATGCGTTTATGAAAGATTGTAACACATACGCAATGGTGTATGGACATGTTTGGGTTCTTGTAGACAAACCAATAGTAGAAGGAGTACAAACTCTTGAACAAGAAATAGCAATGGGTATTAGACCTTATGCTCAGATTGTTACTCCTGAAAACGTTTTAGATTGGAACTATGAAAGAATATTAGGACGTTATGAACTAACGTACTTAAAGATGCGTGAAGCAGAAGATGAAGAAACAGTAACACTAAGAGTATGGCACCAAGATGTCGTTACTCGTTACAAGTACTTCAAAGATGCTGAACACGGTCAAAGTAATATGCAAATCATAGAAGAAATACCAAATACAATAGGTAAAATACCGTTTCAATTATTAAAAGCAAATCATACAAATATGAGAGGCGTAGGAATGTCAGACATTTCTGACGTTGCAAAGATTCAACAAGCGATGTTTAATCTTTTGTCGGAGGCTGAAGCCGCAATTCGTGTAGGATCACATCCTTCACTTGTTAAAACTGCTTCTACTGACGCAAGTGCAGGTGCAGGATCTATTATTACAATGGATGAGAACACTGACCCTAACTTAAAACCATATTTGTTGTCGCCAGCAGGCACACCAATCGATTCAATCGTTAAAATGTTACAAGAACATCAAAAAATGATTGCAAAGATGACACATTTAGAAGCAGTAATGGCAGAAAAGACTGTTGCTAAGTCAGGTGTTGCTTTACAAACTGAAATGGCGATGCTTAACACAAGATTAGGCGACAAAGCAGATGCTTTAGAGCAATTTGAGTACAAATTATGGGAACTATTTCAGATGTGGACAGGTATTGAAGCAGATGACCAGTTCTCAATCGAATACAGAAAGAAATTTGACATTCGTGATGAAAATAACGACTTAGCAAACTACAAAACTGTATTAGAAATGAATGTACCAAGTGAAACTCTTAATAAAGAGATGTACAAACAGATTTCAAAGATTGTTTTACGTAATGCAGAGAAAATGGACGATGTTGTCAGAGACATTGAGGGTGGTGAAATGGATCATCCTGAGACTGACGAGATTAACCGTATTCCGCATATTATGAGAATGATTGATGAAGGCTTTACTGATGAAAGAATGTTAGAAATTCACCCAGAAATCGAACAATCAGACATTGATGAAGCAAGACAGCAAATGGGAGACGCATAATGCCATACCATAGCAAAAAGAGTAGTAAGAGTTCTACTTCTAAATCTAAATCATCTAAAACTACGATGAAGAAGAAAAAGAAGAAGAATAAATACAAGTAAGGGACATAAATTGATTTTACTCCCACAATTAAAATGGAGGATTAGGTAACCATGACCGATGACAATATGGGCACAGCCGAGCAAAACATAGAAGTAACTGAGACTTCTGCTGAACTAACTCAGGACTCAAAGACTTTTTCACAAGATGAAGTTGATGCAATCGTAAAAGCAAGACTGGCAAAGTACAGTAAGAAATACGAAAGCATTGACCTAAATGAGTACAAAAGTCTAAAACAAGACCAAGAAAATAAAAAACTTGAAGAACAAAAGGCTCGTGGAGAGTTTGAAACAATCTTGCAACAACAAAAGCAAGACTATGATTCTAAACTTAACACAATGAAGTCACAACTTGAAAGAGAAAAAGTTGATGGTGCTTTACTAAAAGCCGCAGGTGCAAGAACAGCCGTAAATCCTGAACAAGTTGCTCAACTACTACGTGGAAGAGTTGCTTTGACAGATGAAGGTGACGTTCATGTACTAAGTGAGAAAGGCGAAGTTATGTATGACACTAACTCAGCAACACCTCTGTCAGTTGATTCTTTAGTTAACGGTTTTCTTGACAAAAACCCGCATTTTTTAAGAGCAGGGCCTACAGGAGCAGGTTCTACAGGAAGTGTAGGGGAAGAATCACAGAATGAAGTTGATTTACAGAAACTTGATTTAAGTGATCCTGCTCAAAGAAAACTTTACGCAGAGATGCGTAATAAACGTTAACAATAACATTTTAGAGAGGAAATTAAAATGGCAGACACTACAAACACAAATGTAACCAATGCTAACGACCTCGCAGGCTTGCTCGTTAATGCCCGTCAGGACGCTATTTTCGCCGGTTACGAAAATTCACTTTACTTACCAGGACAACTTGTAAATATTTACAATGTACCTGCAGGTTCAGTTACCGCACAAATCCCGAAATATTCGGCTGTTGCGGCTTCTTCAGTTTCAACTGAAGTACATTCAGACACATCAAATGCAATCTCAGAATTAGACATTCTAAACGTTGCGGCGGCAGGAGTAAACGTTTCTGCTAAGACTTATGCGGCGAGAGCCTTACAGAAAGACTTAGGCGGAATGGATTTACAAGGTACCGCAACCGTATTGGGCCGTGCATGTACTGAGAAGTTTGACACAGACATTATGGAACTGTTCAAAGATTCAGGCATTTCAGAAGTAGGTACTTCTGGTTCAGACTTAACAATCGACTTAATTGCTGATGCAGTTCAAACTGTACGTACAGCAAAATTCGGTGGTGAAGTTAATGTTGTTCTACATCCAACACAAATCAAAGAAATTCTTAAAGAATTCACATCAGCCGCTTTTGCAGGTTCTGATGCCGCCAACGAAGCGATGGCGCGGGGGTTCGTAGGAAAACTATTTGGTGCAAACGTGTACCAATCAGCATTAGTTCAAACTGACAACTCAGGTGCAGACTATGCCGGTTGTGCATTCGTTGATGGTGCTTTTGGCATAGCAATGTTTCGTGGGCTTGACGTTTCAACAAGCCGGAATGAAGCAGGAATGGGTACTGACATAATTGCAAGTATTCATGCACAGGGTGCCGTAGTAGACTCAACAAGAGCAGTTAGAATCATTTCTGACGTTTAATAACTCATAGAGAGGGGTCTAACCCCTCTCAAACTTTAGGAGAAGAAAATGTCAAACTATGCGACAGACAGTGACTTAGCAACATACGTACCGGACTTATTCGAACACGGTGTAGCAAGTTTTACTGGTGAATTAACACGTGCAACAGACAAAGTGAATAAAAGATTAAAAGCAGATTGGTGGGGTCAAGCCCTTGGCAAACATCCCAATGATTTCGAATCTACAAAACTTAACTCTGCACAGTGGAAAGAAACTACAGTCTACGCGGCGTTGTCATATTTCATTCTTCCGAGGTTGAGTAGTTTCAGACCTGACGACATCTTTATGGAAATGGCTAAATTTTACCGTGACCAGTACGAAGAAACATTTGGAAGAGAACTTCTTGCAGGTGTTGATTACGACAGTGACGGAGACACTTCATATGAAGATGGCGAACGGACTTTTACAAGAACAGACAGGCTTTACAGGTAATGGCGAATTCAATTAGAGAAAAGATTGTTAAAGACATCATCTTGAAATTGCAAGACATCAATACAGTTCCTATGGGAGTTGTAAAGCGTGAGCCGATGTTCAGGGATCAAACTGAGTTTTACAACTTGGCGAGAACGGCATTCCCACACGTTATTGTTACCGCAGGTAATGAAGAACGTGAAGACTTAACAATAGGCGCTGGAAAGTTGAGGCAAGGTATGCTTCAAATTGAAATCGTCTGTTTTGTCAAAGCGAGTGACAAGTCTATTGATGAAACAATCAATGATTTGATTGAAGCAATAGAAGAAAAACTTGATGCCGACAGAAAACGTGACAGTAATGCACACGACACGCAGATTACACAAGTACAAATGGGTGAACCAATGGAACATCCATATGGACAGTTTATTATGCGTTGCAATGTGCAATACACATTTACAGCAGGAGCATTGTAATGAAAACATTTAAAATGAAAACTCCAACTGGCGACATCAGACGCAGAATTCCTGAAAATATGGTTGAATGGTACAAGTCTGAAAAAGGTTGGGAACTATTAGAGGAAAAGACTTCTGTTAAAAAACAGAAGAAGACAGAAACTAAAACTGAGGAAACTGTTGAGCAAACAGAAGACTTATTAAATCTAAACTTAGAAGGAGCAGAAGATGGCAATAGTAAATAAAGCAGGTCATGGCGGATCTGTGCAGATTTCTGATGATGGTGGATCAACTTACAAGAATATGGCATTTGTCCGTAACTGGTCAGTTGAAGAAACTTCAGATGTTGTAGAATCTACAACAATGGCGTCAGCACAGCAACGTTCATACAAGTCAAGCCTAAAAACTTGGACTGGAACAGCAGATTTGTTCATTCCTTTTGATGACTCAGATGGATCAGAAGCAGTAACATCCGATGGTACTGCCGTAGGCGCAATCTCAGTTGGTACAGAGTACCACTGGAAGTTCTACGTAGATGATTCAAATTCATCATTTGAAAACTACACTGCAACAGGAATAATTACAAGTATTTCTCGTTCAGTTGCGTTAGACGGAATGGCAGAGATGTCAGTTTCTATTCAAGGCACAGCGGCTTTACAATAATAGGACTTTTAATTCATGGCGAGTTATTCTGTACGTGTAGAAGGTGCTACTAATCTTAAGAGAACTTTGAAAGGTATTATTGACGAAATGTCAAAAGACCTTACAAATGAACTTAGGAGA
>Ga0181377_1000608_pt1 | contig 13172 bp, 24 predicted proteins | sample LowvirmetaG_9_FD_130160 | JGI IMG/M metagenome (GOLD analysis project Ga0181377, IMG submission 130160) | Marine viral communities from the Subarctic Pacific Ocean - Lowphox_13 viral metaG | ecosystem: Environmental > Aquatic > Marine > Oceanic | place: Subarctic Pacific Ocean | collected...
ATATAAAGAAGACATTTCTGCCTGATAGATGGTCACACTTAGACGAAGTAGTCTTGTGTGGTAACTTAGATGAACCAGTAATAAATCCAGATGTAATAGAAATCATAAAGTATTTCTATCATCTGGACAATAAAGAAAAAGACATTTGGGTTCACGTGAATGGCGGGTCAAGAAATGAAAGTTTCTGGAGTGAGTTAGGAGAATTATCTAAAGAATTAAACAACCGTTTAGTAGTTGTATTCGGAATAGACGGAGATGAAGAAACCAATCATCTTTATAGAAAGAATGTTGATTGGAATACTTTACAAAAGAACTGGAGAGCATATATTTCTTCAGGTGGCAAAGCGATGTGGCAGTTTATTGTATTCAAATGGAATCAGCATCAGATAAGTGACATTAAGAAACTATCTGAAGATGAGAACTTTGATAGATTTGTGGTGATTAAGTCTTTTAGAAACACAGACCCTGCAAATGAAATAGATGAGATTGTATTACCAGAAGGTTATGTAGGAATCGAGGGCTTAGTATGACTTGGAACAAAACTTTTGAGATACAACCAAAATGTAAAGCGGCTGTTGGAAATGGACAAGGAACATTTCATAAGACAATGGGCAATCTTTATATCACATCAAAAGGATATGTACTGCCTTGTTGTTGGTTTGGCATTACAAGAAGAATGACTGGACTTTGGAATGAATCTGGTATAGATAAGAAGTATCATAATATACATCATTATTCTATGGAAGAGATTATAGAAGGTCCAATCTTTGAGTGGATTGAAAACAATATGAGTAAACTAGAAGTTTGTCAATCACACTGTTCTAAAGAAAATAGGGATATTCCATTATGAGTGATGAAGACATACAAGGATTTATTGATTACTTTGGAGAAGATAAGATACCTAATCCAGAACAATACCCTATGAAAGTTGAATGGTTAATGAAATGGTATATACATATTGTTTTAAAGAATAGGAAGGACAATGAAGGAAATAACAACGACTAACCCAAAGTGTTCTATTTGTAATGATGATTATGATGAATCGTGTGGTGGAGTTCAAGGACTTTTTGGTGTGATGCCAGTTACATTTTGTGAGTGGTGTTTTAGTAGTATATATGATATGGTTGAACAAGACATCAGAGATAATGTACGTGAAGAAATGGCAGAAGAAGACAGAGAAGATATTAAAACTGTGTTAAATACAGTTGGAATAGATTATGAAACAGTTGAGAAGGCTTATAGAACCAAGCAACGTTTCTTCAATGTTAGATTTGATGAGCCCTGTGGGATGAGCCATAAGTAGGAAACAGTAATGCCAGAATGTGCAATATTTAAACATGGGGTAGTAATAGATACCACGTCTACTATAAGACCCTGTTGTGCATGGTTGTCAAAACCCGATGAAGAACTATTATATTTTAATGATGATTGGCAAACAAGACATGCTGAATGGGGTAAACGAAGCGAGACAGAATGGCTAGATGGATGTGCTGAATGTAAACTAAGTGAAGAACTAACAGGTAGAAGTTTACGAACAACATACAATGAACAGTTCAAAGGTGAAACTGGCATTAAGCATTGGGATTTAAAGATAAACAATACTTGTAACTTTGCTTGTCGAATGTGTCATCCGGGAAGTAGTAGTAAATGGGCAAATCTCATAAGAGATAATAAAGAATATAATTGGTACGGATACGAAGAAAGACACGAAGAACCAAAGACACGTTGGACAAAAAAAGCATTAGAGTTTAGTCATCTTATGTTAGATGCAAAGGTTATAAAGTTTACAGGTGGTGAACCATTTATGATACCACAAGTAAAAAAGATTATACAAAGACTAATAGACGAAGGAGTTTCTTCTAATATTGAGGTACAATTGATAACAAATGGAAGTTATGATATGACACACTGGAATCATTTGTTTGAGAAGTTTAGAAGAATACAGATAAATGTGAGTATTGAAGCAATAGGCAAACGCTATGAGTATATACGACCAGGTTCAAGTTGGAAACAAACGAGTGAAAATCTTGTGAAGTTTAATAAATTGAAACCAAGTAATTCTCATGTGACAGTATCAGTTTTGCCTATGGTTTTTAATCATAAGCATATGCATGAAATATTAGATTGGTGCAATGATAATAACATTGATTGTTTCTCATCAACACCAGTTATACAACCTGCGTTTATGTCGCCAGATGCGATGGAAGATAAATTACTAAGAGAACAGTTGATAGAACAAAGTGAAATAATGGATAAAATACACGGAACTAATTGGAGAGACTTCATACATGAGTGATAAAACAGACGAATTATATTGGTCACAATATGACTTCACAGAAATACCATTCGATGACCTCGTTAGTGTAGGACAACGAACCCTTTTATATAGAGATTTGTTTTCAGTAAGTTGGTTACTGGGAAGGTTCTGTAACTATAAGTGTTCATACTGTTGGCCGTATGCTAGAAGTGACCGTAAAGACCACAGACCAACTGACTTATGTTTAGCAACAATAGATGAAATAAAAAGGCAAGCAAGACAAAATGGATTTAACTCTTTTCACTTTTCTTTATCTGGTGGTGAACCTACTTTTCATCCTGGCTATTTGGACATCCTCAATCACCTCGCTGGAGATGTGGATAATACTAATTATACTTCTGTTCATATGACAACTAACATGTCACGTAATATGAAGTGGCATGAAACTTATTGTAAAACAGTTGCAAAAATGCACCGAGCAAGTATCACAGCATCATTTCACAGTGAGTATGCGAAAGAAGAAGAGTTTGCTGATAAGTTGTTGTACTGTATGGAACATGATGTACATGTAACAATCAACATGGTCCTCGTTCCTGAGTGGTTTGACCGTGACTGGAATAGAGCCTTATACTTCCATAATCGTGGCATAAATGTTACATTAAAACCACAGAGTGACCCAACTGCATCTTTTGTAGTATCTGGTTACACAGACGAACAATTAAAAACAATGCGTAAAGGCATGCCACAAAGAGACTTCACATCTAAACTACAAGAAGAAACTGGCATAAAAGTAGTAAGACCAAAACCTAAATCAGGTAGTATGTGGAGAATGGATGCGATAAATGGTGATGACAAATCAGTGCCACACCAAATGCAAGTAGAATTCCAAGACAGTAAAGGAAAGAAATGGTACATGGACCAAGCAGAACGTTTCAATGCTTTTAACTTTAATAAGTTTAAGGGATGGGAATGTACGAGTGGGTTCAAAGGTATCATTATCAGAGAACCAGATGGCAGTATAAAACGTTCATACAGTTGTGCGGACGAACCATTAGGGTATGTAGAGAGTGGCTTTAAACTATTTGACAAACCAAGAGTTTGTATTAGTGAAAGTTGTGTAAGTAGTGCAGACAGTAAGATACCAAAACGTAAACCTGGAGCAATGGTACCCATATATCCAGGTGACAAATCATTTAAAAAGGAGAAGTAACATGTTAAAACTACCTTCATTGACAGAACTATTCTTTGGAAAAGGAGTAGACCCTGCAACATACAGAGGTGAAAATAAAACACCAGCATATCTATCTGGTAAAGGAAAGAAACTAAATAAGAGTACAGAGAAAGCAATTACTAAGAAGCCTATCAAGGAGGTGCAACCAAAGGCTACTAAGAAGGCAAAGACTGTAAAGAAAAAATTAACAACTAAAAAATAGTATATGGCAGAATTAGAGAAGACAGTCAAAGAACTGTTAGAGGAAATTGGGCGGTTAACTGAACGTATAGAAGCACTGGAAAAGATGGTTAAATTCCATGAGGCTATTCGTAGGAGATAAAATGGAAAATATTAAAGGAATTATCGTTCTAGTAATGGCAGTAAGTTTGATGGGCATTCTAGGACTTATTGTTGTAGACGAGTTTATGATGGCTAGAGAAAATGGCGGTGAGTTAGACTCGAATATTATAGAACTACTCCAGATGAGTATCACTGGTATAATTGGTATTGTTGCTGGTTATGTAGGTGCGAAAAGTGGTTCGTGTAACTGTAAAAACTAATGTGTCCGGCATGTTATATTAACGGATTGTTGTTTTTAATATTCGGTGCCAGTGGTGCCGCAATGGCAAGCAATCCATGGGTATTGGCATTAAGTGTCGTACTAACAGTTTGGGGATTTTGGTGGATGTGGAAAGCATATAAAAGAAACAAAGGCAAGGGTGGATTTAAAAGTAATATCAAAATTACTGCCACTTATCTTTTAATCTTTGTTGCAGGATTTATGACTGCATCATATGTAACACACGACTACTTTAAAACCAAATACGAGCAAACGGAACACAAACACTAAAGGAAACTATGCGAGAAAAAATAAGAATGCAATCAACAGAGTCAGCACATTTTTATACACGACATAAAAATAAAAGACTACATCCAGAAAAGATGACGTTGAATATGTATGACCCGTATATACGAAAGCATTGTAAATATACAGAACAGAAGATTAAGAAGTGACTATTAAATTATTCATTATGAAAGGAAAGACAAATGAATATAAGACCAATAGATGATTTAAATAATCTGTTTGCAATAAAAGATGCAGTATCAGAAGAATTAATACATGAACTTTCACAATTAAATCTAATGGATATGCCATGGGAACCTCAAAAAACCCAGGAACAAAAGAATAGAAGATGTATTATAGTTGAACCCCATAGTGTTTTTGAACGTATAGAAAAACATATTAATTCTAAAAAAAGTATTTTAGAAGAAGTACTACAAATGAAAATAGAATCAATATGGCCGGCGTTTTGGTTAGACTTAGAGGGATTTTCCATAACAAGACATATCGATAATTCAAAAGTTGATAAGGTTATGCAACTCTATCTAACAAATAATGATAGTTCTCCGACTATATTTTTTGATGTAGATGAAAGTGAAATATACGAAAAAGACACACTTCAAAAATACTACTACAAAGATGGTGAGGGCCCAATACCAAAAGTTAGACATCAATTTGATTGTATTCAAAACACAGGATATATGATGATTAATAACAAAACACAATTACATGGAAACCCAGATATGTGTATAGGTCCTGACGAACAACGATTGAGTATGTACTGTCATATTATTGAGAATATATGGTGTTAGCGAACTCATACGCAATGTACTTATTAGAAAGAGGAAAGTATCCAGCATCGACACTTTCACCTGAAGGTTCAGTGCATAGTTTTTGTCCAAATCAGGTCAGAAAAGTATTGGATAATTTGTACATAAAGAACAAAGGTACATCAGATGAACTAGATGACTATCATGCTAACTGGCTAGATTGGACATATAGATTTTCTGGCGTTGATACGTTTAGTGAATGGGCATTCTGTAACGGAATACATGATGCTATTATAAACCAAGTTGCATATAAGTCTAAAACAGTTAATAAGTTTTATTACTTTAATGATGATTATATGTTTTATACTGCTTTATTGTCTCCATATGAGGCTGAGTGTATCCACCATACGGACCTAGAGACGATAGAAGAAAACAGTTACGTAATCGTTAGTCAACCTAATCATACAGGAAGTATTTCAGCGTGGTTTCCTGAACTAATAAAGCAATGTGAGAAAACAAATAGTAAGATATTCTTAGACTGTGCATTCTATGGAACGTCTTTAGAAACTATGAATGTTGAGCATCCTGTTATAGATTGTGTCGCATTCAGTCTTAGTAAGTCGTTTCTATTGGGCGGTATAAGAGCAGGAATATTGTTTGGTAATGATATAGCACCAAGTTTAACTATTCCTGTAAGTAAACTAATGAACTACAACTATTATAATATCAATGCAGTAACTGTAGCAAATGCAATCTTGCCAAAGTTTGGACCATTATATGTAACTGCACCAGCAAAGATGATACAAGAAGAATATGTTAACAACCACACAGGATATACTGCATTAGAAATATGGATGTGGGTCCATGATGAAAAGGGAAACAAAATTTGTATAACAGATGAAATACAGAATGCTATACAATTAGAATTGGATAAGGAATAATGACATGAGTAATATTACTGAAATAGAACTAGATATCGACTATGATAAACTTAGAAAAGAATTCAATGATATGAATGTTGAAGAATTTTTGATTAAGAATAACGGACAGATGATGCTTCAAACTATGACAGGTACACCAGAAGAAGAACAAAGACTAAAAGGAACTCTTAGTTTATACGTAGACTATGACTACCATGATGCTTCTGACCCTAATTCAAAACCTAAAGTACGTGATGTAATATTACAAGAAGAAGATTTTTCAGAAGTTTGTGATTACTTAAAAGGCACATACACTGAAGAAGTAATCAATACTATTTTTAAAGAGTATGGAGCAGTTCGTGGCAGATATATGATGATGAACTGGAAATCATGCTTAACATATCACTATGATGAAACACCTAGAATTCATTTGCCATTAGTGACAAATGATGGATGTTTTATGATAATAGATGATAAGACTGAAAAGTTACATGAGAGTACTACCTATTTGGTAGATACAACCAAGAGACATACTGCCTTAAATGCAGGTGAGCATCTTAGATTTCACATGGTATTTTGCCTACCGCCTAAAGACGGTAGTACAAAGAAATCATATCATACCTGGAATAAGTACAATACTGTTTGATTTAGAATAAGTGGTCAGTAGATGTATCTTCTGATGCTGGCATTATATGTTCCATTTCCAACATAGCATGATAGTCATCGCCATTACAATCAGTTTGTTGTGCCTCATCAGCAAATGCTACGGTAATCTTCACTTTAGTATCACCATCGACTAATGCAGACATATATACTGCTTCATCATTAATGTCAACGCCCTTGTCTGCCAAGAATGTTCTGAAGTGGTCTCTGTAATCATCATAGTCATTTTCACTATAAAATGCGTCAACTGAATCATATGCTTTATCAGTATGTGGTGTCAAAATTACGCTCTCTTTTATCATATTGTTTACTCCTAGGTATTGATAAAGTTATATTAGTTTATTACTACTCTTATTTATCATATTTTGCCAGTTAGAACGGAATATCATCATCCCAATCGAACTCTTCTTGTGCATTATATTCTTCTTGTCTTAGATATGTTTCAAAGGTTATATCTGGTGTATTTTGATTACCTTGTGCATACATCTGATTTAAAAGAACAAAGTCTTTAGTGTAGTAATCTAGGTCTACTACTGTGTCTGTGTGATATAAGTCGTGGACTCTAGTAAGAAATAAAGCATCACAATATCGTATTGCTTCATCATAGAGAGTTTTGCCACCAATTACAAATATATCTTGTTCTGGATATGAAAAATCTAATGCTTTAAGAATTACTTCTACTGAATCTATCTTTGGATTACGAACAGCAAAACAACCAGGAAAATCATTTTTACTATGAGTTGAACTGATTACATAGTTATGTCTGTGCTTTAATGGTGCATGAACACCAAGACTTTTCCAAGTGGTAGACCCCATAACTATTACATTTTCTTCAGTTAGTTGTCTAAACCAGTTTAAATCATCTTTGATTTTTGGCCATGGTAGTCCGTTTTTAAATCCAATACCGCCAATCTCATCGGCAGCCAATATCATATTAATCATTGTCTGTCAATGTGTCCTTATTCTCGTCTTCGATTTCACCATCAATAGTTCCAGTATCTATATCATCATCATCGAAGTGATTATCAAAGATTGTTTTTACATTGACGGCTACATCGTGTTTAATCTTTTCTACATCAATTTTTACTTGAACATCAGCAATTTTATCAAATCGATGTACAAGACTTTCCCAGTTTAAATCATCTGCAAGTGGCAGAGGATGTAAAAGTTCATCACCTGACATTTCAATCTCTTGTCCACTTGCTAATGTTACTAGTATACTTTCTACATATTCTGTAGGAATACTCATTGGAAATATTTCATCCATTAACTTATCAAAGTCTGGGTCGTCCATTATTTTGATACCTCTCTAAGTTTTAAGTATACTTATTCTGTTGCCGCCGCCGCTTTTGCTCTTGCCGCCATTGCTTTCGCAGTAGTTCCTGCTGGTCTACCTCTACCTTTTTTGGCAGGTTTCTCAGCCTTCTCAGTTAGAGACGGGTCAAATCTTACTGCTTCTGCACGTTTCTTTTCTGCTTCTTTTTCTAAAAGCATTGCTTGAATTAGTAAGTTCTGTGCAATCTTTTTATTATCACCAGCCGCATCAGTATCAATCTGCTCTTGTACATTTTCAGTAAAAGATTGACCTTTTTCTTCTTTCACACCAACTGAATCTTCACCAACAATCTTTGACATTTCTGATAACAACTGAGGTAAAGGTATAACAGTAGCAGAGTTAGGTGTCATAACAATTTGGTCTGCCGCTACTTTTCCTAGGTAACCTTCTTTATGTAATGTATCTAACATACCTTGGCCGTTTTGAAAGACTTTACGAGTCAAAACTTCATATAACTCTTTTGAAGACTGGCCTTCTTTAGACTCAATAGCATCCATAAAAGATTGATGATATTTGTCTGGCAAAGAATCACTGTATACTACTAGTGCATTCTCTGGTTCGTTAGGTAGTTGCATAAAGACGACACTCAAACGAGTACCCGTCCCCTTATGCTTACCTACATGTTTAATGAAGGCTGCCATTACGCACCGCCTTCAGTAACTTCTGCATTTTCGCCACCTTGCTCAGCCGCGGCCGCTTCTTGTGCCGCTTGAACATGGTCTACAAATTCTTTGACTTTGTTTGCTACTGCACCGACTGCCGATAGTTCGTTAGCCTGAAATGCGCCACGCTTAGATGCTAAGTCAATAATGTTGTAAATATTGACCAAGTCATTTACTGTAACACTTGGTGATGTTGCTTCAGGTGCCGCTGTTGTTTCTTGTTCTGACATAAATTGCTCCTTATTGTCATTGTTTAATTAATAATATTATATATAATATGAATTAATTTACTCAATTCACTATTCTATTCTACATGGTTTACACTATGAAGTCAAGTATTTTTTGTATATTTTTGAATTATTTGTTATCCTATGTCAACATTTTTTTGATACCATGACAAATAATCGTCTGGATTAAATTGAATAGTTCCATCTGGTAAGTTGAGAAATGATTGTAATCTTGGTAAAATAGCATTATAATCACTTAGCAAATTTCTGGGATGTATAACAAACTTGTTATCAATTCTATCTATGTAATTATTTATCTGTTCATAAAACTCAGGATTTCCATTCGCTTCATTCCAATCTTTATAATATTGCCAAGTCGTAGGTTTAGTAATTGCTAATCGTTGTCTTGCGAGACAATCAAAAGGTTTACTTAGTAAGATTATGTTATATCTACAGATGGGTCCACCTTTAGTCCATGACCCAGAAAAATACGGAACATTTATAATACTGCCCATATATTCCTGCATGCCGTATTCAAAATCATATATGCATATCTCTGTGGCGTGAACTTCACTCATTTTTTATCCATCTTATGCGTTTCTTAGATTTTGTAGTGGCCATATCAGACCCACAAGGACACCATTCCCATCTACAGACAACAGTTTTAGTTGGAAATTTAATAGCCTCAGGCATGTCAATATGACCAAAACTTTCATTACGTTCACCACATTGGCTTCCACTAAGAAAGAAACCCTCATCATCGATATTTATTTTCTCAAGACCAATATTGCAATCCCAACCTTTCCAATGATTTCTTCTGTCGTGTGTCAAATCATTACTATGTGCCAGTACTCTTTTTCCTGTAGTTGTATTGGTCCAATACAAAACCTCAGCATGTCTACTATCCATTTCCAACATTCTCTTTTGGGTTAACCATTGGTCTTGCTGTGTATCTTTTATATCTATACTTTCGATGTGTCGCATTCTCTGTCTAACACGGTCTTCGTATTCAAATGTTTCTTCTGTTCCTAGTTCTTTTTGTAATGGTTTTAATGATAACCTACCACCACAATGTAGATTTTCTAAGAAATATTCGGCTGCTTCAAAACATAACTCTTCTAGTTTTGGATAAAAACATATACTCAATGAAACACACCATACACCTTCATCAAATAAAGTATTTACAACTTTGGTTATATGTTTATAGTCGGCTTGTTCAGGATGATAACTGATTAGAACCTCAGACATCAGAGGTGCATTCTTTTTCCACCATCTTACAGAACGAGAACCATTTGTTTGTATAGTAACAACGTTATCTAATGTGCCAGTATTGTTTATAATTTCTAATGCTTGACTAAAGTTTTTCCATACTGTTACTTCACCACCCAATAAATTCCATTTAACTATTTTGTTTCGATAATTATAATAATCAGTTACAGTTTTAACAACATTTTTTAAAACTTCAATGGTTGGCCATTTATGACTACCATCATAATTTCTTGGAGTACAATAGGTACAGGAATAATCACATGTATTACCTAGAACCCAGTCAACTAGAATAGAGTTTGCACCGCCGCCTCTTTCGAACAGGTCAAACTCTTCTAAGTAGTCCATGTTCTTTTCGGACATTGTTTTTAACTTAGAAATTTCTTCTAATGGTATAGCCTTCTTTCTCAAACTCTATTCCCTTATGCATATACTTGGGTTACTTCATCAGTAGTATTTAGATACTTTAGCCATATCTTATGGTCAATTTGTTTCAAACTGACACCATTTACTAGTTCATAGAAGTCTGGCTGTTTCGGTTCTCTATAAGGTTTTATGTGAGTGTGACTACCTTTTTGATTATTGCATTTTTTACATGCAGTCACAGTATTAGTCCATGTTAATTTACCACCAAGTGATTTGGGAATAACATGGTCGAGTGTTAATTCTTTATAACTAAACATTTGTTTACAGTATTGGCAAATATAATTATCTCTTAGATAAACATTGCTTCGGCTGAATGAAGTATTAGTTCGTTGTCTAACAAAATCTCTGGACATTATAACACTCGGCACAGTCATTGTAAGTGTAGGACTATGTACCTGCCAGTCCTCGTGCCATTCCAGGACGTTAATACGGTCAAGCCAAACAAGTTTTATACTCTCTTGCCAAGTGAGTGTTGAAAGGGGTGCGACACTTAAAGGGTTGCCGTCTGCATTTAGAAGGAGGGTATCTCTCATAAGAGATATTTATCAAAAAACCCACCGTAGTAGGTGGGCTTAATAATCGTAATATTTCGTATGTTTATTGAAGTTTTGCTAGTTCAAAATCATCTTCATAGATTTCTGATACATCAATATCATTAAGAGTATTATGGAATCTATATCCACGTGACTTAAGAATTTCCTTACATAAAGTCCATTCATATACTTTGTAGTCCATGCAAATGCCATAGTCTATGGGTTCATCAATATTTTTATATGTAAACCCAGACGGTGCAAACCACCAACCATCTTCGGTATAACCAGATGAATAAAGGTCAAACTCTGGACCAAATTCTGATTCAGCAAGTGCTGAACTAGTTGTTAAGATTAAACTGATTAAGATTATAAACTTTTTCATAGTTCTCCTGTTGGTTGAATTTCGCCACAATGTTTACATTTAGTTGCTTCTGCGTGATATTCGTCAAAGAAGTTAGCATAATAGATACCATGCTTACGGATAAACACCGAACGACTCATCCATTTAACATCTTTTTCAAACCCTACATGCCAGTTTTTATCTTTAGACATTTCAGCCCTCGCTATAGTATGCATGTTCACCGAAAGGTGGGACAATGCTTTCAGAACCGTGAATGATAAACAAACTATCACAATAACTTTCGTCACCCCAACTATCCCAAGGTAAGCCATCAGTAAACATAATAAACTTATCAGGCTCAATATCATTATCTTTCATAAACTGATAGTTGATATCAAAGTCAGTACCACCGCCACCGATAATCTCGTACTCTTTAAGTTCATCGGCATTGTATGGGTCAAACTCTTTATAACCCTCACCGTTTACTTCGGTATCAAAAGTCCAAACACGAATTTTGAAGTCTTGGAACTGTTGCATAATGCCAGACATTTCACCAAGGAACTCTTCAATCATAGTAGATGAAATAGAACCAGAAACATCAAGTGCGATTGCAACGTCAATCTTTTCTTCATTCTTTGAACCAGGAAGGTAAACACCCATTGATTGTGATTTACGAGATTGTCTCATAAATGTGAAATCACTTTTCAAAAGACTTTGAATTGAAATGTTAAGAAGTTCACGCCAATCCATCTTAGGATTAGTCATGCCATTTATAATTCTTTTAACATCACCAGGAAGAGTACCAGCATCAGTTGATTGTGCCGCTTGTATTACAGCCTGTTTCATCTGGTCTTTAATCGCTTGGGCTTCTTGCTTAGAAACTTTGATAGGAGCACCACGACCAGTTGGGTCATTCTTACCGTCACCGTTACCGTCACCAAACATGTGCTGGTCTAATGTTTCTTTATCATCGCCCTCGCCAGTTTCTTTAAGGTGTTCATAAATCTCTTCGGTGTAACTCCTGTAATACTTTCGGTCATGTAATGCCATCTTTGGCATAACACCAACACGTGATTCAACTAGGGCTTGGTTAACTTTATAGTCAGCCGCAATATTCCAAAGTTTCATGTCACGTGAATTTTCTTCCATGTCCATCAAACGACCATACTCACCACAGTGTTCATATACACAGTGAAGAACCTCATGACCGACAACGAAATCAATTTCTTCTGGTGTCATAGTTCGGAAGAAATCACAGTTGTAATAAAAATGTCTGCCGTCAGTAGCGGCTGTAGGACACCATTCTGCCTCGACTAATTTCAATCGGGTAGCAAGTGTGCCGAAAAATGGGTGACGAATAAGAAGGCGAACACGACTACTCACAATCATTTCTTTGACTTTTTCGTCAGTGTAATCAAATACTACAGGTTCTGGTAGAGTATCATCTACTTCAATACCGTTAGCGGCTAGAACATCATCTAATGCACTGTCTAAATCGCTCTCTGTGGCTACTTGTTTTTGTGGTTGACCCATATTTTATTCCTCTTATCTTTAACTATACTTATAGTATACACCAAAACTAGTATTTGTCAAGTTTTGATGCATACTTAGTCCCATTCAGGACGCTCATAATATCTGGTTACCACATCATTTGCACTTATCCATAATGAACTACCAGCAACTTTATGCATGGAGTCTACTAACTGTTTCATTTCAGC
>Ga0181377_1000609_pt1 | contig 13160 bp, 17 predicted proteins | sample LowvirmetaG_9_FD_130160 | JGI IMG/M metagenome (GOLD analysis project Ga0181377, IMG submission 130160) | Marine viral communities from the Subarctic Pacific Ocean - Lowphox_13 viral metaG | ecosystem: Environmental > Aquatic > Marine > Oceanic | place: Subarctic Pacific Ocean | collected...
AAATATCTACATCAAAGGACCATATGCGATGGCTGAAGGTGTCAATAAAAATAAAAGAAGCTATTGTCCAGAGGAGATGGCAATAGAGGTTAAGAGATATACTGAGCAAATGGTGAACACGAAGAGAGCGTTAGGTGAGCTCAATCACCCAACGAGTGCAGATGTTGATCTTGAGCGGGCATGTCATCTTGTGGAGTCATTAACTCAAGATCCTAGTGACTCGAACGTATATATTGGTAAATCAAAGGTACTATCAACACCCAGTGGATTGATAGTACAGTCACTCATACGTGATGGTTGTAGTGTTGGTATGAGTACTAGATCTTTAGGTAAATTAGTCCCTATGGAGGGTAATAGTGATGTGAGTAGAGTCAAAGATATGAGATTAGTCGCTATTGATTGTGTTGCGGATCCGAGTTTTGGTGAGGCTTTTGTTAATGGCATTTTAGAGAGTAAACAATATGTATTGAATAATTATGGACAGTACGTTGAAGCATATGATAGACTTGAAGAAGGTCTCAGCAATCTACCTAAACGTGATGTGGAATCGTACATCAAAGATAACATTATAACATTCTTAGAATCACTAAAAGTCAAATGAAAAAACAAATACCAGCAAAACAAAACCAGCAAATCGCAAGTTTTATTAAGCATCTAAGTAATAAAAATTATGCAGAGGCTAATAAATCTCTACAAAAAACAGTAGAAAGTAAACTGTTTAACAAAATAAGTCAGTACAAAGACATAAATATTTTCAAATAATGAGCGAGAATCAAATATCCGAACAACTTAAAAAGGTCGCGTCTGATGTACTTTCTGAAGAAGTGCTCCAAGAGATTGAAGTGGCCTTCAATGAATCCGTACAATCTAAAGCAGATCAATTAGCTCAATTACGAGTGGATAAAGCTCTTGTCGAGCAGGATGAAGAGCATGCTGTTAAGCTTGAGAAGCTGTTAGAAGCCATAGATAAAGACCACACTGGCAAGCTGAACAAGGTTGTAGAGGCTATCGATAAAAATCACACCGGCAAGCTCAAAACAATCATCGATCGCTTCAAAGGTGAGATTGATGGTGATGCTAAGATGTTTAAAGAAGGATTGATCAACAATGTCAGCGATTATTTAGATTTGTATATAGAGAAAAGCTTACCTGCTCAGGAGATTAAAGAAGCTGTCAAGAACAAACATGCAATTTCAATATTAGATAATTTACGCAAGTCGTTGAGTATAGATAAGATCATGGCAACAGAATCTGTCAGAGAGGCAGTGATTGATGGTAAGAAGCAAATTGATGAAGCAACAACACACATTAAAAAATTAGAGGAAGAGAAAGAGACACTTGTTGAGAGTTTAAATGCAAAAGAAGCTAATCTAGCATTGGATAGATTGACCGACGGTTTACCAGCCACCAAGAAGAGACACATGATAAGAGTGTTTGATGGTAAGAGTGCTGAGTTTGTCAACGAGAATTTTCAATACACATTAGATATGTTCGAGAAGAGTGAGAAAGACAAACTAGAAACACTCAAAGAGCAAGCAACTGAAAACAAGAAGGTTGCAGATCGACCAGCCAGAGGTAACAAGAAGGTTGTTCAAGAAAGCGTACAGGATCAAATAGAGCAAACAAATCCTGACAATAAACAAGATAAAGGACTTTTTGATAACTACATGGGTGAATTAACCCGTTGGTAATCACGTTGAGGCAAATAATAGCCTGAGTAATATAGGAAAACATTAGAATAATGTCACAGGTAAAACCCGCACAATCATACATCGATCAAGAACGCGCAGGCGTACTTCTTGAAAAATGGGCCCCAGTATTAAATTATAGTTCTGACAACGTCAAGGCTATAACTGATGATCACTCTCGCTTAAACACCGCGATCCTCTTGGAAAATCAAGAGTCATGGTGCTTGAAAGAGAACTCATATGCTGGAGGAGCCTTAGGTGGTGGATCCAACTTCGGTGGAATCACAGCCCCAGGCGGTCCCGGAGATGCATACGCCACTGGCGATCATCGTCTCCCCAAGATCTTGATCCCGATGATTCGTCGTACATTCCCTGAACTTATCACTAATGAGATCGTAGGCGTTCAACCCATGAGTGGTCCAGTAGGACTTGCTTTTGCGATGCGTTACAAATATGAGTCTGACAGCCTCGGAAGTTCCGGTTTAGACGGAAAATCTTTCGATGGTAACGGACTTGTAACAGGTAACGATGGACAACCACGCACAAATGGCGGAGAAGAAGCTGGTTACCAGCTTCTTGACACACGTTTCACTGGAGCTAGCTCCGATGATTTAGGTGGATCTGCATTTGATAGCATCGGCGAATTTGTCGATGAAGATGCTGGTGTCGCGAAAGCACTCAAGGATTACGAATTAACTGGTAATATTCCACAGATGGTTGTCTCTTTTGAGAAGACCGCTGTTGAAGCTGGTACTCGTAGACTTGCAGCTCGCTGGAGTGTTGAACTTGAACAAGATCTTAAGAACATGAACGGTATTGATATCGATACTGAATTAACAAACGCTATGTCGTATGAAATTCAGGCTGAGATTGACCGTGAAATGCTCATGAGAATGGTTCAAGTCGCTGCCAACAATGCTGCCGGAGGAAAAGGTGTAAGTACCTGGTCTCCAGCTAGTGCTGATGGCCGTTGGATGGCTGAACGTAATCGTGACCTTTATGCCAAGATCATTGTTGAAGCGAATCGTATCGCTATCCGCAATCGTCGTGGTGCTGCTAACTTCTTAGTTGCAACACCTCGCGTTTGTGCGATTCTTGAAATGCTCCCTGAATTTCAGTGGATGCAGGTTCAAGGCAGTGTAAACACCCAACCAGTAGGTATTGCTCGTGTTGGAAATCTTGGTGGACGGTTTAACGTTTACCGCGACACACGTACTGAAGCTCAATTCGAAGACGGTAAGAGAAATGCCGGCGGACGTCTTGAGTATATCCTCCTTGGTTATAAAGGACCTGAGTTTTACGACACAGGTATCATTTATTGCCCGTACATCCCAGTGATGGTACAGAGGACAGTTGGTCCTAATGATTTTGCTCCAAGAGTTGGTCTATTAACACGTTATGGTGTTGTTGATAATATCTTTGGTGCAGAACTTTATTACCACGTGATCGTCGTTAAGAATCTCGGTGATTCGTTTGAGCCCGGCAAACAGTCGGTGTACTTCGGATAATCTAACGATGTCTCAACTGAGTCGGTGAAATGATATATCCGACGATAAAAATATTTTCGACCCTTACAGATGATGCTGGAGGGTCGTTTTTTTTTTGTGATCATATCGTGTTGTTATTGCTTCGCGGTTTTCGTGTGCATCACGAATGGGTCAACTAGATCCTGACACTCTCTGGCAATCAATGCATTGTTGGAAGCACGCACAGGATTTATATCTATACCACCACGTCTAGCATACAAACATGTAACTACCAACTCTTCAGGACTCAATGTGTCATGTAATCTCTTGTATATGGTCTCGCATATCTCTTCATGAAAATGACATTCATCTCGAAACGAAACAAAATACTTCAATAGACTATCTGTTGTTACATGTGTTTGGCCTTTGTACATCACATAAACGTCACCCCAATCCGGTTGACTGGTTACTCGACAATTGCTCTTCAACAAACTACTATGCCACCTGACCTCTGTAGACTCCACGGGATCTCTAGAGATATCTTCAAGTTCCAGAAGCTCAGGCGTCTCGCTATATGTATCCAACTTCATCTTGCATAGTTCCTCTTGTGTGAACATACATTCTAATGTCCTGTATTTAAACCGGTCCAGAACCGATTGTCCGTTGGCTATGAAGTCCGCCGGGTGAGTGTGTACATGTACTGTCGTTTGTAGTAGTGCGGACAGGTCCTCAGACGCTCTAGTATCAATGTAGTCCAACACATCTACAGGTTGTTCACCACATCTATACATGTTGAATGAATTGAAATATAATTTGATACTTTTACTCTCGACAATGTACTTACTGTCACATGGATACACAACCTTAGCAACTCCTGCTACTGGCAATCCGTTGTTTGTTAACGCGCTTACTTCATATGCATTCCATGTATCAAAACCCACGAACGGTAACGCATCATCCTTTATGTCAAGGTGCTGTCGATTATTGCTCCTCGGCTCATTGACTAACAGCCCGGGATCATATTGATCCTTGTATTCGGATGTTTGTCCTAAATGTTTAATAATTCTACTATTGTCTAATGTTGCTGTTTTCATTGTTTTTTCAAAAGTTGTTTGTTTATTGTTGTGTTTATAGTTTCCATTCTGGTCTCTACGTCGCCTGATAGTCTCACCACTTTGTGCATCCAGTGATGATCTTGTGCGAACAAATCTTCATATCGATTTATTATGTCCTGTCTGAAATTTGTATCGATGCTTCTAGTACCATCTGAAACGAGTGGTACACCCTCAGGTTGTGTGTAAAATATAATGTCGAGCTTGTCAACTAGTATGTTGAGTAGTTGTGTTGCATAACTTGTCACCCACTCTGACACCAATCCTCTACTAGTCAAACAAGATGTGTAAACATATCCATCCAATATACATCTATCCAGCATTGTTACTGATGCATTTGTTTTAGTATGATTGTTGAAATGCTCATTCAAAATATGCAATTGCGTCATATCACATCCATCCAAATTTATACCGTGTCCATCTCTCATTACCTTACGAGTGACCTCGTTAACGAAGGACCATGAATCGAAAGAGTGTTGACACTCTGTGAGCAATGTCGTCTTACCTGTGCATTGAGCTCCTGTGAAACTATATAACATAACTTATTATAAAATATACGAATGTAAATAGCAACAACACTTATCAATCATTTGGATATTTCCACTTGTCATTCAGATCTTCACCCAAATGTTCGGTTGAATTATTGTTGGTTTGCGTCCACATCGCACATAGCATGTTCCACACGACAGCAGCAGCATGATCCTCGTCATCTTTACCACTCCACCACGCCTCTAGATGCCGATGCGCGCAATCATAATACACACTCAATGGCATGCCTCTCATCCAATTGTTCTCACCATATTTTTCCGCACCATCTAGATATCTCTTCATCACACGTTTCATCTCACTCTGCGGAACTAAACTCATCCTCAACTTACCATCACCGGTGTCTCTTTGTGCTCCGGTTTCGAATTGTCTGTTTTGTTTTGTCATTTAAACTTGTTTATATCATCAGCATCTTGGTGCTGGTATCTTTTTTTGAAAGTACAAATACCACATGTTGCGGCCACCACAACTGATATGATACAGCTCCAGTCACCACTCAATGCTATCACCACAGCCAACCACATGTTCAAGCAACAACAGACAATCAGAATTTTGCCTTTGATGTTCAATTTGCTCCATGGCATCATATCATTGTTACTCCATGCTCGCCCCATAGGTCCACTTTGCATAGTTTGAGTCTGTATTTTGTTGTAGTGAATTTTTTTATTGTGTTGTTTCTGTCTCTAACTCTAGTCAAATCTCTTGGATCCACTTCCACACATTCTATTAAATCTGTTCCATTGTATCCTTCTTCATAAGAAGATGTGTACAACCCATCCGGGTGAGTGAAACCAACAACAGCTCCATATCTAGGAAACATCATTCTCTTGTAACACACCACATCACCTATCTCAAAGTGATCTTTTGGAGTGGGAGTGGGTAAAATGTTCACATGTTTGCAATATTTTGAGTGTACGGTCCGCGTCTTGTATTTCATGTTAGTGTTCATTATACATTTGAGGCGTTTGTTCAAATGTATAATTTCATATTTACATCTATCACCAGAGCCGATGATTCCTACAACCTCACCAAATCCTTTCTGAGACAACATACTATTCTTGTATTTGATGTAAGACCCAATCTCTACAGGCTTGTCATGATATATCCGCAATCGACTGAGCATCACACTTAATAATTTTCTCTAGGAGTTAAATTTATGAAATCACACCACAGCTCTGTCGCCATACCGTGCAAATATGGTATGAGTGTACTGCATCCCGCGAAGGTGTTATTAACAGACCTCTCTATCAAAATCTCACCGGCATCCACTTCTGGAATCACACGATGTATAACACATCCCACGCGTGAATAATTATCCGGATACTCACATTCGAATACTCTACGTTGAGGATCAGCTCCTCTCAATTCTGGATACTTGGATATCAACCCTGGATGCAAATTGTATATTGTGTTCTCTTTGCAAATGGATTTAGGAACAACTCTCATCCATCCATGCAACGTGATAACCGCGTCATCCCATATTATTCTCCTGTAATCTTCCACCGCTGGTTTATCCTTAACATACACAACATCAACTCTTTTGGTTATCTCTTTGTTTATACTCTTGTCTCCAGGTGCTAAGTTGGTCACTACTCGATCTGGAAACCTACCTACACGCTTTGATACGTTGTATATCTCGTTTCCAGTGTGACTGAAGAAAGCGATCCATTTTTTATTGTCAAATAACATATTATCTCCCTATTCCTTTCTTGAACATTTTTGTATTGTATAGTATATCTTCTAATTGATCGTCAGTGATATCATGATCAATAAGATCAGCTAGTAGTGTTGATGGTTTGGTTGTTAATCCCAAGTCATTATTATACCTCAAACCCTTGATAGCTGCAACAATTGGATTACTCGTGTCACAACTCTTTATATTGTAAACATTATTATTGATATAATATTTAAATTCTCTCGACAAGCTGCACCCTAGCAAGTGATGAGGTTTGTCCCAACACCAGACACCTTCATCAATCAACTGACGTATGAATCGCTGTCTACCAGAACACCATCTCTGCAATTTATTTTCACCAAAACCAGTGCTTATATAGTACTCATAATCAAAGCTTATCGCTATATAGTCTGCTTCTGATGCCATGAATTTGTAACACTCGACAAGATCTGTCCAGTCTTTTCCTTGCACAACACCAATCATCAGTGCGTCTGAGACAGACTGATATTCGTCATTCCATTTCATCCACTCTCTACGTGTTTCCATTCCATCTTCAAGCACGTCAGGTACTATATAGTAGTTGGGATCTAGCTTGTCAATCCACTCGCTATATCTCTTGGGATCAAAAGCCTTCTTCAATTCAAATATGCTATTATCTAGCAGCACTGGTACATCTGAACATTCGGATATATTTTTAAAAAAATTATAATACCGAGGGTGAGTTTCAAATAGATGTACCAATGCATACGCATAATCATTATACTCTAATGATTGCTCTAGCATTGAGATTGGACTTTCGTGTGACACTTCAATAAACATATGTATATTATACATGATGTTGTTGCATATGTCAACAACAATCTATATAATTCATATTAAATAACGATGAACATGAATGAACAACCAGAGCTCTCAGTTGGAGGTAGACGTGTAATGATGCATGCCAAGAAGTTGGCTAAAGATTACAACCACGACTTTATAACGACAGAACACGTATTGCTTAGCATAATGGAGAGTGATCGTGTACCCAAAGGAGTCAAGATCATGCAAACAGCACATCGTATTGATGTTGATGAGTTCAGAGGGTTTGTCACAACAAACTTGTCAAAGTACAGAGGACCAAAGGAACCAGCGTTGAACGACATTGAACCCAGCAGTCGCATGCTGAAAATGTTATCATATGCTAGTTGTATTGCACAGGAGATGGAGGCTACACTTGTCGACGTGGATCACTTGTTGCTTAGTATTCTGGTCAGCGATACAGGTAGTGGAAACAATTTGTTCAAATTGAAAAATATTGATGTTGATATATTATATGAGGATATATACTCACGTGTGTGTCCTAAGAAGGTGTCAGGCAAGCAAAGAACCAAACACAAAACAAAGGTGGGTGGATCCACGAGTGATAACAACATCGGAGATCATACCGAGAGTGTGATCGAAACATACGCCAACAACTTGACAAGACAGGCCAATCAAGGAGAGTTGGATCCTGTGATAGGCAGAGAGGAAGATGTACAGTCGATGATAGAGGTGTTGAGCAGACGCACCAAAAACAATCCCGTGTTGATTGGTGAGCCTGGTGTGGGCAAGACTGCGGTTGTGGAGTTACTGGCGTTGAAGATATCCAAACAGATCGTACCAAGCAACTTGAGAAACAAACAGATATACACATTGGATCTAGCTCAGCTTGTTGCAGGTACAATTTACAGAGGTCAATTTGAAGAGAGACTCAAAGAGATAATCAACTATGTACAATCCAACAAGGATATAATATTGTTCATCGATGAATTGCACATGCTCGTGGGAGCAGGGAGCACCAGCGGCAGTATGGATGCAAGTAACATCCTGAAACCTGCTCTTGCTAGAGGTAAGCTGAGCTGCATAGGAGCCACAACATTACAAGAGTACAAGGAACATATAGAGAATGATGGTGCGTTGGATCGTAGATTTCAGTCCATTGTAGTTGATGAACCGGCCATCACAGACACAATTGAAATATTACGTGGTATAAAATCCAAGTACGAAGAGTACCACAACGTGAGATACAACAAAGGAGTGCTGGCTGAGATAGTCAATTTATGTGATCGGTACATGACTGACAAAAGATTTCCTGACAAGGCGATAGATGTGATGGATGAGATTGGTTCGCGTGTGAAGATCGAGAGATACAAAACCACACAAATCGAGACGTTGATGGAACGGTTGGAACAAACCATCAACTACAAGAACAAATGTATTGAGAATCAAGAGTTTGACCTCGCGCTGGGTTACAGAGACACAGAGTATGAACTGTGTGACAGGCTGGATGAACACATCAAGGAGCAGCAACTAATCGAGGATAAAAAAGCCCGACCGTTAAGAATCGAGCTGGAGCAAGTGAGGCGATTGATCAGTGACCGATCCGGAGTGCCTGTCACAGCTCTCGAGCAAGATGAAGCTGAAACACTGAAGCAACTGAACAACTCGATGAAGTTGTGTGTGATTGGTCAGGATGATGGTATAGACAGGATATGCAATGCTGTGAAGCGCAACCGCGCCGGTGTGAGTGATCCCAACAAACCAATATGCTCGTTGTTGTTTCTAGGTCCAACAGGAGTGGGCAAGACACATCTGGCTAGATCATTAGGTGAGCAGATGTTTCATGATGGTAATTTCAAACAATTTGACATGAGTGAGTTCAGCGAGAAACACAGTGTGAGCAAGTTGATTGGAAGCCCACCCGGATACATAGGTTATGGTGAGGGTGGTGATTTGACAGAGTTTGTGAGATACAATCCATACTGCGTGTTGTTGTTTGATGAAGTGGAGAAAGCACATCCAGAGGTGTTGCAGTTGTTTCTACAGATACTCGAGTATGGTCAGTTGACCGACAGTGAGGGTCTGGATGTAAATTTCAAAAACACCATCGTGATCATGACAAGCAACATAGGAGCACATCGATTCGAGAAGCTCAACGGTGTTGGATTCTCACCATCAAATCATGACACACATGATGGAGTGATACTAGAGTTACAAAAGATGTACTCTCCGGAGTTTCTCAACAGGATAGACGAGACAGTCATATTCAACAAACTCGAGAAGCACCATGTGATCAAGGTGACCAAGCTGTTGCTCAAGCAACTCAGAGACAATCTACGCAGAAACATCAAATGCCGTTTGATGTTTGACGATCAAGTGGTCAGTCACATTGTCGATTTGAATGATGATGTCATGTATGGTGCAAGACCGTTGAGACGCTTGATAACCGAACATGTGGAGACACCATTGGCGGATGTGATAATCGATCATCCAGGTGATGTGCGTGCCGTGCGTGTGAGTGTCAACCAAGAAGATCAATTATCTTTTGATGTGACTCGCAGTAATTAGCCAGCTCCTGAGCCACTCGAATGTCCACCTGATCAACAAACTCACTGGTCACCTCTGGTGATTCATTGTATTGTTGCCTGTATTGCAATATCACGTGCAGCAACAGGTCCTCTTTGTAGCACTTCAATATGTGTTTCAAATCCACTGACACATCATGTTGTAACAAACGTTCATAACACACTGGACAATGATCCTGCTGATCAGCGGTGTTGGTTTGATATTGATCAATATAGTCAGATAACGAAAGTGTGAACTTCATTGCCTAAGTATTTATATGGGACCCATACTTAATACAATCATAGGAGCCGGTATGAAGCTTGGTGTCAATCTGATCAATTCATGGATCGAACAAAAACGTCAGGATCAGATGATGTTGGCCGCACGTGATGACAAGATCGTACGAGCCATGTTACAAAACCAGATGGAACAAAGCAACGATCCATTTGTCAAGAGCACCAGACGAGTGTTGTTCTTGAGCATCACGTTCACCATGTGCTTTCTGATGATCTATTACGCGTTGAATCCCAACATAAGTTACGATGTGATCGTGCCATATGGCAGCAACTCACGATGGGGCATGCTCAGCTGGTTGTTTGGTGGTAAAGATTGGGAGGTGGTCCGAATGACCGGAGGCTTGTTGCTCACCAGTTTTTTCGATCTGTGCTTCATGGTGATAGGATTCTATGCTGTGCCAAGCAAGAGACGTTGATCCACGTGTGTATTAGAAACTAAATATTTACCTTACCTTTGACATATATAATTTCTCTGTGCATATACACACGGTTTATGTCTTCCTGCGTGAATGGTTGCACCGCACTCAATCGCTGATGTTCAACATCTGTTAATGTTGGTACCCCTGTAAACTCAATGGTTGCACCGCACTCAATCGCTGATGTTCAACATCTGTTAATGTTGGTACCCCTGTAAACTCGCATATTTGGTTGACAATTTCCAGATAAAATTCACCAACCTGGTGAATTATCCATGGGCAGTGTAGAGCATGCTTGTCTATGTGTGATTTCACCTTTTCTAGAGCTTCGCTTGATCTGATAGTGGGGTTCGTGTCAGCTTCTATTTTTTTTGTATAATCGAGCAGCTCTTGCCTGTCATGCCGATAAAACAATCTACTAATTTCTGTGACTCTAGCACCATCTTTGATCATGTTGCTCAAGCTCTCCATATCATGGTGTAACAACTCAGGGTCACACATGCCATCACATTCCGAGGCGTTCCATTCGTCCAGATCTGGTCTCCAACCGAAACGCTGGTAAAACACATGATCACACTCTTTTAAGTATTGATCCGCCCTATCAGTGTCTTTGATAGTGTACTTACAATCCGGAATCGAAGAATCACCCAAAACATCATTGTCATCAGGCATATTCCTGAAAAACCATCGTGCGCCATATGAATTTTCGTACACAAGTGAATCTGGCTCGAACGTTGATACAAATTGTACATCATCAAACCTCTCGAGTAATTTAAAATATAGTGAATATAATACCGCGTTACACGATCCTACAAAAGCAACTTTCATAATCAACTATATTTATGTGTTACGTCTGAATAATCGACAACACATCCTCAGTCTTGAGCCTGAAACGTTTCCACCAGCTTGTCCAACACCTCTTGTGAGTCACCCAGATCGATTGGTGGTTCCACAGGCAACTCAACAGACGAGGACGTGTTGTCGTCTCCATAACCATACTCACCATATATCTCGTCATGATCAGCATCCGCATCAATCTCCAGATGTTCTGGTTCTGGTGCGATTGGTGGTGACCAGTCGCTGGCCTCACGCTTGTATATGTCAGCAAACACGATCATGAGCAGCTGCTGTGTGTGCTCATGTTCTCCGGCCCTTGACACAAAGTCTTGTATGTCCTTCACAGAGAACTTTCCAATCAATTGTCCAATGGGATCGTTCAGGCTGCTGTAGCATTTGTGAGGTATGTAATCGTTGGCGATTGTGGCACAGTCACGTATCACATAATAGGCGCTCTTGTTCTTGATCTCCACACCGGTGTCCGGTTTGTTCATGGCCATGTTGGCAGGCTTGAGCAAGTTTCGCTCCTTGATGCGACTGGTGCCCACTATCTGCATCTCGAACTTCATTTCTTGGTCACACGCTTGGCAGGCTTGTCGATCAGTTGTTCCAACGTGCTGATACGTGCACACACATCATCAACACTGGCGGTGAGCCGATCAAGAGATTGTCCATACTTGGCCATCTCCACACTGTGCTTGAGACGCTTGTTCTCTTCGTTCAATTCGTCAATCTGCGTGTACAGATCGTTAACTCTATCAATTTCCCATTTTTTCATATAAAATATTTATCCGGTTCAAAGCGCCGCAGGCGCTTCCGGTTGACAACGTGAGGAGCCGCAGGCTCCAACCGCCGCTCATGAGTTGCGAGGTGGCGCCAATGGTTCATGAGCTGACAAGGTGGTTGTGGTCACAGCTGTGTGTGCCGGTGCAGGTGATTTGGGTTTCCATCGATTGCTGGCCCAGGCACTTGCTATGCTGGCGAACATCACGGATCCCACGATCGTGGCAAATGTGATCAACACACCTGGCTGATCTCCCATGAGACTTCGACTCTCTTGTGCAGATATGGTGCCATCTTGATCCAGATCCACATGTTGCACCAGCATGGATCGAGGCGCCAGAGGGGGATTGTTTGATTCTGTTGTCTGCTTCGCAGGGCCTCGACTGATGCTGCAACCTGCACATGTGGTGAACACCCACAGCACGATCATGATGAACAACATCAGATTGATCACAGGTTTGAAGTCTTTGTCCATATCATGAATATTTAGCATGTGACCCCCATATGGCAACAACTGGTCAGCGCGCGCGAAAAAAATTTTGGCATGCGTATCTCCCGTTAATGGGGTTTTGCCTCAGCATGGTGTGTTCTCGCACGTGGGGGTTCTACAGAGCAGGTTGTGTCAGAGAGCGGGTGTGCAAAAGAGAACGGGGGTGTGATTTCACAACCCCCGTCCTGGATCAGTTATGGAATGAAAGTCACGCGGCAGGAAAGCATTTGACACCTGATTCAACCTCTGCCAGCTCGCCTTTGAGATTGCTCAGTTGCACACTCAAGCGACTGATACGATCGGTCAATTGTTTGACTCGACGCTCCTGTGCTGAGGGTGCTGCTTCTCTGCTCACATATGTGTTGCGGAAGATGTCTATGTTGTTGTGGTACTTGTCATTGATCAGCTTGGCCAGATACTTGTGATAGAAGCTCTTGCGTTTGCCTGTCTTGACACAGATCACGTTGTAGTTGTTCAGATCGATG
>Ga0181377_1000610_pt1 | contig 13156 bp, 15 predicted proteins | sample LowvirmetaG_9_FD_130160 | JGI IMG/M metagenome (GOLD analysis project Ga0181377, IMG submission 130160) | Marine viral communities from the Subarctic Pacific Ocean - Lowphox_13 viral metaG | ecosystem: Environmental > Aquatic > Marine > Oceanic | place: Subarctic Pacific Ocean | collected...
AGCAATGCTTGAGAAAGAGAAAGAGGTGATGGAGTCTGCTTGGCAAGATGGTATGTATGAATGTGACGGAGACGGAACATTTGAAGATTTCTACAAAACCTTTAACACCAAAGAGAAATGAAAGCAGAAGAAAGAAAAGAAAGACCAGTCTTCACTGGCGTATTAAAATATTTTCCCAAAGCTATTATGGAAATAGCTCGTGTATCATTACAAGGGAACAAACAGCATCATCCTGATAAGCCATTACATTGGGATCGTAATAAGTCTACTGATGACTATGATGCATTAGCTAGGCATCTGATTGATGCAGGCACTATAGATGATGATGGCATTCGTCATACTGCAAAAGTAGCATGGCGTGCTCTTGCGTGTTTAGAAAAAGAACTAGAAAATGAAAGATGATTTAGTAATAATCTGGCCTTCTTAGTCTTTACTCTCAAAGTTACCTGATAGTATACCGTACATATTACTTGTACTAGTTTGTCCACCAGTTGCAAAACCTCCGTTACCTGTTGACTTATCAACTACTACTGAGCCACCAGCCTTTACTTTAGGGCTGTGTGGACTCATTGGATTAGTTGCTTTATTTGTTACTTGCTTTGACATATTCTATTAATTTTTGATTTAACCATTCGTAATCAGGATGCTTCTTTGTTGCCATCAACCTAAAAGAAATTTCATCAGCTAATTTTTCAGCTGATACAAGATCATCTATTGTTATGTGATCTTTAAAATCTCTATTTCTATTATACTGATCCACAACCCAGTCCAGCCCTTTATCATTATATGGAAGATCTCTTATTATCATTATAGTATTAAATTGTGGTCTAGCAATGCTGCTTTAACAGCATTAAAATAATACTGTCCAGTACCTGTATCACTTAATACACCAGGAAAGCCATTATGAGTAAATCCTACGTTTGTATCTGGATAAACTCTAATTGCTGGATTTGCTTGTGCACCCATATAGGTTTGATATAGGGTGTCTAGGTTTGTACCAACATAAGCTAATGCACTTGAACCATTAGAAGCAGCAGGATTAACTGCTGGTATAGGTGTATTCATTCCTACACTTAATGCACCATTATATCCATAAAGGGGTGTCAATTCAATTCCACCGCCTGCATTAGGTGACATATTAAAGAATGTACCTCTTAATACTACAGAAGGATCTGTATTATTAAATCTAGTCAGTATATTTCCAGCTTGTTGAGTAACAGAACCATTTGTTGGACCTAATTCTCTTTGAGTACTAAAGAAAGAATCATATCCAGAAGCACCACCAACATTTTCATCATAAAAGACAAGCATAAATATTTGTGTAGCATCAAAGAACCAGTTTGTTGCTTGATTACTACCTGTCTGTAAAGCACCAGTACCAGTTATACCTACACCTCTATTAGCCATAGCATCAAGAGCAGCTTCAGGACCACTTTGACACCATATTACATGATCATCAAATCTATCTGAGCCATTTGTTGCTCTATCTACATTACCACTAGCTTGTGTCCCAGCTGTTTGATAAAAATCTTGGAATGTATGTCTTAGGTTATTTATATCTGCATAGTCAGCATCTTTCATGGCATCAGTCATTTCAAACTTTAATTCTGTAGCACCAGCAACAGTATGAGCAAAGCTTAATACCATTTCTCCAGGGACATTCTGGAAGTTTGTACTAACAACAGTTGTATTGGGAGCAATTCCTACACCTGTTACTAGCATACCTGGTCTTACTGCATACCATGATACAGTACCGTTAGTTGAGGTATTGTTCCAACCATTTGGATCACCACCATCTATTGTATTAGGTATATCTACTCGTCTAGTTCCACTACTTACATTATTCATTTGTAAAGTTGTTGTCGTTGCTCCTGTAGGCCCATTATTTGATAGAGCATATACTAGAGATTGACTTGAGTTTGATGCTATTGTATTTACAATATCATTCATTGACCCTGAAAGATCAAACCAGAAGTTAAAGAATGTATCCTTGTCTGGGACAAGACCTGCTATATTACAAATTTGACCTGTAGAGTTAGCAGGAGTATCAGTATCTGTTACTGTCAAGGCTAGTGTAAATACACCACCTGTTAAAGGATAAGTTCCTGTTATAGTACCAGTACAGTCATTATTATATGTATTAGTTAACCATGTAGCCGGAAGACCAGTAGCATTATCTGTTAAAGTAAAACTTACACTGAGTTGGTTACATGCGTGATCTGGATCACTTACTGTATAATTATATGTATAAACAGATCCTGCTACAAGACTACTTGTATCAGGGCATAAACTAGTCCATATAGGTGGTTCAGCTACTGCATTAACAATAATTGTTACAGTAATAGGATCTGTTATACAATACCCATCAGTTGCTGTATAAGTAAATTGATCTGTACCAAAATAATTAAGAGCTGGAGTATATGTATATTGACCAGTAACTGAATTAAAATTTAATGTACCGTTACTAACATTAGTTTGTAATGTATAGGTAAGACCATAACCACCATATCCATCATCAACAACTACAGTTTGACTTGTTAAAGCTACGTTTTCATCTGTTGTAAGTGTTTGGTTTGTTCCTACAGGACATTCATTAGAAGAATAAAGTTTACAACAAGCATCCCAAAATAAAACATTATTTGCTTGACCAGGTGCTTGATAGTTTATATATTTAAATTTAAGTGTCTCACCAAATAACAGTGTATCTGTATCTTTATATCCATTCATACCAGCGGCACCTGTTAACCATGATACTTGATTGTTCCATAGTTCACCCGGAATTCCCCAACCATTTGGAAATCTAATAGCGTCTTGTGCTAGAAGAGAACCACTCTTTACATTTTCTGCAATGACGTGTCCTTCTTGACCATCTGTTAATCCTGTCATACCACCAATACGCATAAATGGTACACTTGTATCATCAAGAGGTACATATGCATTAAGGTAAGTTTGTGTCCAATCATTAACATCACTCATCACAAGTGTATCAAATCCTACTGGAGGAACAATTGTAGCTACATCTCTAAACTTTACTTCATTAGAAGCACCTGTATCTCTTACTAATACTTCTGTAAGAGTATCATCCTGTGTTACTGTATCTAAGAATAATTCTTTTGTTTGTTGTAGCTTACCATCATTAATAACTCTACTTGCTGGAGTTGATGTATCACCATCTTGTATTAATAAAGAACAACCTAATGTATTAGAGTTAGGTGTCCATAAAGGAATTCTATATACAGTACATATTTCACCTACAATTGCAGCGGGATTATTTTGCCATGCAAAAGTAGTTCCATCAGAAATAAGTATTTGGTCTACTGTGCCTATAGGTAGTTCTACCTTATAGTTAGTAGGATCTCCTTGCCATAGTGAACCATATGTTAATGCTTCAACCACATCATCATCTTGCCACTTTACTCTACCATCTGCTAAACCAACAAGAACTTTATTCAATCCACCAACAACTCCTAGTGAATCATATACCGGTCCTTCTAGTCTAAGATTAGAGTTTATAGTTGTTGTCTCAGCTGGAGTACCTAGTGGTACATCAGTTCCATGTACAACATTTACATTGGCAGTCATAGTAACACCATCCATAGTAAAGTTTGCATCATCTTCTAGTACGCCTCCTGGTCCTACAATAACAACACGGTCTTCTGTTAATGTTGGTGTTGTTATAGTACCTTGTACATATAAGTCACCTGCAATATTAATAGTATTACCTAATGCATTTTGTGTTATAATAGAATCCATTAGTGTATCCCATGCACATGATCCTTCTGGTGTTGTATACACAGGAACAACTCCTAAATTACCTGACCCCGGTTGTGTCCTTGTTAAGTTTTCAGTAACTTCACAAACCAAGTCACCAAACTTCACAACAAAAGGTTCCATCTTAGGGTTATAAGCTGCTCCTGTATTCAGAGAACTATTATTATAAAGCTTACCAAATTCAAAATGATCTCTCATTTTGTCTAGCTTTGTCTTCTTTTTATTTCTTTTTAGTAGCCCTAAGACCTCTTGTATATAAACACTCATTTTTTTTTATTTTAGTTTTATTATATAGTATTTAATCCAACATCATAAATTACAACGTTAACTAAAGCAACTGCTGGTATGTTTGGATTAGTAATATTATTTGAACCAATTATACAACTAGTTGTACCTTTTAGTCTAACATATGTATGAAAAGCACCAGCTGAACTTTCAGTTGTTAAACATACTAAATAATTTGTTCCTGATAATGGAGTTGTCCAACTTAAAAGAGATGACGCTGTACCATTAGCAGACAGTGACAGTGTACCTATTCCTGATCTACCTGAATTTGTGAATACGCTTGAACCAGTATCAAAAGAACACCATGCCGCTGCTTGAGCAAAAGTGCTTCTAGATACTAATTTATCTAGCAGATCAGAAATTACTAATTCTTTTACCTCATCAATACCTAGACCACCTGAGTCTATATCATTATATATTATTGTATCCTTATCAAGATCTATATTTTCTTTAGAACCATTTGCAGCACAGTTTATTACGTTTGTTGCTAGAGGTCCATACTCTACACTAACAGTATTACCATTAAGATTAATACCACAACCAGCAGTACCAAGTGAAGCACTTGGCTCAGACCAGTTACCTGTTGCATCTAAATAATACTTTTGGTTACCCGGATCAGAACCATATGATGGTACATGTCCTACATTAGTTCCTCCAGCAAATACATTTGATGTTATGTTTAAATTCTGACCACTAACAATTGCATCCAAAGGAGCACCTGAACTTGTCCCTAAAGCTAAGTTTACATTATTTACTCCAGGTGAAGCACCGTCAGCAGCAGAAGTAATATGTCCCATATCATCTACAGTAATAGTAGGATTGGTATATGTTGCTGCTGTAACACCAGATGTATCATGTGTAAATACAACTTCATCTGTAGCTTGTGCAAAAGTACTAATAGGAGCAGTTCCTATTAGATTTAACTTATCTCCATTTGTTATAACCTGATCTGTACCGCCATCAGCCTGTACTGTCCATGATGTAAAACCACCACCACCAGTTCCATTAGCTGCTAGAGTAATTTGCCCTTGAGCATTTACTGTAATGTCTGCATTGGTATAAGATCCAGCTGTTACGCCAGTGTTGTCTAAGCTTATATCTACTGTATTAATAACTGGAGTTGAGCCAGCAGTTGAAGCATTAGTTGTAATACCTGTTCCTCCTTCAATATTTAATTCAAAATCTGTTGGAGAAGCAAGACCACTACCTGTACCTAAATTATCTCCTCTTGTCCAGAAACCTGCATAGTATCCAGGCATTAAATAAAACTGTTGCTTGTAAAGTTGATCACCTCCGTTAGTATCACTAAACATAAAGTAATCCAGACTAGCAATACCTGCAAGAGTAGCCCTAGACATAATTAAATTATCAGGACCTACTGTGTCAACACCTATAGTAACAGTATCTGTTGCACTAACATCAATTGATAAACCACCTCCAGATAAACCTGTTGCTGCAGAAAAAGTTATAGTATTAGTATCTACAATTTCTTCAGTTGTAACACCATCTGTTATAAAGAAGCTTTGCATTCCACCTCCTCCTCCGGTACCATTTGCTGCTGCCGTTATTCTACCTTGAGCGTCTACAGTTATATCTGCATTAGTATATGACCCTGCAGTAACTGACGTGTTGTCTAAGTCTAATACTAAAATATTAGGATTAGAAGTTGATGAAGTAAGTCCAACACCACCTACAAATTGTGCTGTATCACCATTACCTATATTATTAACTGTTCCTAAGTCACCTTGTAAATTCCAACCTGATGAACCAATATTAACAATATCAGCAATTGTAGTATTAAATACAAGAGGTGTAGCACCTGATGCTTCTGACCAGTTCATTAATGATGTTTTATCTGGAACTTTAAGGCTGTTTAAGTATATGTAGTTGTCTGTTCCTGAATAATCTAATCCTATTTTATTGGTTGTATTATCAACTGTAATACCAGGATCATTTGTATAAATTGTATCAGGTATTGTAACTACTATATTATCTGGAGTTGGTTCTGTTAATGTTACACCTGCTCCTACAAAATCAATTGATTGAACTGCAGCTGTTAATGATGTACCATTATCTAGTATAGTAACTGCTCCTGAAGCATATTGAGGAACATTTAAAGTATTATTAACTAAAGTAGCAGGACCACTAGTTCCTGTTGTAGTTAATATTAAGTTTGTTGGTATTGTACTTAATGAAATTAAATCACCCTCACCGTTTACATATTGCGTAGCATCACCCAACCATGTAAAATCTAGGAGTGGAGTGCTTGTTGGATTTGAAACTGATACATTTAATGCACCTCCTGCTACCGTAGATGAAACATTTGTTACTGTTCCTATATTACCATCAATTCTAAAATCACTTCCACTGTTTGTTAATACTATACCATTACCAGCTATGACTGATACTATATCTGATGTGCCATCTGAACCATTTAATGTAATATCTATATCAGATAAATTCTGTGTAGAAGATAAATTATATGTTGTGTTTACATCTGCTGGGATAGTTGCCCAAGTATTATCACCTCTTAAATATTTAGTTGAGTCAGGAGTTCCTGTTGCAGATAGTTCTGCTGTTATAGTTCCTGTTGAAGTTATTGTCCCACCTGATACATCTACAAATACACCATTAGATGTAGCTACTGATGTAACTGTTCCTGTAAATTGATCAGTTGAATTAACTGTAACTATTCCTTGTCCATTTACTGGAGTAACATTTATGTTTGTTCCTGCTATAATTTGCTGAACACCAGAAGCATTACCAGGCAGATCAGAAACTTTAACTTTCTTTATATTATTATCTGATGCATCACTAAACCATAAGTAATCATTATCTGTAATTACTTCTGTAGGTGCAACTATAATTGCATTATCTACACCTGCATAGTCTATATTGACTATTGGATCTGTTGCTGTTCCGGTTAAGTTAATACCAACACCACCAGTTACACTTTCTAAAAGACCAAGATTAGTTATATATTCATATACATCATCTCCTGTTACTAACCAAGTATTATTATCACCAACCGCTCCTGTAATTGTAGATACAGTTGGATCTGTTGCTGTTCCTCCAATAGATATTGTATCTGGAGTTAAAGTAGTAACACTAGTAACACCTGTTATAGTAGGCATTGTTACATTCTTAGTATTAACATCTGTAATATGACCTGTTGCATCTGACACTATAGTATCTATAACAGAAAACTGAATGCCAGGTCCAGGAGTTGCAGAAGATGTAGTGTCTGTTCTAACTGTAGCATCATGAGTTACAGTAACTGTACCTAATGTATCATCTGATGTTGTTATCTTAGTACCACCACCAATAGTTGCTGTGTTTGCATTTTGAATTTCTGATGTTGTACCATTATCAGCAGATAAGAACCATGAAGACATTGACCCAGTACCATTTGTAGTCCACTCTAAAGTACCACCTCCTGCTACTGTAAGAACTTGACCAACATTTCCTGTACCATTAGCAGTAGATATAATCCCTGCATATACCATATCTAAATAAGCAACTTGTAATTTTTTGCTAGAATCTAATGTGTAAAGGTCTACACCATCATAACTAATATCACTCTCACCAAGAGAACAAGTGCCACCGTCCCACATTGGTAAAACGTTTGCAGTATTGTTTCCTGTACATTCTACATATGTTCCTGTTGTAACACTAAGTTCAACATCAGCTCCATTACTTACAACGGTTATTCCTGTTTTTCCAACAAGACTTACTGTATCTACAGTACCATCTGAACCAGTCAGGTTAAGATTAGTTTTACCAGCTAGATCTACATTTGCAAAATCATAAGTGGTATTCCCTGCACCATTAATAGCAGAAGCAAGATCAAATATTGAAATTAATTCTTGATCTAGTTTAGGCAAATATGCCATAACATTTAAAGAACTATCTTGTTTAGTAGATAGAACTAAGTAATCTTCCTTACCATCTGTATTTACATCATATGGTTTTGGTGCATATTTTTTCTTGGAAAATAATCCAATTACATCTTGTAATAATGAGCCCATTGTTTTTTATTTATAAGTACAGTGCAGATAGTTTAACACTAGCCGTTTCTGAACATGTTATTGTTATATTACCGTCAACATCATTAAAAGCATCAACTTCAAAAGGTCCTAAGAATCCTTCTTCATTATTAGCCAATGTTAAAACAGCATCTTCTTTTGCAAGTACTCCTAACAAAGGATCTACAACAGTAGTAACCACAGGAACAACTGTAGCTGTCACTGATGAACCACTAGCATTTGCAACGTGAAAAAACTGCTTTCCAGTATTTGCCAGTTTATCACCTGCTGATTCAGGAGTTACTGTTACAGGTACTATACCTGCTTGAGTTATTTGTTGTGCTGTTAATGTTGCCATAGTAATTTATTTTTTACCGTTTCTATATCCACTTTTAAAAGCTTCTGATTGAACTGGTTCAGATGCTCTAGTAGACATGCGTTTAATCTCAACTCCTTGTGCAGCTAGTCTCATTCTAGTTGCTGTAGCAGTTGCGTTCTTTTTTGCTTGAATTTTTGCTGGTATAGAAGTTGGGTCAAAATACCCATTCTCTACCTTTCCGTCTCCCATTGGGAATGATATTTTTTTAGCCATGATTATTATTTTTTAAGCAAGTGAGATCCATCACAAGTACCATCAGCACTTTGTGTATTTCCACATGCACATTGTTGTCTATTATTATTCATATCTTATTTTTTATATGCTCTACGTGCAGTTTTTCTAACCATACCTTTTTTAGTACCACCACCTTTTTTCATTTGCATAGCACTTGCTCCTTGGATAACATCCATAACATCCTTAGTACCCATAGCACCACCCATTTTAGCAAACATATTTTGGTATGAATAATCCATACCGCCATCTCCATAAGAGTTTTTCTTTTTTCTGGCTCCTCCTACCTTGTAGGATATTCCAGCATCTTCCATATTTTTTGGCATAATTTCTATTTTTTAATTTTTGTTACTAATTGCTTTAAATTTCTCAGCTCCTCTTGAGCCAAAGTATGCTACATAAACTGTTATTAATAATGACTTTAATAAGTCAACCCATACTGAGTCTACTTGAAATTCAATATTAGAACTGTCTAATAACATAAATATTACCATTGATAAAGTTAAAAATATCAAAGTCATTGGTCTTGTATTTTTACTAAGCCAAGAATCAGAACTCATGTCACTGACCCAACGCTTACTTACTTCTTGCATTTCAACCATATCTTGTTCAAGTAGTTTCAATGCATGCTCTTTATCTATTGGTGATAAAGCTGGTTCCTTTTCTATTAAAGATTTAACCATACCTAAAACACCTGCATCAGGAAGTAACTCTCCTGCTATACCAAGTATACTAGGAACCTTCTTTGTAAGGAACTGTCCTACTTTAGTATCTTTGAATTTCTTTTTAGGTTTTTTATCACTCATTATATTTATTTTATGGGTAAATTCTAACTTTTAACATTGTACCACCTAATCTATCATCTTCAAGTGCACTTGTTGAAGGCTCACCACATATAACATTAATCCAGTTATTGCCTACACTTACTATGTTAGCAAATGATGGACCTGCTTTAAAAGTTTGTGATATTTCAAAAGTAGCTTTAGTTGAGTCAATTGGTGTAGCCCATGTTCCTCTATACTGTCCTGCTGATAATCTGGTCCAAGTTAATGAGTTTGCTGGAGACAAATCATTATACTTTACTTCTTCCGTTGGAGCATCCGTGCCAACTTGGCTTAATACACCTACATATGATTCATAATAATGTTCTAATCCCATTGCTATTGACTTAGGATTAGCTGTTGAACCTAAAGGAACACCAGTTATTACCTCTACTCCATTGCGTCCCCACATTAGGACATCATCTGAATCAGTTACAGTAAAACCTGGTCCTGCACCACCTGGATTCTCATCATATACATCAAAGCTTGTCATACCACCAGTTCCACTACTAGCAGCTGTTATTCTACCTTGTTGATCAACAGTAAGGTCTGTATTTGTATATGTACCCGGCACTACTGTAGTGTCAGTTAAATTAACAACAACCTTTGGTCCACCTGTTCCTACTGTTTCTATCCCTGTTCCACCTTCTATTGTTAAAGTATCACCATTAACAACTGTTTGTGCAGCTCCTGAGTCACCATTAACAAGGAAGTCTGCACCACCGCCTCCACCACCGGTAGAATTAATAGTTACTTCATTAGATCCACTATCAGATAAAGTTATATTGTTACCAGCAACTAGTTTTACATTACCTAATGATCCATCAGAACCGGTTAGTTTTAAGTCTACATTAACACCTGATTGAGAACTAGTGTAAGTATATGTTGTATCATTATCAGCAGCACTTATAGTAATCTCATTTGTTGATTGACCAATAGTAATCCCATTGCCCTCAACTAATGTTCTGAAGTTAAGTGTCTCACCAACTTTATCTTTCCATACTTCTTTACCACTACCAACATTAGCTGCTAAGTTTGGTTCTCCTTCTGAATCAAACTCAATATAATCATCATCTGCTGATAGTTGAATAGTTAAATTTGGATTTAAAGACTTCAAAGATCTGAAGAACACAGCACACTTTCCAGTTGCTGGATCTATATCTTCTTTTTGAAATACACCAATAGAAGTACTGGTAGTATTTGTATTAGTATAGTCACAGTTTTCAGAAGATGCAAGGTCTTTAACTTTAATCAGCTTAACTGACTTATATGGTATAGGAGAAGCAACACCCGTCATTTCAGGTTTCTCATTCCACATACCTAATACAACAACGTCATCTTTTCCCGCAACGTTAGTAAACTTCCCTCTTTGTATTAAACTTAGTATGTCAGTTAATATATTCATATCTTATTTTCCTGAGTGGGTCCAACCACCTAATTTATATGATTGCATTTTTGATGTACCATCAGCAGAAGATGCAACTCTTTTAGCATCTCCACCTTTAGTCATCTTTTGCTCCATAGAGCTCATCATAATATTATCCATTGCTGCTTCACCACCTTCAGCCATTTTGCAAAGTAGCTTAGCTTTTTGTCTTGTCATTTTTTGAGCTTTTAGGCCTCCACCTTTTTTATATTTCTTCATGATACATCAAATGTTAATGTTGCTATGAGCAAGTAAAGTTTAACTGTGGTATAATCAGCTGTCTCATCTGGTGCAATGTAATCCCAACCCAAGGCTAGTCTATTATGTGGCCAGTGAAAAGCTATTTCTAATTGCCAATCGTTCATTATATATTGCTTTTAGTTTTTTTACATAGTCCTTGACGGCAATACCCTAAACATAATCTACCACCAGATAACCATTGTATTAATAAACAGACTTGTCTCATTACTTCTTTTTACCTTTAAGTGCTTTTACTGCAGCTTTAGTTCTTTTCTTAGTTTCTTTAGCTCCAGCAATAACTTTTTCATCAACTTCTGTCTTAGACCAGGCCCATTTCCAATAGTCCTGTAGGCTAAACGTCCATACCACGTGTAAAATTTTCTTGATCATCATTTTTAATTTACATTACTATACTAATAATATACAAATTTTAAAGAACCTAATCAAATATAATAGTATATTTGTAAATAGTTGGTCAGAAATGTATATAGATAATATACAAAATTTCTCTTAAAAAAATCTATAAATCTTTTAATAACAAAAATATGAATAAAGTAGATCCAATAATTTTTAAAAATAAATTCAGCATTGAGTTTTTACCTACTGAGACACTTCTTGGTTTAAAAACTATTAATTGTGAAGTACTGTGTGAAGACAATGAATACCGTTGGGTAAATGGTATAGAGGTAGGTCTTGTATTTTTTACATTCACTTATGCAAATATGAAGTCATAAATTTTATTGTCTAAAAAATTTTGACTAAATTATACTTACCTAGCTGCACTCTTTTCAGGGTGCGGCTTTTTAATCCTTAATAAATAACCTTATGAACAAAGACATCTTTAAACCTAGAACAAATATATTACCTTATGAGTATCCTCAACTATTAGCATATAAAGATGCTATAAGGCATTCCTACTGGATAGATACTGAATTTAATTTTACAGAAGACATTCAAGACTTTAAGGTTACTATATCTAATAAAGAAAAAGATGTTATTAAAAAGACAATGCTTGCTATTGCTCAGATAGAAGTTAATGTAAAAACTTTTTGGGGAGACCTTTATAAGCGTATGCCTATTACAGAAATAGGTGATGTTGGTTTTACTTTTGCTGAGTCAGAAGTAAGACATAAAGATGCTTACGCCAGACTACTTAGAATACTAGGATTAGAAAAAGAATTTCAGTCAGTAGTTGAAGTACCAGCAATAGAAGGTAGGCTTAAGTATTTAAAAAAGTACTTAGATGGTACACGTTCTAGAGATAATAAAATGTATACCAAGTCTGTCTTACTGTTCTCTTTATTTATAGAGCACGTAAGTCTATTCAGTCAGTTCTTAATTATGATGAGCTTCAACAAAGAAAAGAATGTACTTAAGGGTATATCTAATGTTGTTGAGGCCACCAGTAAAGAAGAAGAGATACACGGAAACTTTGGTGCTGAGATTATTAATATTATTAAAAAAGAAAACCCTGAGTGGTTTGATGCAGAGTTTGAAGAGCTTATCTATTCTGCATGTAGAAAAGCATATAGAGCAGAATGTGGTATACTAGACTGGATCTTTGAGCAAGGAGAATTAGATTTCTTACCAAAGCAAACTATCTATCACTTTATAAAAAACAGATTTAATAACTCTCTAGAAAAGATAGGTATGAAACCAATCTTTGAAGTAGATAATGAATTATTAAAATCAGTGGAATGGTTTGACATAGAGATAACTGGAACCAAAGAAGGAGACTTCTTTTACAAAAAGAGTGTAGACTATAATAAAAAAAGTAAGAGCATCACAGTTGATGACTTATTCTAATAAACCAACAATAATGGAATATAATAAATACTACTGGCTAAATGAAGATAGCCGCACATTTTTATCAAGAGGGTATATATCAGAAAGCCCTGAACAAAGAATCAAAGACATTGCTATAAAAGCAGAAAAGTATTTGAATATAAAAGGCTTTGCAGAAAAGTTTGAGGACTAC
>Ga0181377_1000611_pt1 | contig 13143 bp, 22 predicted proteins | sample LowvirmetaG_9_FD_130160 | JGI IMG/M metagenome (GOLD analysis project Ga0181377, IMG submission 130160) | Marine viral communities from the Subarctic Pacific Ocean - Lowphox_13 viral metaG | ecosystem: Environmental > Aquatic > Marine > Oceanic | place: Subarctic Pacific Ocean | collected...
ACTAACCTATTGGGCAACACTGGTGTGCATCCCAAGTATGCGGCTTCAGCGATGCCGAAACCAAAGTTTTCCTGTAAAGCATAACTCACTACTACTGCGCTTTCTGCCATGAGTTTATAATATTCTTCCTTGCTAAAATTGCATTCCTGTGTCTTAATAAATTCTATGTCATCACGACCCAGTGTTTCCCTTACTTTCTGTTCTAGTTTATCGAACAACCATGGCTGTTTTTCATCACATAGTCTGCCGTTAAAAATAACTCTCTGTTGTTTTTGTGTGATATCATACCGATTTAAGTCTTGGTAGTCAACTGGCAGACCGCCAACAACAAACTTATTGGGGTCTACCATACGTTTTTTAATTATATCATCTCTGATAAAGTTACTCGCGCAGTAAATGGTTTCCGAAATATCAAAAATAATGTCTTCGAAATTCTTAGCCCAACGTTCCATGTCTCTAACGAAATCTGTGTCCGTAAAGCTACCTGCATGTATAACACCAGTTATTTTAGCATTCTTTTTATGAAAATAGTTCATGTAAGCTATGCTTTCAATACCTGGAAACCAAATATCCGAAAAGAAAAATCTATCGTCGTCCCTGATCAAATCTTGCTCATACAAGTCTGCGATCATCATTAGTTGATTGGCCTTAAATTTACTTGTAAAAGCCGCATTTAGGAAGCATCCTTCTGGGAGCGGTGCCGCCTCCAATGCAGGCATAATTTTAATAAATTCCATGTTGTTAGCCACAAAGTGATTAGTGATATCACGGTCCATGTGGACCGTGTACCTACCATCGATATGCTCCAGGGGAACGTAGATTATTCTACTCATAGTGAGTTCTTTTTATCCTGAATCTCTGCTCTGCGTGTTTTGGCAAGTTTTCCCATCTCGCCCAGCGCTTTGCGAGCCCTGGCAGCCGCCGCCTTTACGCCTTTGGTTTCAAATGCTTCATTTTCCACCAGATATGCTTCGTACATTGCTTTAATTTGTAAATGAGTCTCAGTCATGTTATTCTCCTTTTTGATACTCGATTTCGCAACCGTTTTCATTATCTTCGGCCACGCTTATTTTCAGCCAACGATCGGGGAATTTATCCTGTATCGTATTAGCTAAATCATCTGCGATCATCTCGCAAGATTTGTAGTCCAGTTGTAGTTCTGTATTACCATACAGTCGCTCCAACCATCTTTTGAATTGTATAAATTCAATATCTCTGTCATTATGAAATACCTCGATCCACACTTTAAAGTGGAATGTATGTCTGTGTGGGAAACCCAAAAAGGACACATCATCCCAGTCGCCTGTTGCTAACTTAGGATCAGTGTCCGCACCTGGATACTTGTGAATGCCTTCCTTGGTAAATGTTACCCAAATACTACGCATTTAAGTTACGCTCGAGAATTTCAATTTCCGCATCTTTTCTGGCCTGCCAATCCTCAGATGTTCTGGCTACCCCCTTGGAGTTGGTCTTGTCAGTAAACACAGAATTCTTAAGACGCTGTAATGCCCCAGCCCTGCGATTATATGAATTTTTTTTATGCATTAAGTATTGTCTCCGTCATTATATTTAACATCTGTTTTATCAAAAAGCTTTGTTTCTGAAGTTTTAAATGCATTTGTGATCGCTCCAACGCCAAAACCTATCATTAAAAGTATTATAATTACAGTGCCGAATACTTCCATTAAAGTTCCTCCGCTATACCCACGATTTCAGCCAATAATAATCCCCCTGACAGGACTTGTATGGATAAGTCATGGGAATAATAACAGGCAAACACGCATACGCCCATGCGTAATACACTTTTAATTAAACTCAGATAAAAGTGTCTTTTACCTGGGTCCTTCGTCGTGACTGTCATTGTCGTCCTCGTCAATAAGTATTGCTGGATCCTCAGTGGGTTTAACGCAACAATATATAAATGTTAAACATCCCAAAAATGCAATAATAAAACTTAATGCAATTACTGCAATCCTGTAACCCTCTGAGCTTAGACCGCCATCTCTTAGTCTATTATTAGTCCAGACTATTGTAATAACAAAGGTATATAGTAACAACAATACCCAGGCAACTGCAAGTAATGTTGTTAAGATATTCATATGGTCGGGTGTACTAAATTGCATGTAAAACATACTACCTGCTAACCAAAATATTGTTAGTGCAATATAATTAAAAATAAAATCCTTGCGTGGCATGGGAACATTCCAAGCCGGCAAGAAATGCCAATTAATGCTATTCATCATTTTCACATTCCTGTATATCCTTGATGACTTCCAGCAACTCTGTTAGAGCATCCTGATCTTCTTCGGCATCAAGTTCAATTGTAATTTTTACTTTCATAATGTATTATACACTTTTGTTAGCTATTTGTCAAGCATCAAAGTCGCCGGTCATGATATCATGATTCATGAGTTCTTCACGAGTCTGTTCTGACTCTTCAAATATATCTGGTTCATCAAAGAACATACTGCGAGCGCCGGCATGGTTGTCCATGTTGCCTTGTCCAAAGCTCACATCATCTAACAAAGTATATCTGTACTGCTCTATGAGTTCGTATGGATTTGCACACTCAGGGTCTAATACGTCACGAACAAAACTGTCGATCATTTCAATGTGATAGGGAACATAGGGACTAAACTCATTGGTGTTTTTAGTTTTTTTATCGTTCACATAATCAGTGTAGTGGATGTTGCCTCTGAATCGCTCAATGTCAGCCAGCCGGTTCGCCTCTTGTACAGCGGTCAAGTGATTATATACACTGTGAGCCATGTAGTACAGATAACTGCTAGTATCCCAGGATGTACTGTCAGGACCTTTAGCTTTACCGTTCTTGTCTAGATCACCCTCTGACATGTAGCAGATGTCACCAGCAGTGAGTCTGTCCATGATGGGGCTATGAGCAAATGGCATGGGCAGCTTACTACCCTTGAGTTCCTGACTGTCTATGGCACCTTCCATGAAGTATCCAAATCGTTTGGGACTAAAGTAGTTATAGGAGTAGGTGCTACCATATGCTGTGTTTACAAATGGACTAGCGGCATCAAAGCTTACGCATAAATTGGGCGAATCATGCTTTCTGAGCATCCGTTGTATGCTAGTTAAATAGCAGGCCCAGTTAAGTTTACCAGTACCCAGGAAGTGTATCCAACCCTTGCCAGCTAATAGCCCGTCCTTGCGTAAATCCAGGATACGCTTGAGTGCCAAGTACATGGTGCTCTTGTTGTTACCAGCAAAAGCGAAGCCTTCCAATGCCAAATCGGGATTGCCATATTTCTCACCTACCCAAGCAGGATCTGAATACATCTTGACGCTTTGATACCAATGATCTGACGATGCTTCATCATTACCTGACAGTATGTTCATAAACTTACACTTACCAGGAGTACGATGCTTCATATAGTAATCCAGGTTTAGCAATGTAATGTCCACTGCATCCTGGAAGTCAGTGAGTCCTGTACGCTTGTTCATGGGAGGGATACATGCCACTGAGGGCACATCCAGGGTCATTGCCCAGTCACACTGATCCTCTTCCCAGGCTAATATGGTCTCACATAGTTTCTCACGAGCAGGATCGCCAGGATTTTTTGCTGTATCCCACTCCATTTTGATAACTCCAGTAGCAACCTGGAAACCACCTGAGTCACCCACTAACACAGTCTTAGATCTGTCTCGGTCATCAATCATGGGCTCCTTGCCCTTCTTTGTCAGGTCCAACTGTGCGTGACCTGCTGAGTATAATCCATAGGGATAATGATAGTACGAGTCTTCTGACTTTAGAAAGTCCAGGCCTTCGTTGCCTAGCTCAAAGCCTTCGGGTACTCTGCCATCCTGCTCTGCCAGAGTGTAAAGTTGTTTTACATAGAAACTTGAAATCGCTGGCAGGAAGATTGCGTAGTCTGATTGTGTCTTACCCAAATCCTTCATTTACTTACTCGCTGGTAACAGGTATGTGTATTCGCCAACGCCCGAGTCTACCACAATCTGCAGCAAGCCCTTCTGGTTGAAACTCATGGTTACATTTGCGTTTTCTGCTAAGCGGGAAATCTTTAGTACAATCCCAAGCGGCCACTGGAAATCATGTGTCATATCTCCTGTTACTGCCTCTGCAACCTTTACCCTGGTGCGGTCACTACCAGCATCGCCAATCAGGAAGTAAAGGTTACCATCTTCTGTTTTGGGCGTAAATGTATCTTCTAAATCCAAGGCTGATGAGAAGAAGTTTAGGTCCTTGAGCATCTTGGCACTGGGATTAATTTCCACGTCATAACTGGCGCCCTTGAAATTAATAGCCTTGAGTTGCTGGTTTACAATCTCGGCAGCCATAAACCTATAGTTTGCTGTGGCGTCCGGACAATCAAACTTTACTTCTGCTGGCACATCCTCGTCGTTGCGTTTTTGTGTTGTAATCTCTACTGTAGCAGTATCTTCTGAATATCCCGGATACTCCAGGAAGCGAGCCAGGGTAGCCATACGACTTAATCCCACTGTGTTGCCCACAAAATCAGGCACTGGGTTCTTTAGTTTACCCTTGAGAATTACAGTCTTGTCAGCATCCACAGTTTCGATCTCTGTAGACTCCATGGTGCCTGATACTTTGACCATCTCATAGATGCCCAACGCATGAGTGTGTTTAAGAACATCCTTGAGTGTGTCTGTAATATAGTTGTTTGCCATTATTGTTTGTCTCCAGTTAGATTAGTTTTACTATTATAGCATGTAGTATTTAGGCTTGTCAACCTTTAAGATTGCTTTTTATTGTGTCGCTTTTCAAATTGCACTCTTATTATGGTTTTTCGAGTCAGTGCGAATATGGTAAAAAAGGTCGTAAGCATCAGACTTGTATAAAAAGCGCTAAGTCCAACTTCAAATGCAAATGCCACTAACACAAAGTTTAGTGGTACATTTATGCAGAATGCAATACTAGTATCAGTAAGTGCTTCTTTAAATGCTCTGAGGTAAGGTCTTTCTTCCATATTCATTAATTTTAAATCAGATCTTTGTCTAATCTCTACTTTGTTCCTTTTTAAAATGCCTTTCTATTGCAAGTTTACAACTGTAAAATGTTAAATAGAATCCTGCTATAAAACTCGCTATAAAAAATGTAAACAACCAGTTTATGGGATCTGCTAACATCATAAACATATTAACATATATTGCAGCATCAGATTGTTCAGAGGTAGTGTTGTAGTACGGGTTCTGGTCACTTTCCCATTTTGCGTCAGCATCTGCTTTCCACATTTCTGCTTCTTCTTCAGCCTCTTGGGCAATGAGAATTAGTTCTTCCCATTCCTCACTACCGACTTCGCCTATGTATTCATATACACTTATACAGCCATCTACTAAGCATTCTTCCTTAATTTCTTCATATGTTGCTCTGTATGTCACAGATTGCACTATAAACCCCACTAACAATGTATATGTCAGTGTTGCCAAAATTAAATATTTCTTATTCATTTTATCTTTCCATAATATCTCAGTAACCCATAGACACTAAGAGTAAACCAAAATACTTCTATAACCATGCTTGCTAAATTGAAATTATATAATAAACTGACCGTAACTAATATTGCTACTATCATGTTATTAAAACTATACCAAAACCCCTTGGGATCTATGCGATCAAATTGCAGTAGCCCATAGGTGCTAATTAGCAATGATACTCCCATGAGTCCTATGATATCATAAAAGCCTATTTCTGTCATCCAAAATCAAAAAACTCTTGCAGAGCTTCTGCCTCCGTGGCTCTATCCAAATTAAAGTTCATAGCCCCCAACACGTTCTGTATTTTCTTCTCCAACACACTCTCTAACATGCCCTCATCGTCAAAGGGTAGTTCCCGAAACCAGTCTGGCAAATTCTGTTCATCTGTGGGATATGCGATGTTTGTATAGCCCATGGCGTTTTTACGTAGTTTACACACTATAACCTTCATGCCATCTGTGATACTCTGGCTATAGTTGTCTGACATTGCACTCTTGTACTCATTCCAGTTGATGCTCGCTCTGACATGTCCTGGAATCATGTTGTTTTCCTTAACAATGCCCTGATATCTGGCAATCTTCATAGCATCCTTGCCGCGCATCTTTGACAATTTCTCACCATATACAGTCAGATTGTTTACACGCTTGGGCATGCCTTTCTTCCAGGGATCCATGTTTTTAAATACGTCACGGAAATCTTTTATCTCAGCAATGATCTGTTCTTCTGTATAGCCGCTTAGTGCATGATCCAATAAACCCTCCAGGAAGTCCTGTACAAACTCTGGAGTATCCGAACGCTTGATGTCCATGCCCATGATTTTTAGTTTACCGCCTTCGGGCTGATATCCTTCTATGTCCAAACACTTAATGGCATAACGCTTCTTGGTAATAAACACTCCTGACCTACCTACTACCTCACGCCCTGCTTTCATTACCTGTCCTGCTTGCAAGGGCACGTTGAATTCTTTCTTTAAAAACTCTGGAAATGTATTTGAAACATCGTCTGATATTTTGTCATATAGCGCAATAGCACTTTCCATGTCAAGTTCCTGCCCTGCCTCCAGCGCTGGCTGAGCGCTAAAGTAAACACTATCTGTGTCACCATATACTACCGTATCCCCTTCATGATCGTATTTGCCAGTTAGCATGCGATTAGTCTCTGCTCCCATGTGACGCGTAATCATACGACCTGTTAGTGTAGTAGATTGTCCTATGCGTTTATCATAAAATCTACATCCTGGGTTTAGGATGGCCCCATACAATGAATTCAGGTTAATTTTTTTAACTAATTGGCGCTTATCCCAAAACGCAATTTGTTCTGGTGTTGTGGCATCTTTCTTTTTGGCTTGCAGTTCCTTGCGTTCAGCGTACCAGCGTTCCAACAATCCAGGCACAATGCCCAGAAAGTCTGTTTTAAATATGGTGCCATTTGCACTTATATTCCAGGGTTGGTTACTGTTGAACACCAGATGGTATATATCGCCCCCAGTTATCTCCAGCACCTCACCAGTTTCCATGTGTAGTTTGAGTGGTACCTGGCCGTCCTTTTTCATTACGAGCTCATACTCATTACTGGCAAACTTATTGTTCCAGGCATCCGAAAAGCTCATTGCTTTGCGAATTTTTCCGTTGCCGTTAGCCCATGTACCTGCCATCTTTTGTTCTATCTCGGTTTCAGTGAGATCTAAACTTACCTGCGCTATAATGGTTTCTGGTGCCATGTTTAAAGCCCTAAACACACTGGGATACAGAGAGTTTATGTCCATGCTACCTATCCATTCATGATAACCCTTTTTGGGGTGTGCTACGTAGGCTCCTGCGGCTCTGTCTCTTTCTGCTCTTTGTCTGGGTCTGTCTGGTACGACATAACCTCGCCTGTGAGCTTCGTTAATAATTGCTTGCTCAGTTGTGGCGACTGCGCCCGAGGTTGTCGCCAGAAGCACAGTATTATCATGAGCAATAGTATTTGCCAAATCAATAAACTGTAGTTTAAGATCCAGTTTGTGCAATAGCATAACATCCTGAATATTGTATTCCAAAAATTTTTCATAGTCGTATTTGTATAGTTTATCTAAACTCCCCTCGTATGCTACCTTCTTTTCACCCACCTCCATCTCGCCAATATAATCAAGTCTGTAACTGTGACGCTCCTCATAATTATATTTTCTGTATAAATCTAGGTAATCTAAGTGAACTCTGCCACATATAGTATAGCCATGCTGTTCCTTGCCGTAACGCTCATATACTTTTTCCTTGGGTAATTGATCCCACAAGCATATTCTGCGAGTCTCATGTTTGCCCATGACTTTAATGATGCGGTTTATGGTATAGGGAATATCATAACCGTCTGAATTCCAACCGCTTAGAATATCAGCATCCCCAATGAGGACCAGAAACATGTCTAGCATTTCCTTTTCTGTTTTGCACAATATCACTTCTGGTAGTTTTTCTGCGATATTTGTCGCCTGTTCCCAGTTGAGTGTTTTTGGCGGAACGCTTAGACATATCATGGCATCCTGCCACTGAAGATATACTCCAATAGCAGTAATGGGCGAAAAGGCCTCCTCAGGGGATGCGTAACCTAGCACAGGATCAAAGTCTACTTCGATGTCAAAAAATGCGGTGTTGAGTTTGGGAGATTCAGCGTTGCTATAGTGCTTGCTGAGCGTTTTAAATACTGGCTTTATGTCGCTTTCATATGTTTTACTGTTGTTCATGATAGCTTGGTTTTTGCGGAACTCCCTGAGATTTCTGCATTTTACCTGACTAACTGCTTCGCCATATATGCTGTGATATCTACCCTTGGGATCCTCCACATAAAAGTCATATTCTGGCTTGTGGTCAATTAAAATTCGATTACCATCAACGCGCTCAACAACTCGCACCAGATCTGATTTTTTATCGTAAATCGCATCTATATACATTAAATAATTATACTATACCTTTGTGGAATCGTCAAATACTCCACTTATTAGCACCACTGAGTATGCTTCTGGTGTGAACCTAAATTCTACATCATTGTAGTGGCCCGGCGAGAAACCAGGTCGAGCCCTGCCGTAACTGGGTTTTTCAATCATAAATTCAGTTGCTTCTATGCCAACTTGATCATATAGCCACTGAGTACAATTATGAATTGTAACACCGTATGATGAGGATTTACCCATCACAAAAGCCAGATTGAATTTACTTATTTTGATGCATCTGCTTTTGTTTTTTTCCCAAAATTCCTTTTCAGATGTTTTTGAAAAGTATGATTGAGTCACAGAGTACGGCCAACAGTCTCCAGGATAGTTTCCAACTCATCGTACTTGTCTTGCTCGTCAGTCCAAGCAGCTTTGTGCGCGATTCTGATTGCCTTGTTTAAAACTCCAGGTTTAAGATCCATTTCCTCAGCCACAGCCTTAACTGTGTCTCTGAGACCTTCCTTGAGAGTATCGATCTCATATGATACCTGACAACCTTCGTCAATTAAGCGCTTGAGTCTAGCTTGCTCTTCTCCGTTAAAACTTCTGTTAAATGCCATGTTTGTTTTCCTGTGTGTCTATGGTAATATTTATATCCTGTATGGATTTTACACTATCCGAACTGGTTTTGTCAATCTCCAACTGCACAAAAAATGACTTTCCCGGCCAGGATCTGAAGGCAATTTGGTCCAGTAGTTCAGGGTCTGTGATAGCTTGCTGGGTCTCAGGATCTATAAGTAGAAACAGGCCGCGCTCTAGCACAACCTGAAAGTTTTTCTTCAACCGTAATCCTTGGTGTGTTTTTCTGTTTGATATCCGGCTTCTATGACTTCGGGTTGTTCTCTGCCAGATGTTTTGAGTGTGACTGGTTCTGGACCTGTGTACTCCCACCATGATACCATCTCGGTGGGACTTGATCCTTGCTGGGTGTGCTTGTGTGCGTAGCCAAGTTGATCCAGATCGCTCCAGGAATGTCCACGGCTAGTCCAGCCAGCGTTAAACACTGTGGGACGTTTGCCTGATTTAATGTCTGCCTCTAACTCTCTGAGGTTGTCAGAATCCTTTTCTTTTAAATTGTGGAAAATTTCTGCGATTTTCATTATATCTCCATGCTACTTTCTATGTCATAATCGAAGTTAAACTCATCTGCTAAATCATTAGCAATAGCTTCTCCCTCTTCTTCTGATATTTGTTCCTGTGTGATAATCTCATATATGTTGCGATTATCAGTCGCATCATAGTGTGTTACTTGTACCGCTACTACTTCTTCATCATCCGTAAAAGCACTTGCCAGTTTGGTTGGCACATGAGACTGAACAATATCAAAAAACTCTATGACATCCTCGTCCTCCAACTGTGTTGGTGTAATCAATCTAACAAAGTGCTTCACAAATGGCATAAATTCCTTAATATTGCTGGCCTGCAACCCCACGTCTAGCTTCTGTCAAATCGCCCACATCAGTAGCATTACCGTCACTTGCAAAAGGAAATTTGTCTATTGTGTTTACATTACTAGGAGTAGCACCACCTGAGTTGTATCCACTTGCTGTTGATGATTGGCCAGCTGCCAGGCGTCTGGCCTGTGATAAATCCCCCACATCAGTGGCGTTGCCGTCTGAGGAAAATGAGAACTTTTCAATTGTGTTGGTTATTGGGGAACCACCAGATGAATAACCACTTGCTGAGGACGATTGTCCAGCCACATAGTATATACTTTGTGTCAAATCCCCCACATCAGTTGCATTACCGTCTGATGCAAATGGAAATTTATCTATGTTATTAAAGGGGGCACTAGGTGATATACCACCACTTGAATAACCACTTGCGTCTGATGATTGACCTGATGAACCGTATCTGTCCACAGCCAAATTACCTACATCAGTAGCATTACCATCTGAACTAAAACTAAACTTGTCTATGGTATTTGATATAGAGTAATAACCACTAGTGCTACTACTTTGGCCAGCTGCGCCCTGCTCGCCAATAGTCAGGTCCCCTACGTCTGTAGCATTGCCATCACTAGAAAATGCAAATTTATCTATAGTGCCGGCCGCATCACCGCCTGACGAATAACCACTTGCGTCTGATGATTGACCTGATAAACTATTTCTGCTGACTGTTAAATCCCCCACATCAGTGGCATTGCCGTCACTGGTAAACGAAAATTTGTCAATTACATTTGAACCTGAAGTTGCATATCCCCCTGATGTGAAACCATAGTTGCTGCCCTGGAAGCCACCACCGCCTGGACTGGGCGACGATCCACCTGCTGGCAAAATATTCATTCCACCTTGTATTGTTACACCTGAAATTTGCATTGCCATACTATTCTCCTCAGTAATTATTTACCTTTGCTCCAGGCCTGCGCACCAAAGAACGCGGCCACAATACCTGCTACCGCTACAAAGTATGTGGGCGCCATGTCGCCCAGAGTTTTTTGTGCTTCACCCAATCCTGCCAAACTTGCAGCTACCACAGCAAAAGGATATAACAACATACCAAACAGAGAGAACCATGCCATTTTTCTCTGGGCATCTCTCATTGCATCAGCGTCCTCTAGTTCCTTACGCTTAAATTCCAGATGCATGTCCATTTCCTGCCTGCTAATATGGCCATCGCCATTTAAGTCAACATCTTCCATGCCTTCAACTGTCTTAAAACCACGATCGTCGTATTGTGGTCCTGTGGCCACAGGTGCTGTGTCTGCAGAGGCTTTGGCCTTTAATGTATCATATTCAGTGCGACTCATAGTAACTTCATTTGCAGATTCCGCCATAGTTCCCCCTCCTACTGTCCTATGTGCTAGTATTTATCTAAAAACAAAAAAAGAGCCATATGGCTCTTTGGTATATCACAGAGGAATATAACTATTTAAAACTAATTTTTTTAAATACTGTTTCCTTGCCACCATGATAATGGCTAACCTCGTGTTTTTTAATCCACCCAGTTAATTTTATAAAATCTCCCTCTTTGATATTATCAATTTCATTCTCTGGAATAAAAAACTTTACAATATTTTTATCAGATTCCGACGCACAGATCAGATAGCTTTTAGTCCTACTCAGATAACGTATATTTTCTATTTTTACATCCAACTGTGATTTGTTGAAAAGTTCGCCCACATATTCACTATTTTTAGCAAGGTGTGATTCGTGTTCCTCCCAGATTTCCTGACTAACTTTCCTTTCATAGACATTGGGGAAACTAGCGACCCTGCCAAGTTCCTTGTGAGTAATATCAATTTTATTAACTATATCTAAAACAGATTGTTCAAAATTGGTCAAAGGTCTTTCAATAGCTATGAAACCAAAACCTCTGAGTAAATCTAAAATGTTTTCTGCTTTTTCATAATGATGCTCAGTTACATGCATTTTTTCACGATCCATCGGATCGACCTTCTGTGAGGGGAATAGCTGTCTATACAATCTAGCACTATTTGTAATGGGATTACCTCTGCCATCTATATTGCTTATTTTTTTAGATGTCATGGTGGTATAATCTGCTGTGGCCTTGCTTTGAAAACCATATTTTTCGTGAATTGCTACACTAAGTGCCAATGCCTGCATTAGCGGAATATTGTGTCTATCCATTATTTTGTATCCACAACGATGTTATAAATATCTTCCCAGTTTTTGGCAACTCTAACGTCGGCTTTAGCATCAAAATCATAGTTCATGTTATGCCCGTGTTCAATCATGATGCTACTAAATCCTGCGTCTATACCTGCTACGGCATTAGCAGGCTTGTCCTCGATCCACCAGCAGCCTTGGTACTGCCTGGCTAGTTCAACTAGCGCTTCATCCTTGTCAGCACCAGTGTCCAAACATATGACGTCAGTAAAGCAATCTCCAAAGATTTTCGTGAGATTACGCTCACGAAGCATTTTCGCATAGGGATCTAAGCTCAGGCTAGTAAGCACCAAAAACTTGTACTGATGTTTTTCTGACAAGAGTTTGACATAATACTGGGCATCTCTGAGTGGAGGTAGAAAGCCCATCGCCGCGCTCTGATTAAACTGCTTGACTAATTGTTTACCCCTGTCATAATCCATGCCATAGCGTTCAGCAATGTTATATATGAGCTTGCCGTCTAGCACCATGTCATGGCCGTTATGTTCCATCCAGACTGCGAAGCCCTCCTCCCAATCCAGGAGGACTCCATCACAATCTGTGACAATTACTTTCTTCATGCTACTGCACCTAAACGGTTCCAGGCGATAGCGTTGTCAGCTGACTGGTTGTAGTCTGTGATACCCTTGAGTTTGCGCGGATTGTTGAACTCGTATGGCTGCATAAAGCGCCCTATTTCAAGATCTATATAAAACGCAGTGTCGAAGTAGTCAGTCATAGCGTCTGACCGATCATACCACTGTCGCTCTGTGCCAAACTTGATAACTTTTATAACTGCTTCCAGGAAAGGAACCAGATGATCTGCATAGTGAGACTCAACCCAGTACTGGTTTACTGAAGCGCCATCTCTGATATTTCCAAACTCCAGTGGACCTGACATGATGCTAACATTTATGCTACTGCCACCAGAATTACTTTTGCGAACCATAAACTTAAAGTCAGGAAAAACTACTTTTAGAGCTTCACGAGTTTGCTTGACTTGAGGTGTTGTAACGTATGCCATGAGCTAATTCCTTGTTTAATTACTTAACTACCCTACTATAATAGCATACATCGCAGATTTGTCAAGCG
>Ga0181377_1000612_pt1 | contig 13137 bp, 16 predicted proteins | sample LowvirmetaG_9_FD_130160 | JGI IMG/M metagenome (GOLD analysis project Ga0181377, IMG submission 130160) | Marine viral communities from the Subarctic Pacific Ocean - Lowphox_13 viral metaG | ecosystem: Environmental > Aquatic > Marine > Oceanic | place: Subarctic Pacific Ocean | collected...
ACAGGTCAATATAATGTGGCTGTTGGTACATCTACCTTAGATGCAAATACCACAGCAGATAACAATACAGCCCTTGGTTTTGAAGCCTTAACCACTAATACAACTGGTGCAGCTAATACTTCTGTTGGAAGACTAGCACTTGGTAGTAACACCACAGCTTCTAATAATACCGCAGTTGGTAATGCAGCCTTATATGCAAACACAACAGGTGCTCAACAAGTAGCAATAGGTGGTTCAGCTTTATTAGCAAACACTACAGGGTATAACAATACTTCTGTTGGTTGGGAATCAATGAAAGCAAACACAACTGGTTATTTAAACGTAGCAGTTGGTCAACAAGCTATGTTAGCAAATACTGAAGGATATAAAAATGTTTCTATAGGTCATAACACTTTAGCTGCAAACACAACAGGTATAAATAATACAGCAGTTGGTGATAATGCTTTGGCAGCAAATACCACAGGCGGATATAATGTTGCTGTTGGACTAGATTCACTTAAGACTGCTACTAGTGGCAGTAATGTAGCAGTAGGTTGGAATAGTTTAGGTGGCACCACCACAGGTAACAATAACGTAGGAGTTGGTGATAATGTTATGGCAGCAAACACCACAGGTACAAATAATGTAGCTGTGGGTGCTTTAGCATTAGATGCAAACACCACAGCAAGTAATAATACAGCAATAGGTTTTAAATCTTTAACAGCAAACACTACAGGCGACCAAGGTACAGCAGTAGGTGCTTTTGCTTTAGATGCTAATACAACAGGTACTAGAAATACAGCATTAGGTGTAGAAGCATTAACAGCGTGTACAACAGCCGATAACAATACAGCCATAGGACATACAGCTTTAGCTGCACTTACTACAGGTTCAGCTAATGTATCAGTTGGGTATAATAGTGGAAGTATAACAACAGGAAGTAATAATACTTGTGTTGGAACTTTTGCTGGGGATGCTATAACTACAGGTAGTGATAATATTTTAATAGGTGAAAATTGTGATGTTTCTAGTGGTGCAGCAGCTTCACAATTTGGTATAGGAATAGATTTAGCAGTGTCAGCAAATAATCAAATTAGAATAGGATATGGTTCTACTTTTGTTTATAACAACTGGGCATCAAATGCCACTTGGACACATAGCTCTGATGAAAGATTAAAAGAAAATATAGAAACAGATAATCTTGGTTTATCTTTTATAAATGATTTAAGACCAGTTACATATAATTGGAAAAAACAAAAAGATGTAGTTGAAGAAATTAGAGGAAAACACGAAAGAGACACACACATAAAACAACATGGTTTATTAGCTCAAGAAGTAAAAACATCATTAGATAAAGTCGGTATAGATACTTTTACAGGGTGGTCAGAAGAAAAAGATGGTACACAAATGTTAAGTGAAAGTATGTTTATCTTCCCATTAATTAATGCAGTAAAAGAACTGTCTACAACAGTAGATGAATTAAAAGCCGAAATACAAACTTTAAAAGGAGAATAATATGGCACAAACAGTAAGCGAAGTCTTAACAGCGGCAACAGATAGCGTAACACTTATCAACGAAGTAAACGATGGAACTTGGGATGTTGAAGGTATGGAGCAATCAGACATCAACGATATGGTACAAAGAAACGTAGACCATTTAGAACTGGTCTTAGCCTATGCACCTGTTGATGAAGATGACGATACGCCTGATGTAGCTGGTAGTTCAGAAGATAAAACATCTTATACAACTGCAATTTCTACTGGCAAAAGCTACATATCATCCAATAGCTAACAATGGCACTATTGCCTGTAACTCCGCCAGCTGGCATAGTCAAAAACGGTACTGACTATGCTAACAAAGGTCGTTGGGTTGACGGCAATCTCGTGCGTTTTGAAAACGGATATCTTAAGCCGATCGGTGGTTGGTCTAAACTAAAAACTACAGCACTTGATGGTGAGCCTATAGGTATGTATGCCTATAAGGACAATCTTGGTGAATCCATACTAGCTGTAGGTACAAGACAAAAAGTTTATGTCTTATACGACAATACTTGGACTGACATAACACCATCTGGCTTTGTAAACGATGCCGCTAATGATCCTCTTGGTTATGGCGCATATCACTATAACGTAGAAGATTATGGTGATGCTAGAAGTCAATCTGGACTACCTCTACAATCAGGTCATTTCTCCTTTGATAACTGGGGTGAGGATTTAATCTTTTGTTTTTCTGGTGATGGTAAAATATACAAGTGGAGGCCAGTTTCAGGCGGAACAGCTGATACCATTGGTACAGTCGTAACAAACGCTCCTACAGGCTGTCAGGCTGTCCTAGTAACCAATGAAAGGCATTTAGTTGCTATTGGTTCTGGTGGAGATCCTAGAAAGATATCTTGGAGTAATAGAGAAGATAGAAATACTTGGACATCTAAAGCTACTAATACAGCAGGTGATGTGCAAATACCAACAGGCGGTCGTGCATTACTAGCAGTCAAATACCAAAACGATGTCATAGTCTTTAGTGATACTGGTATAGATAGAATGAGCTATGTAGGCTCACCTTTTGTTTATGGTATCACCGCAGCAGGTGCAAACTGTAAAGCAGTTAGTAGAAGATCAGTCGTACAAACAGGAAACTTTCTAGCGTGGATGGGTGAAAACTCATTCTTTGTTTACGATGGCACTGTTAGAGAAATACCATGCGATGTGCATGATTATGTATACGACCAACTAAATGTACCAGGAAGGAAAGCATGTTGGGGTGGACACAACTCTAACTTTAACGAAATATGGTGGGGTTTCCCAAGCGGTGATGGTGTATATTTACCAAATAAATATGTGATATGGAATTACTTAGAAAACACTTGGTCTATAGGTTCTTTAGATAGAGGCTGTTGGATTGACCAAGGTGCGTTTGATTATCCTATAGCTGGTGATTCATCTGGTTTTATTTATCAACACGAATCAACAACATTATCTAACTCACCAAACTTAAATAGTGATGTGCCGTTCTGCACAAGCGGTCCAATAGAGTTAGGCAATGGTGATAACTATGTACAATGTAACCAGATTATTCCAGATGAAGAAGCAAACACATTGCCAGGTGTAACAATAAGTTTTAAAGGTAAGTTTACCCCATTAGGTAGCGAAACAGACTTTGGTAGTTTTACCTTTGAGAATGATGGATATACCGATGCTAGGTTTACAGCAAGACAAGTACAAATGACTGTAACAGGTAGCACAACACAAGATTTTCAAGTTGGTAATATAAGACTTAATTTAAGAACCAGAGGTAGAAGGTAATGGATCTATCCGCACAAAGACAGTATATACAGCGTGCAATTAATGTTAAATATGCTTTTGCAGCTACAACACAACAAACCATCTATACTGCACCAACTGGTGATGATTTTACTTTTGCTATTATAAAAGGTTTTTTAGCTTGCGATCATGGTAATCAGCAAACCAATTTAGATGTATCTATAACTGATACAGGCTCTAATGAGTTTTTTATTTATAAACAACATAATATAGCAGCACACGCTACTGAAGAATTACAAACCAATTCAGGCATAGTTATACAGCAAGGCGAAATATTAAAAGCACAAGTAAACCATGCAAACATACATTTAGTTTTAAGCATTATAGAATATGGTAAAGGCGACTAATACAGTAGTTGAATTACACCCAAACGAACAAAGAGAACCTTGGGAGGTTGAATGGGAAAGGTGTAAGCCATGGCTTGAAAAAGCTATGAAATACCAAGATACCTATACAATCGATGATATAGAAGATAAAATAAGAAATGGTATAGCTCTTTTGTGGCCAGGTAAAAAATCAGCTATGGTTACAGAGATAATACCTTTTCCGCAGATGCTATCAATGAATATATTGGTGTTTGCAGGAAACTTTAAAGAATTTGAAGAAATGTTAAAACATATAGAAACATACGCAAAAGAAGCTGGCATTAAAAGATTATACGGTGGCGGCAGAAAAGGTTGGATTAGAAAAGTAAAACATTTAGGTTTTAAGCCAGAAGTGTTATTAAGCAAGGATTTATAGGAGATAATATGCCACAAGTATTACCATATTTAGCAACAGCAGGAAAAATAGCAGGAACTGTCGGAAAAGTAGCAGGAGCTGTAGGCGCAGTTAAAAGCTTAACTGGTGGCGGTGGTTCTGGCCCTGGTGGTAGCACTACAACTCAACAAGCCGTAGACCCAGCAACAGCTGCAAGATATCAGGAGCTTTTTGGTAAAGCCAGGGGCGTAGCACAACAACCATTTATACCTTATACAGGACCAATGGTTGCTGGGTTTTCTCCAGACCAATTACGACAGTTCCAAGCTACCAGAGGATTATTTGAATCTGGTATGGGTTTTGACCCAACCAAAGCCTTACAAGGTATGGCAAAATTTAGAAGGCCTGAAGCTGGTCAAGCTGCATCTTTACTTGGTCAAGATATAAGTGCCTATCAATCTCCATATCAACAACAAGTTATAGACCTAGCAATGGGTGATATACAGAGACAAGCTGACATAGCCCGTGGTAGTGCACAGGATAGAGCAATCAGAGCAGGAGCTTTCGGTGGTTCAAGATCAGCATTATTAGAGTCTGAATCACAAAGACCTTACGCAGAAGCAATGCAAAGAACTGCTGTAGAAGGAAGGCAAAGAGGTTTTGAACAAGCGCAACAAGCAGCAGAGCGTGATGTGGCTAGACAACAACAAATGTCCATGTTTGCACCACAGCTTGAATTACAAGCAAGACAACAACAAGCTGGATTATTAGGCGGTTTGCAAACAAGTCAATTGCAAGGTCTTGGTTTATTGGGTGGTATAGGACAACAACAACAAGCATTACAACAACAAGCTATCGGAACGCAAAGAGGTGAGTTCGAAAGAGCGTTAGCTTATCCGCAACAACAACTTGAATCATTAAGAACTTCTGTAGCTGGTATGACACCTGCTTTATCAAGAACAGAACAATATAATCCAACTAGAATGGAGCGATTTGAGTCTGGCTTAAACGCTTATCAAAACATTGCGCCAATTTTTAGTAACTTGTTTTCTGCATCACAGGAACAAGATTCAGTCATACCAACATTTGTAGGATATTAATATGGCAATAGGAGATTTTTTTTCAGGTTTAGGTCAAAGAGTAGGCAGAGGTCTAACAGAGGTTGGCGGCTATGACCCAATGGAGCAAGTGTCTCCAGAGCAGGCGCGCATGCGCAGGCAGGAAGGTTTAGCTGCTCTACAAAGAAGTTTAGGTAGATCGTCTGCCATATTGTCTGGTGATCCTCAAAGATTGGCTTTGGCTCAACAAGAAGAAGAACAAGCAAAACAAGATAAATTATTACAACAACTTGGACAAGACCCAAGATATGCTGAACAAATTAAATTATTAAGAGCTGGTTTAGATCCTAGGCTTGCTGCTGGTACTACTAAAACTGGTTCAGTAGAAAGGTTTAGTATATATAGTAACAAGGCTGGTAGGACAGTTGGAACTGTTTTAAAAACAGATACACAAAAAATAGCTGCGATACAAGCCGACCCTGACTTGCAAATAGTTCCATTATCAGCACCCTCAAGGGAAAAAGATGGCTCAATAGAAATATTACAAATGGTTGATGCTAATGATAATTTTATTAGAAATATTACAGAAAGAGACTTTGTAAAAGAGCAACAAGCTGGAACATTACCAAAAGATGCGAAGCTTACCAGATTGCCTACAGACACTAAAACAGCACAAACAAAAAATCTTACAAAAAGTTCTGATATTTTTATAAGCCCAGAAATTAAACCTTATGAAAAACAATATGATGCAACCATACAGCTTGTAAACGCAATCCAATCAACAGCAGATAAAATGTACGAAGAGCCAACAGCAGCTCTTGCTGCTGGTGGGTTGTTTCAGTTTGTTGATGCTTTAGAACAAAATGTAAGTGCTGTAATTGGAGAATATGCAAAACAAAATCCAGATGTTAATGCTGATTATAATCAACAACAACAATCTGGAACTTTTATAGCACACGATACCAAAAGAGACTTTGGAGAAAGAATTAAAGAAATATCTGGTGGAAATGCTGTGTTAGAATCAAAAATTAGAGATTTGGCATATTTGTTTGCTGCATCCAGAGGTCAAGAGGGAAGAGGATTGTCTGATAAAGATTATGAAAATGCGTTAAATATTGTTAGTGGGGGAGTTGGTGCAAAAGGAAGAATACAAGTATTAGAAGAGGTTGCTAATAGAATTTCAGGAGATGTAACACTAGCATTGGAAAATCAAAAAGCTAGATTAAATTACAGATCAAACTTGATGCCTGAAAGACAAGAAGATTTTAATAAATATGTAACAGAGATAGAAAGTATATTTGCAACTCCAATACCTACTTTTGTAAATCCATATATGCAACAACAAATACCAGCAACACAAACGACAGGTGGGCCAAAAATAATAAAAAGAACACTACCAACACCATAGGAAAATTTAATGGCAGAAGCAGCAATATATGAATATGATATGCCAGATGGCAGTATTCTTAGATTAGAGGGTCAAGTTGGTCAAGAGGCATTAGCTGATGCAGAGGCACAAAAATATAAAGAAGAAAATTTTCCAACACCTTTAACTAGAAAAGAACGAGCAGTTGATATTGGAAGATCAATAGCAACTGGTGCTTATAAGGGTATAGCTGGTACAGCAGGTCTACCTGGTATGCTTGAAAGAGGTATAGAATATGTTGTTACACCAACACCAAAACCAGAAGATATTGGTAAAAAACAACCTATTACAAAATATTTTGAAGCACTAAGAAATCTTAGAAGCATGGCCTCACCATTACCTTCTTTAGCATCGCAACCAGTAACAGAAAAATTGTTTGGTGGTTATATGCCAACTTATAAACAAATAACAGATGTTGTTGAACAAATACCAGGTGCAAAAGCAGTAACAGAATACGAGTCAAAAACTCCAGCAGGAGAGTATGCACAAACATTATCTGAGTTTATAACACCAGGAGCTGCTATAGCTAGAACAGGAAAGGGTCTTGCACAAGCCGCCGCAATAGGTACAACATCTGGAACAACACAATTTGGTTTAGAACAAGCAGGCGCACCGCTTGCTGCTCAAATACCACTAACACTAGCAACTGGTGGTATAACTGGATATTTCACAAGTCCTAGTAGGGCCGCACAAATAGCAAACCAAGCACTAAAAGGAGTTGATGATGCTGAACTTAGTGCTGCAATAATATTAGAAAAACAACTTAAAGATAAGTTTGGTAATTCTGTAAAAATAACAGCTCCAGAATTAATAGATAATAAAGTAATACAAAGACTAGCTGCTGACATTTATGGAACTGAAAAAGGCGGTCAAATTATGTTTAATTATTTAAAAGACAGGCCAAAAGAATTAAAAAATATTGCTAATAGGTTAATGGATGAATTAGCAGAAAAGCCAGAATATTTAGATGATGCTTTACAAAGTATCGGTACTACTTCAAAAAAAGCTTTAAAAACAGCAAAAGATGAAAGAACAATAACCTCACAAAAGGCTGGTTATACTGTTTCAAATAAAGAGTTTGTTAATGAAAGTCAGGTAACAGAACTTTTAGATAATATTGATATGAGAATAGCAGAAGGTCTTGATAGTGGTCCTGTTTATAATGAACTTATAAAATTAAAAAGAAGATTAACAAAATCTCCTGATACAAAAGTTGATGAAGATATATTGATTGTTGATGAGTTTGGTATGCCTGCAACAGAGGTTGTTAAAAAAAGAAAAAGAATACCACAAACAAATGTCAATAATTTAGATTTAGCATTAAGAGAGTTTAGAAAAAAAGTAGATAACTATTATTTACAATCAGCTTTAAAAGAACCAACTAGCATTGATTCTGGTACTTTGCAGGTTTTATCCAACGAAGCTAAAAATGGTGTTGTAGATATGCTTGATGACATCCTTAAAACCAATGCAAATTATAAGGCTGCAAAAAACACCTATGCAAGATTAAGTGAAGAACTTGTTGTTCCTGTAAAAGATAACTTAAAAGGATTGTTAAAAGGTGATGTTGATATAAATAAAGTAAAGGGTTTCATCTTTAATCCAGACAAAAGAAGTGCTGCTGAAATTAAAAAAACTTATGAAATATTAAATAAAACAGACCCTGACGCTTTCCCAACACTAGCAAGAATTTATATAGAAAGTCAGGCAAATAAAGCTTTTGTTTTAAAAGAGGCTGGTGAAAGTGCAAAAACAGGTTTTAATTTATACAAAAGATTAATAGGAGATGATGCATCGAAAGCAAATTTTAATTCTGTTTTAAGGGGTGTAGCAGAGGCAAAAGGTGTAAATCCAAATGAGTTAATTTTAGGTTGGAATAATTTTAATGAAGTTTTAAAAAGAACTGGAAGAATTGTAAATATAGATAGTCCAGGAACACCAATTGATCCGAAATTTTTACCAAGAGATCTTGCACAAATAGGTTCTTTCATGTGGCGTGTAAAATTTGCTGGTAAGTTGGATGAAAAATTACAACAAAGAGCAATTAAACAATTAGCAAATGTTTTTACAAAAGATAATTCTGTAGAAGAATTAGTAAGACTTGGTAAAACAGGTGTTGATACTAATCAGGCAGTAAGAAGAACTGCTTATTTGGTTTCTATAAGTGAACCTGGAAAACAATTACCAGAAGAAAATAATATAACTCCACCACAATAACCCATGTCGCGCCAATCAGAAAGAGTTGGCCGATCTGGAGAATACCTAGTAGCCTCGCTACTTTCTTTACATGCAGATACTGTAATGATAGTTCCGCACAGCGCGGAGGCTGACATTGTTTTTGATGTTGACCATACTCTATATAAGTGCCAGGTTAAAACACAATCTAAAATACAAACACATAGAGTCTCATGGCAGTTTGATTTTAGGCGTGGTGCTTTTACTAAAAGTAGGCAATACGACAAAGATGCAATAGATGTTTATGCTTTGGTTGCTTTAGGTCCACAGAAAGTTGTCTTTACTTTTGCAGACGGAAAAAAACAGATAACCATTAAAGACAAAGAGATGCAAGCGATGGACTCGCTTAAAAATGTAGAAAACCTATTTAAAGAGCTTCGATGTCAACAGACACTTTAGGTTCTTCGTAATGCTTTACAGAGTTCATACCTAAAGATATTAGATACTCAACCACTCTATGTGGTTCTTTCTGTTCGCTCTCACAAAAATCCTTAAACTTTTTAGCAAGATGTTTGTTTATATATACAGGTTTTCTTCCGTTCCTTTCGTTTAAGATACGATCATCAAACTCATATAAATTCATAGCTACCTCATGGTTATAGAGAAACTTCTATTGAATAATCTCCTATTTTATTACCTTTGGCATCTGTTCCATAAACCATCTGTAATTCAAGATCTATAAAGTGTTTAGCTTTTAATAAGTCAGTTACTCTATCTTTGTTCTCTCCTTTACTTCTGGTTATATATTTTAAACAACTACCTAAGTTATAAGACAGGTTATTAGCATATATATAATCTATAGGTTGTATCTTAGATTGCTTGTAATGCGTTCCAGCTACTTGGTTATTGGTTGCAAGCCTATCTATTGCTTGATCCCATTCCTTTTCAGTTCCTAAGTTAGTATGTGCGTATACTGTTTTATTCATCATAAATTTCTCCCAAATTTTATTTATTTATATTACCATAATTAGTAATATTGTGTTAGTATAAACAAAAATATTAATAAAAGGGAAATTTATGGATATATTAGAAAAGAATTTTGACATATCAAACACCATAGAAGTTGATGAACTAGCGAAGCGCTGGGGAGTTAGCAAGAAAACAATAGATAACAGACGATATAGAGGACAAGGCCCTAGCTATTTTAAGATTGGTGGAAAGATACTTTATGATCTTAAAGATGTGCAAAAGATGGAAAACGACTCTTATATATCTGTAGATGGCGCACGCTAAACTCTCACCTTCAGCAGCAAAGATATGGATGGCTTGCCCTGGCATGCCACAGCTATTATCTAGTATGCAAGTAGAATACAAAGTAGGCATACCAGCAGCGACAGGTACATTGATTCACGAAATGGTAGAAACACTACTTAAAGGTAGATTAAATAATCTTACCTTAGAAGAATACTATTTAGACACAACGCATCATGTAGAAGATTTTGATATCACAGTTGACCAAGAGATGATTGATTGTGCTAATACTTATGTAGATTACATAGACAAGAGAATGATGGAGCTTGATGTTGCAAGACCATTAATAGAAGAAAAAGTTAATATGCCAGAAATACATGCAGACTTATGGGGTACAGCAGATGCAATACTCATTGGTAAAGACATGATAGAGATAATAGATCTTAAGTCTGGTAAGTGGGCAGTAGAAGCAGACAACCCACAAATGCGTATCTATGCACTTGGTGCATTATCAAGATACGGAGATGACTGCACAGTTCAGATGACCATAGTACAACCAAGAGGTTGGCACAAAGATGGTCCTATTAGATCATATTCCATATCAGCTATTAACTTAGTTGAATGGGCCTATGAAACTTTAAAGCCAGCTGCCGAAGCTTGCTTTGAGGAGATACCCACATACAACTATAGCAAAGACGGATGCCGTTGGTGTAATGCTAAAGATGCTTGTGATACTTATAAACAAAACCAACAGGGAGACTGAAATGGTAAAAGAAAATACAACTGAAAATGTTGATGAACCAACAATCAAGTTTGCGGATGATGGCAAAGAACATAAGATAAATGAAATGCCAGACAATGCAAAAGAGTTGATGGCTAGATGGCAAGAGAAAAAACAAGTGAGAGACGAGTTTATTATCAAAGCCAACAATGATATTGACGACTTAAATACTTTACTTAGTTCTTATGAGGCTCGTATGAAAAACATATTAGAGCCAACAGAAGAAAAAAAGATTGAGGTGCAATAATGTCATTAGCTAATATTAGACAAAAGGCAAAACTTAAACCACCAATCTTAGTATTGTATGGTCCTGGTGGAATTGGTAAAACATCTTTTGGTGCAACCATGAATAAACCAATCATAGTACAAGCAGAAGATGGCATTGGTAAGATTGAGTGTCCTCACTTTCCTGTAGCTAAAACTTATGTTGAACTACAAGATAATTTAAAGTCATTAATTGAAGAAGATAGCGAATACAAAACTGTCATAGTAGATAGTTTGGATTGGTTAGAAACTTTGATGCAGGACTATGTGTGTGAAAAGAATGGATGGCCAGATATCAGCTCGCCAGCCTACGGAAAAGGATATGCCGCCTGTTTAGAGATATGGAAAGAGTATCTTGCTTTACTAAACCAGTTGCGAGACAAAGGCTTTACTGTCTTACAGATTGCACATAATGAAGTAAGAAGATACGAAGATCCATCAAGCGAACCACATGACAGACACCAGATTAAGTTGCATAGAAAAGCAGCTGACTTGGTTATTGAACATAGTGATGCAGTATTTTTTGCGAACTACAAGATAGGTACTATCCAAGTAAAAGGTAAAGGTGGTGGTATGACTACTAAACTGAAGCAAGGAGATAGAACTATCTTTACGCAAGAAACACCTGGCTTCCAAGCTAAAAATCGTTTTGGTCTGGATAATGAGATGCCGTTTGAATGGCAGGCTATTAGAGAGCAGATGTTGAGATGAGTGAAATAGCCGAAGTAAACGAACACTTTTGTGATGACAAGCCACAGTATGAAGAAGGCTTCTGTAACTACTGTGGCGCAAAAGAAGATGAGTGTTCAGAATATAAATGTTGGATTAAATAAAAAAGGAGAAAGAAATGGATTTAACAAATGTAGAAACGAGTACCGAAACAAGCACAGGACAAATAGAGCCTGGCAGACATATACTGCATTGGCAGGAACAAGATGACAAAGATAGTCTTTTAGATACTGGTTCTTGGGTAGCCGAAAGGCATTATTTTATGGTGGGCGATTCAAACTTGCGAATTAATATAGCTTTTACTGTCCAGTCTGAAAATCCTAAAGCTGTTGAAATTGGTGCGCAGTCATGTCTTTTAATGTGTAAGGCAATGGGTATCAAAAATGTGCCAAAAGATACCTCAACAGCCTGTATGGGTAAAAGCGTATCAGCTGAACTTGTTAAAGGTAGAAATGGTTATCTAGAAATAAAAGATGATTATGGTAAAGGCTGGCAACCTGTAGATACCAATATGGCATCAACACCTAAACCAGTAGAAGATGACAATATTAAAGCTGGTCCAAGTGAAGCAGACTTAAATGCAATGGGTACTACAGTGGCTAGCGAGGATGACTTACCATTTTAACCCTAAGAACAGGCCTACGCTGTGTGCTTATTGTAAGCGCCCAGCAGGTCCGTTTTTAAAAGAGGATGGAGAACATTGGCTTGGAGCGTGCTGTATGGCTCATTTAAAAAAGATTGGAGAGGGAGAAAGACTACCCAACAAAGCACAATTGAATGATTTAGGGATAGAGTATTCCATAGCACAAACCAAAGATTTATATACAAAACTAGCGATAGAAGAAGATCAGAAACCATTACATAAATGGGAAAGGGATAAACGAAAAAAGATCTTCACTAATATAGTTAGGGAATATCTTAACTGGGCGAACGTGCAAGCCGAGTTAGATGACGAGAGAGCTGCAAATGGATTTAACAAAGTACCTGAAGAAGGACGTACTCTATAACGACTTAGGGTTTAGTACAGGCAAGAGTACACAAGACTTAATAAACGAGATGCAAGCACAAGGATTGCTTGTAGACTTCTTAGAAATAACTGGCGAGATAATTAGAGTGCCAGTAAAAGCAACAGCATCAAAGCCTGATTCTGGTAATCAGAAGTCTGGATATTATGTAGTCAACCAGGTTGGCGACAATATGTTCTGTACTTATGGTAATTGGAAAACTGGTTTTGAAGGCAAGTGGTCAAGCATAGATACCAACCAACTTAGTATTATAGATAGACAAGCACTACAAAAACAAATGGAAGAGGCTAGTGCTAAGTCGCGAGCAGAAAGGAAACAGAGACAAGATGAAGTTGCAATTGAGGTAGAAGAACGTCTTAAAATTTGCCACGAAGCAACTGAACATGAATATCTCACGAATAAAAAAGTTAAAAGTTATGGGTTGAAGCA
>Ga0181377_1000613_pt1 | contig 13125 bp, 4 predicted proteins | sample LowvirmetaG_9_FD_130160 | JGI IMG/M metagenome (GOLD analysis project Ga0181377, IMG submission 130160) | Marine viral communities from the Subarctic Pacific Ocean - Lowphox_13 viral metaG | ecosystem: Environmental > Aquatic > Marine > Oceanic | place: Subarctic Pacific Ocean | collected 2015-12-10
CTTGAACGTAGCAGATACCGAGAGCCACAAGTTGATATAGTTACTACACAATCCTACGCACCTTTTAATCAACCTTTAACAGCTAAAAATTTAGAAATAACAGGTAATATTGAAACTAATCAACTATGGGATCCACTATTACAAACAACATATTATTCAGCTTCAGATGTATATAATTTTGAAGCAGGACCAGGTGGAAGTGTTAATCAATATAATATATTAGAAGAAGGTGGAGGATTATTTATATTAGAAAGTGATGATTTAGAAATTGATAATGGACAAATTTTAACAATAAGTAATGGAACTGGTGGGGGCTCTACAGGTTATGTAGTTGGAACTATATATCCTACATCTGGTGGTACTGGAACAGGTGCTACTGTTAGAGTAGATGGTTTAATTTTAGGGGCTACTCCTTTCTTATTAACAATTATTAATAAAGGAAAAAATTATAGTGCCACTGATACTCTTACTATAGTAGGTGGTAATAGTGGTGGTTCGTTTACTGTAAATTCAGTTTCTACTTTACCAGAAACATTAAATTTACTAGAGTCTTTACCTTTAGAAGAAGCTACAAAGGATATAGTTTATGTTAATGCCGGTCCTATACAACCTCAAGCACAAGCAACAATACAATTTGGAAGTAATGTTAATACAGTTGCTAATGGAGCATCTGATAATGATCATTCCATTCAAATAATATCTATTAATCCAACTGATGGAAGTATTATTACTAAAAAATATTGTTCATCATCAGGAACTACTGGTGTAGTTGATGGAGATTTTATACAGTGGGATGGAACAGGTAGTGCTAGTGCAAAAGCAACAGCATTTGCAGCAGCTGTAAATTCATCAAGTGGTCAAGGTAGTGGAGCTTCTACACCAACAATAAGAGCTACAGTTAATAATACAACAGTAACATTAACACAACTTTATGGTGGTTCAGCTGGTAATACAACAATTACTTATGGTGCTGAGATAATAAATACATTTGGTGCTCCTTTACTATTTAATACTTTTAGTGGGGGTAGTACAGCAGGTGCTGGAACTCAAAATAATAGAACTACTAATTTATCAGGTTTAACAGTAAATGTTTCAATTGATGGGGGTGCGAGTATAAGCAATGTTGTTTTAAATACATTAACTGCAGCTTCACAAGCTGCAATAGGTAGTACTATATTAATAACAAATGTTTCTAATGCAACAGGAACACCTAGTTGTAAAGTAGCTAGTGTAAATTCAGTTATAGGAACAAATAATAGTTTTACTGGTGGTGCTAGTGCATTCGAAAATGTATTTTTAAATGCTTTAAAATCAGTACAAACCCCAGTTTATATTGATTATAATTTCTCAACATTTACAAATCCTACTGATATGACTCTAACAGTTTCCTCAAGTAAAAGAGGTAATGTTATGACTAATACTACAACTTATACACAAGCAGACCCACCAGGTAGTGTATTAAATGATTCTTTATTTGATATGCACCCAGGAGAAGATATATACTTTTTTGTTACTGCAGATAAAGATGTAACAATTGATGATATTCAATTAATATTAGGAGAAAATATTACAATTACAAGAGCATTTGCAGCTCAAACAACTTCTAATGTTAATACATTACGAATAGATAATTTAGATCCTGTAGATCAATTACCAGTAGTAGGTGCTACAGTAACAGGACCAGATATTAAAGCTGGTGTAGTAACTGTATTAGGAGCAGTAACAAGTGGTGGAACAGGTTATGATCCATCTACTACACAAGTATTAGCTACAAGGGGAGCTGGTGGAGGTAATTTAACATTAACAGTTGTTACAAATTCAAGTGGTGTTGTTACAACAGCATCTTTAGTAGGAGGTAACCCAGGAACTAATTATACTTCAGGTGATATAGTAACTATAGTAGGAGGAGATAATAATGCAAAAGTTGCTATTACAACAGCTTCACCAAAAACTTGTACAGTTACAGCATTTAATCCAACAATCGATCAAGTAACATTTAATCAAGTTCAATCTGTAGCTAATAATAGTAAAGTAACATTTACTGTGCCGAATGTAATACCAAATAATGATACTATTCCAGTATCACAACAAGGTTATTTTGAATATAATGTAACTCCTTTAGGTATAGATACAATATGGGATAGTACACAAGAACAATTTTATGATGGAGAATATAGTGGTAGTGAAATAAATGTTGAAACAAGAGAACAATATAACCCTTATAGAAAAGTAAAAGCAAATTCAATACCTATAGCAGAAACTAATATTACAACAGATACAAATAATGACCCAGCTGCAGCTTTAAAAAATGGTCTTGCTATATCAAGTAATACAGTAGAAGGTACTTTTTCATTTAATGCTACATCCGGAGTTAACAATACTTATCCATTTCCTCTATTTTTTGGTATTACTAAAGAAGAATTAATTCCATATCAAACATATAGAGTACAATGTACTATTACATTATCAGCAGGTATGGGAAATTCTTTAGGAATATTTTATGAAAATTATGGTTATAATGGTATAGAATATAATCCATATCCTGGAGTTGTTTCTTCCCTAGCAGTATTATTAAATGGGGGAACAGGTTATACAGTAGGTGGTGGTTATCAAACAGTTGCTACTAATCCAGTTATAGTTGCAGCAGGAACAGGATATGTTGATGGAACATATGAAACAACAGGAGGTAATGGAGCAGGTCAAACAGTAACTATTACCCAAACAGGAGGAAATATTCAAACTGTAACATTAGTTAATCCAGGAAGTGGATATTTACGTTCTGATGTTTTAACAATTGTTGGAGGAAATAATGATGGAACAGTTAATGTTGGTAAAGGTGGGGTAGTTGTAGAAATAACAGAGGTTAATGCTGGTGGTACTATTACAGGAATAACTAAAATTAATGTTCAAAATGGTGGTAATGGGGCATATCAAAAAAGTGATGCACTTACAATTATTGGAGGAAATGGTGCAGCTCAATTTTCAATTAATTCTCCAGCTTCTACAGCAGCAAATGGAGTAAGTACATTAGGAACAGTAAGACCAGTTAATACTGATCCTGTAGATATTGATTTTACATTTAAATTTTTACCTCCATTAAGTGCAGATACTTCTGAAAGAGGTCGTTATGGTTTATCTTTTTATGCAGTAGATAACACTCTAGTAGGTACATTAAGTAATCTTATAGTAACAGGAATAGGAGGAATATATGAAAATGTAGAGGCACCAATTTTCCTAACTCAACAAGATGAAGGATATGATAATCAAATGGATTATCAAAGTATGGGACCAACTGACATTTTGGGTAATGTAATTTCACCTATAAATTTAATTCAAAATACTCAAAGTGTAGTATTCAATAATTCAGAATATAATCCATTAAATAATAATGTAAATGTAAATAGAAGTAGTAGTTATAGATATGTACTTTCATATGGAGCTACTCAATCTGTACCAAATAATTTTGATTTAGTAGTAACTCAATCATACTTTCCAACATCACCTTCAGGTACATTCCCTGAATTAGCTGATGTACCTGACAGTAATTATACTATGCCAAGTAGTATTAATGCTAGATATGCTGGAACTAAATTAAAAAGTTTAGATTATAATTTCTTTACACCTTCAGGTTCAGTAGGACCAGGTGTATCATTAAAAGTTCAACCATTAAATAGAGGTAGAAATCCTATTTCTGCTAGAGTAGCAACTGAGTTTTTAGATGGGTCATTTACATCTTCATTCCAACAAACACCACTAGGAGCAGGTTCAGCAAGTTGGCAAGGTGATGGTCCACTTAAGAATCAAGCTGTAATTGATAAACATCCCATGTATATGGCTCGTTTTGAAAATTCATATGAACAGTTAAATTTATATAATTCTTATCAATTTAATATTGATCAATTAATTGAGGTTCCAATGGAAAATATTGCGGGAGCAGAAGTAACTCCTAACTCAATAACAATAGATGGATCAAACGAAAATAAAAAAATAGTATCAAGTGTGTTTGAACCAAAAAGAAAACTACAAGTTAGTTATTTAAATCCTAAAACACCAGCTATAGATTATACTACTATGCAAATTGGTAATTATGATATTTTATCAGGTGCTACAGAATTTTTAACCATAAATTCAAATGCTAAAAGTAGAGTATCAGCTTCGTTAGCATATAATTATACAAGAGGAGGTCAACTAGTTACAAGTAGTTTAACTCAAGATCAAGGAACTATTCAAATGGTTACTGGAAGTAATAGAATAGGTGACCCAGCTACAGAAGGACAACTTGATACTACTGCAAAATTAGCATTTGTATCAGGACAAATTGGTAGTACTACATATACATCATTAACAGTAGCTCCTTTAATTCCAACAGGTCAAAATACATCAGGTAATTTTCCTACTGATGAAACATATCCACTCCAATCAATGGGAGGTCCTGGAAGTGGAGGTTCAGTAAAAATTGTTATTAATACATCAGGAGAGGTAATAGCTAGTTATGGTGGAAATTTTACAGGAGATATTGTTGATTCAGGAACAGGTTATGTACAAGGTCAAACTGTAAAAGTTCAATTTGATCAAAAAACAGGACCACAAATTGAGATATTTTTTGTAATATCTAGTACTGAAATTCTTACAAACCCTAATAGTATTGTTTCAAATGGATTTATATTAAGTGGTAGTCTAACAACAGGTAATGTACCTGCAGTAGGAAATTCATCAATAATAACAGGAACAATTTTAAATTTCCTTGGGGGTCAAGGTGGTACTCAAACGGTAGGAACAATAGTAGTTCCAACTACTAATTATTATCTTGAAACAAATCCAGCATCAGCTAATTATAATAGAAGAATTAGAATTGCAGAAGGATCAGGAGCAACTGTAGCAGTAACTAGTGATGGTACTGAGGTTACTTCAGTTGTAGTTGTTGATGGGGGAAGTGGGTATAGACCTGGTGATAATATAGGAGTATTTGCTGATGTTTTAAATGATGTTAATAATCAAGGACCAACAGGTCGTATTTTTATTGGTGCTACAGCAGTATTAGCAGGATCAATTCTATTAGAAAATCTTGAAGGATCAAGTTCACCATTCCAATTAAACTTTAATCCATCAGCTATATCATCTTCATTAGTAACAAGTTCATTAGGTGCAGGTGCTACTTCAACTTTAGAACAACAACTTTTAATAGGAGGTCCTCAATTAGCTCTATTTAACATGTTTAATGCAACAGTATCATCATCATTATTTGATGTTAATACTATTGGATCAGATTTAAATGAAGGACCATCTTCATTACTTTGGACAACTTCAGGATCTGACCCTGCAAACACTGAAAATTATTATAATTGGGCTCCTGAATCTTCAGATAGTAATAGTTATACAAATACTAATACACCATTTTTAATTGAAAGAGGAGATATTATACGAGTAGAAGGTACACTAAATACTATAACAGCAGCTAATGTATCTCAATCCACCAATGTAATTCAAGATTTTACAGTTGAAGAATTGCAACCTTTTAATTATACTTCATCATTTTCAGAAGTTTATAATTTTAATTATTTAAAAACTACAACATTATCAAATGGTAGTGGTATTACGAATATTAACAGAACAGGTACACCTACTTTAGGAACTTATACTGATATAGCTTTTCCTGTAATGACAACAAATGGTAATGGAAAAGGAGCAGTATTAACTTTATTTACAGGAGGTACAAATCCTCCTGAATATAATGATTTTACTTTTACCTCAATAGGAAACGGATATAAAGCTGGTGATATTTTGACAGTTGATGCACAATTTATAACAGGACTTGATAATTTTAATTTTGAATTAACATCAGATGCATTTAATGCACCTGGAGGAATACAAAATACATTAGGTTTTCAAGCAATTAAAAATGGAGCATTCACACAAACTAGAACTAAAGGAACTATTAGCGCTATACCTACTGCATATCAAGGAAAAAATAGAAAATTTGTTTGTGTAATAAATACAGATAATTCAGGTACGGGAGCTAAAATGAATTTATTATCTAATACAACAGGATCATTACAAAATGTAGGTGGAACAGTTACAGCTCAAATAGTATGTGGTACTGTTGCTGGTGGAAATAGTGATATAAAAGAATGGTCATTTACAGGAGGAGAAAATATACCAGAAGGCACATCATTTTCAATTGAAATAGGTAATATTAAAAATAATACTTATGGGTGGGGTACAGCTGCAACAGCAACGGCATTCCAATTTGAAATGGTAAATGGATGTATTGTTCAACAACCTTCAAGTAATAATTTTACATTTGGGGTTGATGTAGCTGCAAGTGCTACAAGTACACCAGAGTCAGGATCACAAGAAGGATTTCATAATTATGAAAAAGGTGAAATTGGATTTACAGCCCCATCATTTGTAAGAGTAACACCTGATCCAACAGAAACATTATTAGGACTACCAGGAGGTGAAGTAACAAAAATGACTATAAGAAGACAAATTGAAGCTGATGATAAAGTAATGGTTAAAAATATTGAACCACCATCAGGATCATTAGGAATAGAAACACAATCAGGACAAGGATTTTTAATACCAAATGATTTTTCTCCAATACAAAAAGCTAATGCTTTAAATATAATTAATCAATTAAAAGCTAAAAATGCATTTGATAAACCAAATGAACCAGGAATAACAGATAGACTACCAGGTAGAATAATCAGAAATAGAAATAATTCAGGTGGAAATTCTGGAGGAGGAAATTCTGGAGGTGGAGGTAGTGGAGGAATCCAATAAAGATAAAATATGCCAAACTCAGTACAATACAGTGAAACAGCAGTAGATAATGCCTTAAACATAGGTAATTTGTATGTGGGTGCTCCAGCAAGTGGTCCTACCTCAGTATCAGGTTTTTATGCTGGTATAACTCCACCAAGTGGAGGTTATACTGTATATTTGAACAAAGCATCAGGAGGACCTTCAATAATATGTCCTGCTAATGATGCTGCTTTAATTGCATTTACTGAAGAATTAACTGGAGAAACTATGATTAACGTTAATGCTTGCTTTGCTTACTTTGCAAGTGGTGTTGATAAAATGGTAATGCATAATCCTATTACTGAAATGCATCTTGCCGACTTAAAGTTATTCCTCAATGCGGGTTCTATTCCATCATATCCAAGATCAGGAACTACTGTATATGATTTAAGTGATAATGATAGTAATGGTGGTTTAGTTAATGGTGCTACATTTAATTCTAACGGATATTTAGTATTTGATGGTGTTGATGATTACATGATAGCATATGATGTAGGTATATCAGACTACTCACAAGCTTTTTCTATGAGTATTTTATTTAGAATAGACTCAGGAGCAACTTGGGATAATGGATTTAAAAGTAATATTTTTGGTGTCAATGGTGGTTATTCAGGTATGTATGGAATTTACAAAGATGATGATGATGAATTTGGAGTACAATTAAGAGATGCAGATAGCACAATAACAACTACATGCAGTGGAAATGTAGTAAATAAATGGTATAATCTAACAGCAACTTGGGATGGTTCTACTACTTTAAAATTATATCGTAATGGGGAATTAGTATCAACTAATAATACAGGAGGGATAACAGGTTCACCTGATAATGATAATTTTCGTATAGCAGGTTCACGTGGTTATGGAGGTTCTGCAGGTAATGTTTTTGAAGGAGATATAGCTAATTGTGCTTATTATACTGGGTTACTATCACTATCAGAAATTGAAACAAATTATTATCAAGGATCAATTGTAACAAATGGTTTAGGTGGAGCTTTTGATGCTGGTAATTTAGTATCATATGAAAATGGTTCATCAACAGCGATAAACTTAAAGAATATTAGCGAAACTGGGGATTTAGATAATGGAGTTGCTTTTAGTAGTGAAAATGGTGGAACTTGGGTATTTGATGGTGTTGATGATCAAATTGATTTTGGAAACCCATCCAGTTTCGCTAAAGCACAGGTTACAGTTACCTTTTGGTATAATCCAACAACTATACAAAATTCTGCTCATAATGGAATAATAAATGGTGTAATGGCTGGAGGAAGTTTTTGTTTATTTTGGATTGGTACTGATGATGTTAGTGTACAATATAAAGATGATAGTGGTCTTTCAAGAGCCGCAGGTGGGGTTTGGACAAGATCATTAGCACCTACATCAATATCAACAACTAATCAATGGTATTTTATACAAATAACAGGAAATGAAACTACTGATGAATGGAGAGTAGGTGTTAATTTAGACGTATCTACTAGTGATTTTGGTAGTCAATATGTTAGTCCTGATGCTAATCAATGGTTATTAGGAAGAAGAAATAGTACTTCTTATGATCATGGTAAAATTGCTAATCTTCAGATATATGATAGAATATTATCTCAAGGAGAAATAGAACAAAATTATAATGCAAACGTAAATAAATTTAATTAATATGAAAACATATATTATTATAAACATGACAGAAATAGGATTGGTAGATTTTTCTTCAATTTTAGAAACATCACAATCAACACTTAGATTATCAAATAATGAATCACAAACGGTTATTAAGTGGGAAGGTAGTGAACCTTCATTTGTATCTAGTTTAAGTTCATATGATGGACCTTACACACATTCAGAAATATTAACAATAATGGCTACACCAGCATGGATAGCCCCAGACGAATCAGAGTAAAAATAATAGTAACTTGGAATAAAAGAAAAAAAATTATATATTTATAACTAAAACAACACAGTAATGGGATATTTAAATAATCAGGTAGTAACAGTTGACGCTATCTTAACTAAAAAAGGAAGAGAATTACTAGCAAAAGGTGATGGATCTTTCAATATAACACAATTTGCTTTATCTGATGATGAAGTAGATTACACGCTTTATAATCCAAACCATCCTTCAGGATCGGCTTATTATGGTGAGGCAATTGAAAATATGCCTTTACTAGAAGCATTCCCAGATGAAACTCAGATGATGAAGTATAAGTTAGTTAGTTTAAATAGAGGTACTTCTGTAATGCCTATATTACAATTAGGAACAAGTGATATAAGTATTGCTAATGGAGGTCCATTTACTATTACACCAGCTACAATTAATTATTTAAATTCAAATGGTCCTGAAAGTTCAGGTTACCAATTTACAATATCAGATGTTAGAGTATTTGGTTCATTTACCGGTACAGGATTAGAAGATACAGCAGGAGCACAAGCTTTAGCAGTTTCAAATGAACAAGCAGTAATAACAAATGGAACAGCAACTTCTCAAACAGTTATAGGATATAGTTGTCAAGTAGTAGGAACATCGGTTCCAACATTATTTTCAACTACTAGTACATTATATGCTACATTAACCGTAATTGGGTTAGATTCAGGAGCAAGAGCACAAATTCCAGTATTTATAAGAAATAAATCAATAGTAACCCAAACAGCATCCTCATTATCTTAATAAAATAAAATTATGGCAAGACCAGACAACCCAAATAGACTATCATTAAAAACTAGCGCTCCTAATTATCAAAGAGTAGCTAGAAATGCAAATGCAAATGAAGCAGCAGTTGTAGCTCAAGGTGGAGCTTTTGTGATTTTAGATCAAGGAGACGTAGTTATTAGTAATGATTCTGTAACTGCACCAATGTGGAGTAATAATAATCCTAATTTAACTCAATTTTACACTTCATCAACACAGGTATCTAGTAATGTACAAGAATATTATACATCAATATTCCAAACAGCTTCAACGGAAACATCTGCTGAAATACAATTTGATATAGCTTATAGTGATCAAGTAGGTAGTGGTAGTCAATTTTTAAATAATTTAGTAACTGGATCTACTCCAACAAGAACAAATTATGGTCAATATAGAAATTTAGTATTAGGAGATGAAAATGCTTCATTTATATTTGGTGGTGTAACATCATCATATTTTTATGCATTACCACTTGAAAGAGCAAGATATAAACAAACTATCTTACCTGGAACATGGACATTAAAATTACAAGGATATAATGCTACAACATTAACTACAGCAATTACAACAAACTTAGTTCCAACTGCTCCACTTCCAACAACTTATGCTGCGGGTACAGTAGCTGTTAGTAAAGCAAATGTTATATTTTTTGAATCAGATGGAGTAACATTAGATGCAGATTTTAATACTTATTATCAAGCACTTGGTGGATCACCAACTGTAACAGTAATTGTTAGTGCTACTTTAGGAGTAACATCATTAACCTTTAGTCAAGCTATTGGTACTAATACTAATCCTTTAAAAGCAGGAATGGTAATGAAATTAGATAATGCTATGGCTGGTATTACTGATGATATTTACTTAAGAGTAAGCAAATATTGGATGGCTGGTACATCAGAAATACAATTAACAGATGATAGTAAAGTAAATACTACAACACAATTTTGTGATGCTGGAAGAATTTATCAAATAATATCAGGATCAGCTGGAGTAGTTAATACAAGTTTAGGTAATGTAAATGGTTATACATCTCTATCAGGATCATATGGATTTATGCTACCAGATATTAATACATTAATTTTAAATGGAGAAGCTTTAGATGCTGTGCCACAAGGTGGGGGTATTAATTTTGGAACAAGTAGATCATTTGACTCAAAAGGTGATAATTCACTTCAATTAGTAGATAGTTTAAATAATGGGGGACAATTTACTATAAATTCACAAGAAGATTTATCATCTGATTATATATTCTGTAGAGCTAAAAACTCAGAATATAATTATTCAGCTAACCCATCATTTATATCAAGTTCTACAGGAGCAGTTGTATTCCCAGAATTTGTTGAAAATCCAACTACTTACATAACAACAGTAGGTTTATATAATATTTCACAAGAACTATTAGCCGTAGCTAAATTATCAAGACCATTAGAAAAGAATTTTACGAAAGAATTACTTGTAAGAGTTAAATTAGATTTTTAGGATGAATGGCAGTATACAAACAATTTAATACGAATGAGGTAGTAATTTCCCCATTTAAAGCGAATAAACGTTTTAGATTTGAGAACAACCAGGTATCTTCCTCAGACGTTCAAATCGAATATTATCAATCCCAACAAGGTACTTATTTATCAGGATCATATGATACTGGATTTAATACAATGCAAGATGGTGTAACTATTTTTAATAGTATTAAACAATTATATTATTCAAATTATTTAACTTCATCTACAGGGGATCCAATGTCAACAGCTAGTTTAGTTCCTGGACCTAGAGGACCACAAGGTGAAAATTTAGGTTTTGATCAATTTGTAGGAAATATAACAGGACCTAGATTTGAAAACTTTTTACAATCTTCATTACCTCAAACAAGATATTTTGCTCAATTCTCAGCTTCAGCAGCACCTGTAGGAGAGGCAGGTACAGATACAAATGTAACATCATCAGCAATAGCTGATTTTAGTGGGTATGTTAGTGCAACTAAAATATATTTTTCTGGTATGCCTAGTTTAAATAGTACTTATGGGATTAATGAAACTTATGTTTTATCTCATGTAAAGTATATTGGTGGTAATACATCTCCTTTTACATTAACAACAGGAGGAACAGTAGTATCAACAGTATCAGCTAGTCAATTAGTAGAAGAAAGAATTGCTAATACTCCTGCAGGGTTAACTTTAAAAAATAATGATTTAATTACTTTTGTAAATGGTAATGCCTCTTTAGGTGATGATATTGAATTATATTATTTATTAGCTCCAAGAGGACCTTCTGTAATATCAATACCTTCAATGTTATATGGTGAAGCAATTCAACCATCTTCATTTCAATTTGAATATACTTCATCAATTAATTTTACACGTAGTATAGTTGATGATGATGGGCAAGGTAATTTAATTGTAACACAATCAAACTCAGCTGGAGTAGGAATATTTTCTGGTAGTATAGGTCAAATATTTTATTCACAAGGTATAGCTGTAATAACAGGACCAGATAGTGGTAGTTTAAGAGAATTTGCTCATAATGTAGGATATAAAAACAATATGAATCCTAACATAATGTCATCTTCATTATCATATTCATCTTCAATTACAATAGATGAAAATCAATATAAATGTTCAGTTAGAGATGATGAATTTTTATTTACAACTAATCCATCAGCTTTAGGAACAACAGGAGAATTAACTCAAACTGACAATCAATTATTTACTTCATTTGATGCAGGTAATTTAACAGGTTTAGCAAATAACACATATGCAATTTCACCTCTTAACTCAGTAGGTAATGTACAATCAACTACATTTTTTATATTTGGAAATAGAGCAAATACAGGTACTATAGGAGGACAATATGTAGTAGAATTAGAATCTACTAATGGTCAAAGTTTAGAATTTGTAGGTTCTGATGGTAATGGTTTTGGTCAAAGAAATGGATTAGGTCAAGTACAATTTAATAGTACAGGTAGTGCAGTAGGAATAGCAAAAAGTTTTTGCAATGCTGTAAATTCAATGGGAGGATTTAATGGTGAAATATCAGGTTCACTACAATCAACAGTTTCAGGTTTAGATACTGTTAAGTTAACTCAACAAATGGCAGGTTCAGATGGGAATACTCCTATTAAATATACAGATTCATTTAATTTATTATTAGCTGAAGGAGTATATGCTCCATCACCACCTAGAGGACAAACAAGATTTGGTAATACACTTCAACCTTCAGGAAACCCACAACCTGTAGATGGAACAGATACATTTCAAGCTACAAAAGGAGCTATATTAGAGGTTGTTGTAGCTAGTAATGCAGTTGCAAGTATAAATGTTTCAAGATCAATATCTCCTCCAGTAGGAGCTAATGACTTTGGAGCAATTTCTCAATCATTTGCAGGAAAAGGTTATAATACAGGAGATAAATTACAAATATTAGGTAGTACTTTAGGGGGAACAGGACAAGGTTCTATAACATTAAATGCTGGGGATGTAGAAAAAGAAGGTAACACACAAATATATCATAATTTTATTACAGGATCAGAATTTAGCCCTTATGTAACAACAGTAGGTTTATATAATGAAAGTAATGAATTAGTAGTAGTAGGTAAATTCCCTAGACCATTACCAATTTCATCACAAACAGATACAACGTACATAATC
>Ga0181377_1000615_pt1 | contig 13072 bp, 4 predicted proteins | sample LowvirmetaG_9_FD_130160 | JGI IMG/M metagenome (GOLD analysis project Ga0181377, IMG submission 130160) | Marine viral communities from the Subarctic Pacific Ocean - Lowphox_13 viral metaG | ecosystem: Environmental > Aquatic > Marine > Oceanic | place: Subarctic Pacific Ocean | collected 2015-12-10
GCTAACTTCTTTCGAAGTATGTTCAAAGACGCTCTTGAGGATGTAGCGGATGGTGATCATGTAAGAGTTGTAGGGGGTTATGACCCTCTAAAAGAAGAGTATTTAATTACGGTTCTTGATCTTGAGGACCTTGACACAAGCGGTGTAGTTCGTGTAGATCAACCTTCTTCAGATTTGGTGGCGCCAGAACTCCAGGTTGAGTTTGATTTAAAAACTGTTCCTTTGCCTGAGCTAATTGAAGAGTTTGTAGCTAGAGGTGACGACAGTGATGCGTTAACTGACGAGAACCTTACCAATGAGGTTTTTAGTGCGCTTTCCAGCGCTTTAACCGCAAGACAATTTAACGCAATAAAAAAAGATGTGGACATCAAGGTCAAGAGTGATGTAAACGCAGACGGTACTATTGGTAGTACAGATTTGCTTCTGTTTTTAGCAGCATACGCTAGCAATTATAACAGAGATAATCCAGCTACTGATGTAGATCCTGCTGTTGAAGACGATGTTGCGGAGGAGGAAGAAGACGATACTGATAGTAACGGTTCTGGCGGAGGTGTTGCACCTGGATCACAATAAAAAACATTAACAAAAACTCATGACTGTCGCATACTCAAATAAATATAACGCTTGGACCACCAGGTACAGCTTTGAGCCTACATGCTATGCAAAGGTGGATAACTCATTTGTTTCTTCTAAAAGTGGTGTGTGGGAGCATGACGTAAACAAGGATCGTTGTAACTTTTACAACCAGCAAGAAAGCTCTAAGCTAGAGGTTGTAGCTAACCAGGATCCGTCCGCTGTAAAAATGTTTAAAGCTATCTCTTTAGAGACGAATGAGAGAGACTGGACGGCGGAGGTGTTTACTAATGATGATTACTCAGGTAACGAAAAACAGCAAGGCGAGGTTGGAGCCTTTATATCCAAAGAAGGGTATCAGTACGCTGAGATGCCTAGGTCTACTATTAATTCTTCTTCCAATGTTTTTCATTATACAGGGGGGGCGATAGTTCCTTTTCTTGCAGGAGATGTCTCGACCCCTGAGGGTACTGCAGTTATAGCCAATTGGCATACTTCAGAGGGTGTGAAAAATTTAGTAGCTCCTATTCATGAGTTTAGAGAAAATTTCGATTCTGAGGATTTTCTCAACCCATTTGTGGGGTTGCCAGAGAATCATTTTCCCGCTGTGGTTAGATTCACAAAAGGAATTGAAGACATACCTGTAAGTAGAGAGCTAAGAGTAAGAATCTATACAACGGGGCTAGTCTTTCCGAGCTCTTTTTTCTCAAGTGACTTTTCGGACCCAGAATATAACGTCACCAACTCAGCTATTGGGCCTGTAAGCCCCCTAAATCCAGTTTTTATACCGACGTATTTACACTCAGTTTTAAATTCAGGAGACCATGTTGTTATAATGGATCTTAGCCAAACAGCAAATGAAGCTGGAGAGCTTATTGCCGACAACGACCCAATTATTTTAGCATTACAGGACGTCTCTTCAAACGTCAACGGAAGCATTAGGGGTGACGTTGTGGCGGCTAAAGTTGCAAATAAAATGTTGGCTGCTTTTCGAAAAACTATCTTTTCGTCACCCAGCGTAAACGGGGATACTATGAGAGGGCCATACCTAAGAGCTAGTATAAAAACAACATCACCAAAACCTTTAGAGCTTCATGCGGTTAACGTGGATTACGAGTTCTCTAAACTGGATGCGCGTTTAACTCAAAATACTTAAATTTGTAGATCATGGGTAAAGTAAAGAAATATAGTAACGGCGGAATATCAGCCCCTGGGTTTGGAGTTGCAGACAAGTTTGCAATTCCAGCTTCTTCATTGCCATTAAACTTTGGCCAGTCTTCTGGAGGCTCTTCTATTGCTGGTTCCGCTCCTAAGAGCTCTTATCTCGACCAAGCATCTGGCGTAGTCCCGTATCAAGGGGTTCTTGAAGGAGGGGCAGCAGTAATTGGCGGTATAGCTGATCTTGTTGGATCTAAAGGTCGAATCAATAAGCAGCAGGGACTGTACGACGAAGCGATGCGATTGAGAGGTCAAACAAGAGGCAAGCAAGACGATTTTAAGTTTGGTATCGCTCAAGCACAAAGAGACTTAGCCACGGCTGGTATCCGACCAACAGACTTGTCGCCCATGCAAGGTGTTCTGGCCACAGAGCAGGCTGCTTTATCTTCAGATCCAAGGGCTTTGATGGGAAATATTGGAGCCTCTACAGCGAGAGCAAATCAGGCCATCCAAGCTACACAACAAGCAGACCTAGCGAGAGAGATGGGAGCTATGCAAGGACTGGCCAGCCTTGAGCAGCAAGTGCTGTCTCAAAACCAAGCGAAAGATTTTAATCTGTTGGCTCAAGACAGTCAAGAACAGTTTGCTGACGCTACTATGGCCGCACAAAACAAGATGCAGTTAGAGCAGGACAGAAGAAATGCATTTGCAAACATTGCCTCTGGTGCGGTTCAGGCTACTGTTTCTGGTTTTACTGGAGCGAAAAATGGCGGAAGGGTAAAGTACGAAGAGGGTGGGAAGATGAATGAAGACGTTATGATGCGTATCCTTGAGGAGCAGCGTCCAGTACAGAAGACAGAGGGTGAGTTTAACCACGATACTAACAAGAAGGCTATTATAGACGAGGAGACAGGGGTGAAGGAAGGCGAGGCTACTGGAGGTGAGTACATACTCAACCCAGAGCAAGGGGAGGCAATCAAAGTTCAGTACGACGAGATAGCTAGAATGATAGAAGAAGGAGGTGAGCCTTCGATGGAAGAGTTGCAAAACCTATACGATGCTGTTCACGAGGTGTTTAGTCAACCACAATTTAACGAAGCATAATGCCAGTAGCTAGAATAGGGGAAAGCGTAAGCTATTCAGATAAGCTTAAGGAACAGGCCCAGCTCATAAACAAGAGAAGGCAGCAGAACCTTAATGTTGAGATTGCTCAAGAGGAAAAAAACCGACAATTTAGAGATCAACAGCTTCAAACGTTCTACGACTTTGATGTGTCTGGAATGTCGGCTGAGCACATAAAGGCTATTGGTAAGCTTCAAGCTAACATGGCTAACTCGCTAGACCCTAATTCTGAAGATCATTATCAAAACACACAGCAACTAATAGCCGATATATCTTTTCTAAACAACGCATACAACGTAGCTAGTAGGCACAGAGACCAGCGTCAGTCTGGAGCTCAGCAGATGGTAGGTCTTATGACGGGAGAGGTTAAGGCGGGACCAGGTGAAGAGTTTGTAAACGAAGGTATAGACGGTCTTAACAATGCTAACGCTCTTTGGGATCAAGGAGGGTTCAGCGGCGAAATTAACGTTGGCGGTTCTGCTGGAAATAGGTCTATGTCAGGAGTTCCTCTTGTTCCAAACCCAGACGGAGGATGGATGTCAGGGGAAGGTGAGGTTAGCTTTTTTGAGAACTCCTTAACTAACGACTCAAGCCCCCTTTACAGACCCACGATTATAGCGTCTGCCCCTGCTTTAAACAAGATGGCTGAAGACGCCATGTCTGACGAGGCACTGAACGGAACCAACACTGAAGAGGTTGCTAACCTAAGGTGGAGCACGATGAACAGGGACGAAAAAAAACGGATAGCGGAGGAAGAGTATAATAGATTAAAGACAGATACTACAGAGCCTTTTGAGACAATGACGCCTGAGCAAAAGAAGGATATGGGGATTGACGATGAAAGCCTTCGAGACAAGTACAGAGATAAGCTCCAGGAGGGTGTTGACGCTAGAGGCACGGCACCTGGGGCTGACGCTTTTGACTTCAATAAGAGCATAAAAAATATGCCAGTCCTCAATGAACCCATACAGATTAAAACAGAAAATGAAGAGTATACAGGTATCGGTAAGGTTGAGGGCGCTCAGTATGTTAAAGGATTAGACTTAGATTCACTTCCAGTAAGAGGCGCTCAAGGACAGCCAAGAATCCCAATAGAGGTTGCATTTGTTAAGAATGGACTTATAACCAAGAAGACAATTGACCCAGCTACAAATCCAGAAGAGTACAGCGACTTCATGGAGTCCTTAGGCTCCAGAGGGAGAGAACAGCTTCTTGCTTATTCTGATTACTATAAGGAACCTGGAGGCCCTGAGGTGCAAATTGGAGATAATGACCCAGATACATCTAATCGCACGAACCCGTCAACAGATGATGACGTTAGAAGGAGCCTAGGTGTTGACCCAGAGAACGCAGATTCCACTCCTAACGCTAAACTAGAGAGTGATCGCCAGCTTTTGCTGGATGATATTGCAGATGCAGAAGAAGAGCTTAGGTTTCAAACTGGCCTTGGGGCAGGAAATGCTGGAAACGCGGTGGGAAAGATTGAGGCAATGACAAAGCTTGTTGAACTGCAAGAAAAGCTAGGACCTATGAATGATGCTTTGGAGGCATTAGGCATAGAAAGAATAGAGTCTGAACCGCTGTCTGTTGATGAACTCCCTCAAGCTAACAGCACAGAGCCTATTGGACCAGATCCATACGATCCTCCCCAGGACCCAGTGGCTGAAGTACCAGGAATTGACCCCCCACAAAACCCAACAGCTGCTGATCCAGAACTTATTGGACCGCAGCCTGAAACTGAAAGGGATTTAAGCGCTCTTCCTCCTCTTAGTCCGATTGCAGAGCAGGTTTCAATAGGTGTTTCTGCGTCCGAAGGTTATAACGAAAACATGCAGATAAACGTCCCAGATACACTTAATAGCGGTGTGACTATAGCTGGAATTGATATTGGATCAACGGCTGGAGGTACTGACGGGAAGATGGAGATATTCGAAGTGTTCTTAAGGCCAGAAGATTATGAAGCCTTAAAGCCGATGGTAGGGCTAACAGGTGTTGCCGCTCAAGAGGCGTTGGCCGCTGCTCAAGCAAAAGGTCTTTTACTTCAAGACGGTCTAGGGTTAGAAGGGGATGATTTTGCTCAAATGGCAGCTTACCATATTAGCATGCATCAGCTTCCAGCGATTTACAAAAAAATCCCTAAAAAGCATTTTGAAAAGATGGACCAAGAAGTCAAGGACATATTTATTAATATTGAGTTCATGACCCCTGGAACAAGCACTCCAAAACTAGTTCTAAAAGCCATTAAATCTGGCAAGAAAAAAGACTGGGAGGCAGTGGCAAACGCTTATTATAACCCGAATACTGGATCTACTTACTACGGAGGAAAAGAATTGACGGACCAAAAGATAGCTAACTCTGAAATGGAAAACCCACCTGAGGACGCAAAATCTATTGGCCGAGGCAACGTAAAAAGAGTTAAAGAGGCTGGCGATAACTTAAGGGCTTGGATTGAAAAAACTTACGGATAATGGCGAACGGAAACCCAGAATTTAATGATCGTCAGAAGTTAATACTAGACGATCTAAACGAGTTGTACGCGAACAGATTCGAGTCTCCAGTTGTGCCTACGGCAACAGAGGGGGATGATCGCCCACCACTCAGCAGCTACTCCCCAACGATTCAAAATATTTTTGGAGGAGAGGGCTTTAAGAAGGTGTACTCTGAAACAGAGGAAGAGGCAATGAGAAAGATGTTAGCTGATAACGACATCGACGCTGACAGCTTCTTTAAGAACGACCCTGAGGCAACGCCTGTTGATGTTATGAGGGCTACGAACTATCAGAACTTTGCAACCAGAGAAGAGAGGTACAACAAGGAGGGGACGTTTAGCAACGAAGAGGCTAAAATTCAGGGGCTTGAAGACCTAAATAAAAAGTACAACTCTATGTTTGAGGGTAACATGGTTTACCCAAAACTTGGAGCAAGGGTTGCAGATTTAGTCCCTAGCTTCGTGATGGATGATGATGTCAGAAGAGCAGATTTTGAGCAGGCAATCAGAAATGAATACGGCTTAAAGTTTGACTTAGACTCAAGCGAAATGATTGGGGACGTTTATAGCGAGGGAAGACCTGTATTAAACGAGCTAAGAAAATTAAGATACAGGGCCAGCGATGTTGGGGCAGGGCTAACATCCAACGCAATGGACGTTATGAGCGGCCTAGCGGCCCTAGCGAGGGGTGTTGATTCGTATTTTGGAGGTGATGAATTGAGCACTCAAGCTGAGATCAATGAAGACTACCAGCAAAGAAAAGAGTCAGGAGAAGCTCAGACCAAGAACGAAGCTGGAAACTCTTTTTTATCTTCTTTTAATTTAGATGATGGGTTGTTTTGGGATGCGCTGTACAGCACAGATGCCAGAAATGATTGGTACGAGTCTCACACAAGGGCTAATACTGTAGACTTTCAACAACTTTCTGACGGCGCAGATGCCGACCTAAGTCAACTGTGGAGGGCTACTACAGATCAGTTTGTTCAGTCGGCTCCATTGATAGCAGACATTATAGCTGGTAACGCAATAGCCAAAGGCGCTCTTAAAGGAGCTACTAAGGCTGTTAGTAGAAAAGCTGCTGGAAAGTACGCCACCAGAGCTGGAGGAAGATACGCAAGTCAATCTACGGGAAGGTTCATGTCCAAGGAAGCGGTCATGAAAATTAACGAAAAGGCGGCAAAAATCAATAATATTATCAACAGAACAGGGGGGTTTTTTGCAGCTGACGCTTTGATTTCTGCTGGAATACACGCAGATAATGTTGGTCAGGAGTGGTACGACAGCCTAACACCTCAGCAGAGGTTTGCCTACTTAGCTAGTGAGTCTTCAGCGGAAACTCTTTCAGCTATGGTTCTTGAGGGGGTTGTGATAAAAGGGTTTGGTAGGGCTAAAAAAGCGCTTGGTCAAGGCGGGTTTAGAGGTCAGAAAAAGTTCATAAAAGAACTCGGAAAAGCTGTCGCGGAGTCTGTGTTTGTTGGAGCCTCGGCAGAGGCGGCGGCAGAGGCAGGTACAGCTGCTTGGCAATACTGGAATGAGATTCAAGCAAAAAAAGCAACAGACCCCAATGCTGTAGGATGGGAGCAAGAAGTTTTTGAAGATAGAGTTTTCGACGGTTTTAAGGCTGGTGCCTCGTTAGGCGCTGTAGGTGGTTTGTTCGGGGGGTTGACTGGAGGGGCTGCTTCTGCTTACGTATCTACTAGACACCCTCTTTCCGTAGAAGCTAACAAAGAGGTTAAAAAGGCCGCTCAAGAAATGGTCAATGCGACCAACTCAGAGGCTAGAAAGGCAGCAGCCGAAAGATTCGAGAAGGTTGTACAAAAACACTCTGGAGCAAAAACATCTTTGACTAGGGCGTATTACAGGTTGTCTCAGCAAAACCCAGAGGCATTCACCAAGATCACTGAGCTCCAGAGAGATATAAACCTTACGGTAAGAAGATTTAAAAAATCAGAAGATCCAGAGCAGCAAGAGGCCCAGAAGAGAGAACTTGAAAGACTTATTCAGGAAAAACAGCAAGTCGAAAACGACATAGCTAAAGAATCTGGGGCAGAGACCTTCGATGACATGATTTCTGAAGAGGTTGAAAAGCTTGGCACAGAAAGGGAGGAAAAGCTCAACAGCTTTAAAGAAAGAAAAAGAAATAGCCCAGAGGCCGAAGCTGATAGGCTTGCTGAAATAGCAGAACTGCAAGAGCTTGAAGAGCAAAGAACCTCTCTTGAGGCTGCCCAGGCTGTAAATTCTCAAGAACAAAACACAGACGACGACGCACAGGACCAGGAAGGTGAGACGCAGGAGGATGTTGAGTTAGAGCTAGATCCTGAATACGTCCCTAGCGAGGGAGACACCGTTAGGCCAAACGCAGACGGAACATACAGCCCAACAGCCTTGGGTGACGGACCGTTAAGTCAGGTTTTGAGAGATGTGTCAACTAAGCTAAACAACTTAGTAAAAGCATTTGCCCCAATGGGGATTAACGCTGTCGTTCACACAAACAACAATAGTTTCTTTCAAGCTACTGGTGAGAAGTCATCACTTGGTTTCTTCAGGGACGGTAAGACCGTTCACATAAACCTAGAGGTTTTAAAGCAACTCAAAGACGAAGAAGCTGAAGATCAAAGCCTTGAGAAAAGTGACACCATAAGACACGAGTTTCTACACGCTGCTTTTAGAACGCTGTCCCCACAGCAGAAGCAACAGTTTTTGGAAGAGCTTTCCTCTACAAAAGACCCTAATTTAAGAGCTTTGATAGCTCAGATTAAAGCTAAAGTTGACGCAGAATACGGTCCAAATTCTGAAAACCCATACACGGAAGAGCAGTTAATAGAAGAAAAAGCTGTTACCATTCTAGAGTACCTTTTAAATAATCCAAGTATTGTTGGTCAAAAAGGGGCAATACAAAAAGCTTTAGAATGGCTTGGAAGAATATTTGGAATCAAGCCAACCGAGTCTGATCTTCAAGGGTTCGTAAATAAGTTTAGGGAAGCGGAGGCTAGCGGCGCTGAGTTTTCTGGAGAGTTAGTTTCGAACTCAGGGAACTCAGCTTCTAGGGACATAGGAATGCGAAAGGGAGGATTCAAGTCAACAGATTACCCAGACCTAGTGCGAAAGAAAGTAACATTTACAAAAACATTCACAAACAAAGTAGGGGGGGAGTATCAAATATATGACGAGGTGTTTGTTAATGACTACTGGCACTTTAGGAATTGGTGGATTCAACAGACTGGAAACGGCAAGAGAGGCGATATGATTGCTAATTTCGCTTACGAAGGAGAAGGAGGCGTTAGAAAAAAGATAAACCCACCTAGACCTAAAGTAGACAAATCTACAGGCGAGATTGTTGACATGGAGCCTAAAATGCAAACAGCTTCTGAAATGAAGATGGATGCAAGCCGAAAATCTATAGGTAAATCAGATAGAGCAGTAACTAGAAATAAGGCTGTCAGATCTTTGGTGGGGAAGATGATGGAGGTTGTAGGCTTGAACACCCCGTCAGCTAGGGAGGCTAAATCAGAGTTTTTTATTGACGAAACAGGGCTTGAAACGGAGGGCAAGTCAAGTCTACCCGTTGTTTTCAGTGACACTATTTTTATAGAGGGATTAAAACGACTTCAATACAAAAACGAGTACGCAGAAGCTGTAGAAAGCACAATGGAGGACTTCGCCTTCTTAGTCCCTAAGGATCAAGAGGGTGAGTTTGCGTACAGCATTCGAAACAACGGAGACGGATCGGTAACTATAGACGCTCATTCAAACATTATATTAGTTGAAGGGCGTCAAGATGGAGACTCTTTAGCGGAAGGAAAAGCCAAGCCCCAGGGGCAAGCTAAAAGACTCCTCAAAGTAAGAGGCACTCTAGCTAAAAACAGAGGTAACCTACAAGAGATCGCGGGATTAAGAGTTAGAGCCTTAGGGTTTGACAGGACGAAGATCAAGTCTGGGATTCTCGATTTAATTAATAGCGGGGCCGAAATGATTACTGCTCACAAAAGCCTTGCGGACGCTCAAAGAATAGTTGTTCAGCTAACGGAAATGGCTCTTGAGGAGGCTATTGATAAAGGTGCGGCTAGAAGAAATGAAGACGGCACTATTGAGGTGCTGAATCCAGACTTTATAGGTAAGGTAGCTATAATTCAAACCCTTCTTGGTGAAGAGTCTTCAATAGGGAACCCAAGAGTTTTTAAGGATATAATGGAAGGTACATACGGTTTTCTTCCTGATGACTCAATGGAAATGAAAAAAAGGCCGTTTGTTTCCATGTCAACAATGATATCAGCCTTAAATAACTTTTCGAAAAGCGGCAACCTGACAAAAAACTCTAGTATTCTAAGAAAAAAAATAGAAGAAGGAATTGGAGACTTAGATTTAGAGGGGCAAGCTCTTGAGGAAGTGGCGGATTTACAGGAGATTTTATCAATACCTGGGAGTCCTGTAAAAATTGAAAAGTTGACTGAAGCTCAGTACGAGGCAATTAAACAAATGTTAGCCGTTCTAGGAGATTCTTACACATTTAAAGAAAGGACTAGAATTGCTAAAGTCCTTACTAGTAGTAGGGATCGAGGAGCTATATATAAAAAGCACAATCAGTCTGATTGGGGTGATGAGGCTAAAGGAGTAAGGTCTGGCGAGGTTGTCGCTTATACCGTAATTCCTTTCCAGCTTAAAGCTGACGGAAGAATTTCTGGTTTTAGATCTGCAAAAGAAACAAAAAAAGACAGGCCATTTAAAGGGCTTGTAAAGTACAGGGAAATCACACTCAGTAACGGCGATAAACTACCTCCCCCTGAGACTAAAATACCTGAAAACGCATATCATCTCTCCGAGGTGTTTCCAGACCTTCCTATTAGGGTTGACGTTAAGGATAAGGAAGGCGAGCAAGTTATCAAAAAGGTTTCTGAGTTAAATAAAGAAGAACAAGAAAAGGCCATTTCAACAAGAGCTGGTATATCAGCCGTTAAGGGGATAGCTTTCCCATCGTCTATAGATACAGACAACAGCACTGTTAATGGATCAGCATCCAGAAGAATAGGATTGAAGGTAGATGGTCAGACGGAGTTGCCTTTTGAGCCAAACAACCTAAACGGATTCCAGGCTTTCATGGCTCGCGTGGATCAGCTGTTCGCCAACAAGTACGCAAACGTTATGCGTATGCAGAAAGCTATCGAGTCAGCTAAAGGCAAGGTGGTTGAACTAAGCAAAGACTTCATCAATGCTGAGGCTCTTCTGTACGGTAAAACAGCTAATGACCTAGAAAAGCTAGACGGTAAGGTAAAAGACATCTCTCTAGAGATGAAGGACAAAGGTCTTAACTCTGAGGATGTATCAGAGTATCTCATCGCAAGACACGCGAAAGAACGTAATGCTGTCATCTCCGAGCGTACAGAAGGCAAAGATGAGGCTGGTAGTGGTATGACCAACGAGAGGGCTGACGCGATCATGAACAGCCTTTCGCCCGAAAAGAAAGCTGCTCTTGAGTCAGTAGCTGCTAAGGTTGATGCCATCACAGCCGACACTAGAAAGACTATGGTTGAATTTGGGCTAGAAGAGAAGTCCACAATCGACGCATTTGAAGCTATGTTCCAAAACTATGTACCTCTTGGAGGTTTGGCTTTGGATGAACAGAACGCAGATACCTCACTCTACCCAACAGGCGGAGCAGGCATGAGCGTATACGGAGATACAACGAAGCGGGCAAGAGGCCGTAAGAGCGAAGCACAGAATGTACTCGCACAGGCTATTGCACAGAACGCAGCCGTACACGCCAAGGCACGTAAGAACGAAGCACTATCATCACTTTACAAACTCGTAAAAGATAACCCTAACCCTAAGGTGTGGAGACTCGCTAAGGAGGTTCCGTTCGATGCGCAGAGTGCGGTAGGTGTGAGGGTAAACGGTGAGCAGCGATTTATCGTGTTTGCTAATCCAGACATGGCTAAGTCATTGAAGAACATGGGGGTTGAGAAGCTCGATCTCTTCAGTAAGGCTATGCGTAAGTTTTCTGGCTTCCTAAGACGCTCATTCACAACGGCTAACCCTGAATTTATCATCTCCAACTTCGCAAGGGACATCCAGTCAGCTATGTTCAACGCTATGGCGGAGGCAGACATTCCAGGCGGTCAGATTCCAGGGCGCCATATCGCGGCCAACGTGATGACCCGTGTGAAGCAAACCTTGCCAGCTCTGCTAAAGAACGCAGTAGGTAAAGATCTATCCCCAGAAATTGCCGCATACTTCGAAGAGTTCAAAGAAGACGGAGGTCAGACGGGATGGGGTTTTGTAAAAGACGTAGAGACTATTGCAGCTGAGATAGAATCAGAAGTAAACGAAAAGACCAAAGCGAAGAAAGCATCCGAATGGATGGCTAGAAACAGCATAGAGGTTATTGAAAACGTAAACGACGCATTTGAGAACTCTGTTCGTCTTGCAGCATACATCGAAGCTAGAAAGGCAGGGGTGAGCAGAGAGAAAGCAGCAGAGCTTGCTAAAAACATCACCGTGAACTTTAACAGATCAGGGGAACTCGGCCCAATGGCTAACGCATGGTACATGTTCTTCAACGCATCTGTGCAGGGTACTGTAAGGCTTGCCCGATCACTAGGGACAATGAAGGATGTACGCAAGCCTAACGGAGAGCTTGAGTCTTGGCATAAGAGAATGAACGCAGCTCAGAAGATGGCGTTTGGCTTGACACTGACTACAGGGATGCTTACGATGGTAAACATGGCTATGAGTGATGACGATGAGGATGGGGTTTCTTTCTACGAAAAGATTCCAGACTACGAGAAGGAGCGTAACCTGATCCTTATGTATAGCGGAAAGAACTACTTTAAGATACCGCTCCCATACGGATTCAACGTATTCGCAAACATGGGTACGTCTATGGCTGAGGTGGCTAATGGTCAAAGAGAGATAACAGATGCAGGTATGTTTATATTAAACTCTGCGTTCAGCTCGTTCTCACCAATCAGCTTTGGTCAGTCTAAGGATGCGTCTAAATACCTAGCAAAGGGCCTATCTCCTACGATATTAAAACCGTTTGTTGATATAGCTGTAAACGAGACTTATTTCGGCAGCTCTGTATACAGAGAGCAATTTCCAGTAGGTGCGCCCAAACCACAGGCTGAGATGTCGTACCGATCGCCTGAGGGGGTTAGAAGTTTCTTCCAGTGGATGAATGAAGCTACAGGAGGAAGCGAGCAGGTGCCAGGATCGGCAGACTTCAATCCAGATAAGTTCTGGTACGGATTTGAGTACTACATCGGCGGTGCTGGTCAGTTTATCACTCGGTCACTAGGGACAAGTCAAGACCTTTTCGAAACCATAAAAGAGGGCAAGAAAGTTCCCATGAAAGCAAACGACTTTCCGTTCCTCAGAAAGCTGTATGGTGAGGCGTCAAAGTACTACGACTCAGACACTTATACAGAAAATGCTAATCTAGTTTCTCAACTTTATAAAGAAAGAAAAGAAGCAGAAGACAAGAACGACAAGCGATACAAAGGTGTCATGAAGCTAGAGTCTGCTCGTAAATCAACAGAGAAGAAGATCAAGAGACTTCGTAAGCTCCGAAAGGAAGCAAGAGATATCGAGAACTATGTCGAACGACAGAATAGGATCTATGACCTATACGAGAAGGAGAGGAGCTTGTTGATGCAGTTTAACAAACAATACGAACAGATACGTGGAAAAGATTAAAGACACTAAGTTAGGGGCATGGCTTAAAAAGAAAGCTCCTAA
>Ga0181377_1000616_pt1 | contig 13057 bp, 14 predicted proteins | sample LowvirmetaG_9_FD_130160 | JGI IMG/M metagenome (GOLD analysis project Ga0181377, IMG submission 130160) | Marine viral communities from the Subarctic Pacific Ocean - Lowphox_13 viral metaG | ecosystem: Environmental > Aquatic > Marine > Oceanic | place: Subarctic Pacific Ocean | collected...
CAAATGGGCATGAGATATTTAGAAAATGGTATGTTGACGGAAGGTTACCATATCATATTATTATCGATTCAGACAAACCAAAGTTAGGTATTAAACAACTTAATTATGTCGACCCCGCCAAATTAAAGAAGGTTAAGGAAGTCGAACATGATGTTGACCCAACAACTGGTGCAAAAGTAATTAGTAAGGTAGATGAATATTTTGTTTACCAAGATGAAAGATTAAATGTTGCAGACCAAGGGATTAAAATATACCCAGATGCAATTGCATACTGTACATCAGGTCAAATGGACCCATCTCGTAGTAGGATATTATCCTATTTACATAAGGCTTTAAAACCTGTTAATCAATTAAGAATGATGGAAGATTCTGTGGTTATATATCGTATCTCCAGAGCTCCAGAACGAAGAATATTCTATATTGATGTTGGTAACTTACCAAAAGGTAAAGCAGAAGAATACTTAAAAGGTATTATGAATCAATATAGAAATAAATTGGTTTATGATGCTAAAACAGGCGACATAAAAGATGATAGAAAACATATGTCAATGTTGGAAGATTTTTTCCTTCCTCGTAGAGAAGGCGGAAGAGGTACAGAAATAACAACATTACCGGGTGGAGAAAACCTAGGCCAGATAGATGATATTATGTATTTCCAAAAGAAATTATATAAATCATTAAATGTACCAGTTAATAGATTAGAACAAGAGGCTCAATTTACCTTAGGTAGAAGTACTGAAATATCAAGAGATGAAGTAAAATTTAAGAAGTTTATTGATAGATTAAGAAAAAGGTTTAGTGATATATTCATGCAATTGCTTAAAACACAATTGTTATTAAAAGGTATTATCACAAACGACGATTGGGCTGGTTGGAAAGAAAAGATTGGTTTTGATTTTATTGAGGATAACTACTTCTCAGAATTAAAACAAAATGAAATGGTAAGAGAAAGGTTTGACCTATTATCATCAGTACAAGAACATGTAGGTAAATACTTATCACATGAGTGGGTTGCTAAAAATGTTTTAAGAATGTCCGAAGAGGATATGAAAGATATGGAAGCACAAATAGAGGCTGAAACAAAAGCCGGAGCTCATGGTAGTGAAGATGAGTTTGATATTTAGTTTCAATGAGAAACAAAAGTTTATAAATAAATAAACAGGAATATGCAATGATTGGCTTAAAACAATACATTAATGAACAAGTAGAATTAGAAAACTTGCTTATCGAAATGTCCGAAGATGATTTTGATTCATTATTGGAAACTCTAGACCATAAAGAACTAGAGATTGTTGAGGGTATATTTAAAGCTATTGGAAAAGGCATAGGTGCTGTTGCAAAAGGGGCCGGCAAATTGGCGGCAAAAGGTGCCAAAGGTGCTGGTAAATTGGCAGCAAAGGGGGCCAAAGCAGGAGCCAAAAAGGCCTTGCAAAAAGGTAAAGAGAAATTTACTACTAAGGGTAAAGCAGATGCTGCTAGTAAGAAAGCTGCAAAGGTAACTCAAAAGCGTAAAGACACTGAAAGGTTAGCTAAGGCCCAAGAGGTAATTAAAAAAGAGCGTGAGGCTCTTAAAAAGCTCAAGGACCGTGAGGGTGAAGGAAGCAAGGTAGCTGCTTTAAGGGATAAAATTAAAAAAATGATGCAGAAGAAGAAACAATTAGAACCTTCTCCTGCCTAAATGAGGAAAATATAATGACAGTAGAAAATATAATTAAAGCATTAAAAGATGGCGACAATGTTAATGCAAATAAAGAATTTGAAGCCACAATGGCTGATAAAATGACCAGTGCATTAGACGCAGAAAAGATAAATCTTGCTGCAATGGTCGGTAAAAAAGAAGAACAAGAATAGTTCAACAAATTATTAGGACTGAATATGAAATTAATAACAGAATATGTTGAAAACGATTTAGAAGTTATAGCAGAGCAAAAAAGAGGTGGCGAAAAGTCATATGTTATATCTGGTGTTTTCATGCAGTCAAATCAAAAGAATAGAAATGGTCGCATATACGAAAAGAGCATTATGGAAAATGCTGTAGAAAAATATGTAACCGAACAAGTTAAAACAGGGAGAGCTGTTGGAGAGTTAAATCATCCAGAAGGACCAACAGTAAACCTTGATAAAGTTTCGCACAAAATCACTGACCTTCACTGGGAAGGAAATGATATTGTGGGTAAGGCATCAATCCTTAAAACACCTATGGGAAAAATAGTCGAAGGACTACTCGAAGGTGGTGTTAAGCTTGGTGTATCAAGTCGTGGTATGGGAAGTCTTGTTAATAAGAATGGTGCAAGTTATGTGGGTAAAGATTTTATGCTTTCCACTATAGATATTGTTCAGGACCCAAGTGCTCCAAGTGCATTTGTAAATGGAGTTATGGAAGGTTGTGAATGGGTATGGGATAACGGTATTATTAGACAACAAGATATTGAAGAAATTGAGACTGAGATTAAAGAAGCAAAAATTGCAAACCTCCCAGAGGTAGAGATAAAGGCCTTTAAAAATTTCCTCTCTAAATTAAATCTAAAATCATAGAGGAGAAAACTATGTCAGACGACGCTATAAATAATGTTGCTGAAGAGTTGGAAACTGTTGAGACAGACATGTCAGAAATTGAAGCAATTTTAGACGAGGAAGTTAATGAAACTTATGGCAAAGACAAAGTCAATGCCATGAAAAAGCATGATGACGAAGAGCACAGTGAAGAGGACGACAAAGAAAAAGAAGAAAAGGTTCAAAAAGAATCTGCTCCTAAAGTTTCTGTCCCTAAAACTAAAGCTGGAGTTATTCAGGCAGCAGTTGATATGCTCAAAGCAGCAAGAAAAGAGGACGCGCAAAAGATGTTCTCAAAAATGGCACTCGGCGATGATGAAGAAGCATCCGTCAAATCAGCTGAAGATGGTATGAAAAAAGTACCAAATGCAGCAGACCCAAAAGCTAAAGCAAAAGTGGAAGCAATTGACTTTGACGAAGACTTAGAAAACATTATCAATGAAGAGGCTACTCTTTCTGATGGGTTCCGTGATAAAGCACAATCAATCTTCGAAGCAGTGTTAACTTCAAAATTAACACAAGAAATCGACAGATTAGAAAGCGAATACGCGCAAAATCTAGAAGAAGAAGTATCAGAAGTTCAAGAATCATTAGTAGAAAAGGTAGATTCATACCTTAACTATGTTGTTGAATCTTGGATGGAAGAAAATAAAGTTGCAGTAAGTAACGGTCTTAGGACTGAAATTGCTGAAGACTTTATGACTTCATTACAATCAGTGTTCAAAGAACACTACATCGAAGTACCAGAAGGTAAAGTGGACCTTGTTGATGAACTCAACGAATCAGTCACTGAACTTGAAGATACTTTAAATAAAACCACAGAAGATAATATCAAATTACATCAAGCTGTTCAAACATTTGAAAAGCAAGAAGTAGTAAGAGAACAATCTTCAGGGCTTGCACAAACTGACGCTGAGAAATTAGCATCACTTGTCGAAGATATTGAATTTGATAACAAAGATAACTTTGAAATGAAAGTTAAAACTGTTAAAGAATCATACTTCAAAAGTGAAGTTACTGAATCAGTTGACGAAGTTGATAGTCTATTAGGAGAGGGTGCTGTTTCAGAAGAAGAAGTATCTAATTCAATGGCTAGATATACACAAGCTATAACTAACTTTAATAATTAAGGGAAATAAAATGTTTAACGCAGACAAAAACTTAATGGAAAAATGGGGTCCTGTTCTCGATCACGAGTCAGCTCCAGGTATCCAAGACAGATATAGAAAAGCTGTAACAGCTAGACTATTAGAAAACCAAGAGGTTGCCCTACGAGAAGAACAAGCACAAGCACAAGGAAATTTCATTTCTGAAGCTGCTGCAGCTAATAATATTTCAGGTTCAGCTCCGAATAACATCGGAACTTTTGACCCAGTATTAATCTCTCTTGTAAGAAGAGCTATGCCTAACTTAATTGCTTATGATATCGCAGGTGTTCAGCCTATGAGTGGTCCTACTGGACTTATCTTCGCAATGAAGTCAAAATACTCAACACAATCAGGAACAGAAGCATTCTTTAATGAAGCTGATACTGATTTTTCAGGAACAGGTACTCATCAAGCAGACCCAACAGGTCTATCTGGTGTTGCTGATGGTGATAGCGATGCTACTATTGCTGACGAAGCTGATACTGTATCTACTTTCGGTTCTGGTCTAACGACTGCAGCTGCAGAGAGATTAGGTGTTGGTGAATCAGGTGATGGTTCATACGGCGAAATGGCTTTTACAATCGAGAAAGCGACTGTAACTGCTAAATCAAGAGCTTTAAAAGCTGAATACACAATGGAACTTGCACAGGACCTTAAAGCTATCCACGGATTGGATGCTGAAGGCGAACTTGCAAATATCCTATCTGCTGAAATCCTTGCGGAAATCAACAGAGAAGTTGTACGTTCAGTTCTTAAAACTGCTAAAATTGGTGCACTACAAACATCTACTGCTGTAAGTGGTATTTTTGATGTTAACACTGATTCAGACGGAAGATGGATGGTTGAGAGATTTAAAGGCTTAATCATGCAGATTGAAAGAGAATGTAATGTAATCGCAAAAGAAACAAGAAGAGGAAAAGGTAACTTTATCTTATGTTCTTCAGATGTTGCTTCTGCACTTGCAGCTGCTGGAATGTTGGATTATACTCCTGCACTTGCAGCTAACTTAAACGTTGACGACACAGGTAATACTTTTGCTGGTGTATTAAATGGAAGAGTTAAAGTCTACATAGATCCTTATTCAACTGTTGACTTCGTTTGTGTTGGTTACAGAGGTACTAACCCATACGACGCTGGTTTATTCTATTGCCCATACGTTCCTTTAACTATGGTTAAAGCCGTTGGTGAGAATGACTTCCAGCCTAGAATCGGATTCAAAACAAGGTACGGCATGGTTGCTAACCCTTATGTAGCTATTGATGGTACTATCGGAGCAGATAGAACTAACCAATACTTCAGAATCTTCAGAGTTGACGACATAATGGTGTAAATCATTAGTTAATTCTAATTCTTTAAAGGGGTCTATTTTAGGCCCCTTTTTTTGCGTTATAAATAATATCATGTATTCAATGATGGATACTTTACACATACACACACGGAGAAAAATATGAGTAATTCAAAATCAGGGTTCGAAATCAGAGCCGACTTATTATGTCAAGCAGAGGGTCTTTTGACTCAAAATTATCAAAGGGAAGTTGACGCTATCTATATGCATAACGAAAACAATCCTAACAATAAGAAACCTTTACCACTAAGAGAAATCACAGGTGAAGAAGTTATTGTAACTGCAAGAATGTTAAATGAGTTTGTAACCGAGAAGTAATCCTAATGGGGTCAAACTGGCCCCTTAAGTATTATAAATAACTATATGGCAACATTAACTACAAATAAAAACTTTCTTAGTCCAGTCGGCTTTCAGTTTAAGGTTAACCACACAAAATATCCTAATTTAGAGTATTTTGTGGTTGCGGCTACATTGCCGTCATTAAATATTGCCGCAGCAGAATTACCATACAGAGGAGTCAATTTATCTTTTACAGGAGATAGGATGGCATTTGATGATTTGTCCATTAGAGCAAACATCACAGAAAACATGGATAATTATGTTGAAACTTTTGAATGGATTCATAACATAATACAATCAAATAAGGCAGAGGACTTTAAAGCCGATGCAACACTATTAATACTTTCATCACATAACAATGTAACGAAAGAGATTAAATTCAATGGAATATTTCCTACAAGTTTAAGTGCAGTTGAATTCGATGCACAAGCAGATGCAATAGATTTTGCACAAATGGATATAACATTTTCATATACATCATTCGAATTTGTATAAACAGGTTTACTTTATCACAGTAATGTGGTATAATATATATTATGAATAATTTAGAAGCAATAATTGAAATGTGGAAAACCGATAGTGCAATCGACGAGATGGAACTCGGAGAGGCGTCCAGGAAATCTGCAAAGTTACATTCCAAATACCTAGAACTATATAGTGTAAATAAATTAAAACTAAAGAAACTTGAATTAGATTTTAAAATACTATTACGCGATAAGTTTAATCACTATAATGGTAAATTATCACAAGAAGAATTGGATAATAAAGGTTGGGAATATGACCCATTAAATGGGTTAACTGTATTAAAAGGCGACATGGATAAATACTATGATGCTGACCCTATTATACAAGAACATCAAATTAAAATCCATTACACACAAGAAATGGTTGATGCTTTAAAAGAGATTATGGATAACATTAAGTGGAGACATCAGTCAATTAAAAATGCCATTGAGTGGCATAAATTCACATCAGGCATGTAATGGAATCTCTTATTATCTCAAAGGTTAATGAAACCTTTTTACGTATTGAATGCGAACCTTCTATCGAAAGAGAATTATCAGAACACTTTTGTTTCTTTGTTCCCGGTTATAAGTTTATGCCTGCATATCGTAACAGAATGTGGGATGGTAAAATTAGGTTATTCGACCAAAGAAAAAAGACACTATATACAGGTTTATTTAAATACCTAAAAGAATTTTGCGAACCTCGTAATTACCATATTATTATAGATGATAAGAATGGTAACCCAGACCTAAAACAAGAAGTAGATACCAAATATATAACTGATGGTTTATCACTTACAGCTGGTGGTAACTCTATCACACCCAGAGATTATCAGATAGAAGCTTTGGACCATGCATTATCTAATCGTAAAAGCCTATTGTTATCTCCTACCGCGTCAGGTAAATCACTTATTATATACATGGCAATAAGGTCATTCCTTGATTCAAGTAATTCAAATGTCCTTTTAATAGTACCCACAACATCTTTGGTGGAACAAATGTATTCAGACTTTGGCGATTATTCACAAACAGATGAATGGAACCATGAAGAAGAATGCCACAGAATTTATTCAGGTAGAGAAAAATATAACATAAATAAAAGAGTTATTATTACCACATGGCAATCAATATATAAAGAAAAGTTGAATTGGTTCCAAGATTATGGTATGGTTATAGGCGACGAGGCTCATCAATTTAAAGCTAAATCACTTACAGCGATATTAGAAAAATGTGTTAATGCTGAATTGCGTATGGGAACTACAGGAACGCTTGATGGAACACAAACACACCAATTAGTACTAGAAGGTTTATTTGGTCCGGTTTATAAAGTAACTACTTCAAAGGAATTAATGGATAGAGGTTCATTAAGTCAATTGGATATAAATGTATTGATTTTAAAATATAATGATAATTTATGTAAAGCACATATTAAGAATAGTTATCAACAAGAGCTTGATTTTATAGTAGGTTATGACCCAAGGAATCAATTTATCGCGAACTTGGCTAGAGACCAAAAGGGTAATACATTAGTACTTTTTAATTATGTAGAAAAACATGGTAAACCATTACACAGGTTATTACAAGATAAAATAGATAAGGATAGGAAACTATTTTATGTATCAGGAGAAACAGATGTCGACACAAGAGAATCAGTCCGTGAGATTACTGAAAACGAAAAGGACGCCATTATTGTTGCTTCCATTGGAACTTTTAGCACTGGTATTAACATTAGGAATTTACATAATATTATCTTTGCTTCTCCAAGTAAAAGTCAAATTAGAGTCCTTCAATCAATAGGAAGAGGATTAAGAAAATCAGAAGATGGTAGAGATACAAAGTTATATGACATCGCAGATGATTTACATTGGAAGAGTAAGAAGAACTATACCCTTCAGCATGCTGCTGAAAGAATAAAAATATATTCCAAAGAAAAATTTAAATATAAACTATACGATATAAATATATAATATGGATAACTTAAATATAAGACAATTTAAACTTATTAATGGTGATGATATTATCGCTATTTTAAATACAAAGAATGATGATAACTATATTGTGGAAGGACCAGTAATATTACTACCTAATATGTTTGGTAATATGCAATTTGCTCATTGGTTTCCACTATCATCTCAGAAAACATTTAAGTTATATAAAAACCGTATTGTACATCATGTTCCAGTGGATAAATATTTGCACGAGACTTACTTTAACTTTGTTCTTAATACTAAGAGACCGGAATATAAGCTTCAGTCCATGAAAGAAGCAGTACAAGATATAGTTGAACGTGAAAGAGAATTAATAGAGGATGAATACCTTGAGAGTACTGGTAAAGAGACTAAAGAGATAATACATTAGTATACCTCTGGCCCCTGCCAATACTTTAATATTATACCACATATTTCTGCAAATGTAAACACGCAGGTTAAAACTTTTTTGGTTTACTTATTCAATAAAGTATGGTATAATATAACCATTATGGAGAAAAAATAAAATGTCAGCGAAAGCAAAAGCAAAACCACATTATGTAAACAATAGGGACTTTTCAGAAGCCGTTATGGATTATGCAGTCAGGTCTCAAAAAGCAAAAGCAAAGGATAAAAATCCACCTATAGTAGATGATTATATAGCTAAATGTTTTATAAGAATCGCAGAGGGTTTATCACATCGACCAAACTTTGTACGATATACTTATAGAGAAGAAATGGTTATGGATGCGGTAGAGAATTGTCTTAGGGCAATAGGAAATTATAACATTGAAGCTTCAACCAGGACAGGAAAACCTAACGCGTTTTCTTATTTCACACAGATATGCTATTTTGCATTTATCCGTAGGATAACCAAGGAGAAGAAACAACAAGACATTAAATTTAGATTCATAGAAAAAATGGGTATTGAGGACTTTGTGGCAATGGGTATGGATAACGAAGGGGCAGAACAAACTATGGCCTATGTTGATACACTTCGACAAAGAATTAGTACAGTAAGACAAAAAGATACGGCAATAAAAGAATTTGCCAAAAAGGAAAAGAAAGCTAAAAAACTGGAGTTATTCATGTCATGAAACATTTAAGCGAAAAACAAAGAAAAAGTAATATTAGGTTAATGAAAAGCAGAACAGCTAAAAACCTAAAGAGAAAAGAAAAAAGGAAAGTGATTAATTTACACGAACAATTGGTGAAACAAGCAGCAAGAAGGTTAGGTAAATTACAGAGAAGAATGGTAAAAGAACAAATGAGGGCAGTCCGTGAAAGTAGCAATACTTAATGATACGCATTGTGGCGTAAGAAATTCATCAGATATATTTTTAAAATATAATGAAAGATTTTATGGAGAGATATTTTTTCCGTATTTAAAAGAACATAATATCAAAAACATATTGCACTTAGGTGATTATTATGAACATCGTAAGTTCGTAAATTTTAAAGCACTTAATGCAAACAGAAAACACTTTTTGGAACCATTAAGAGATGCTGGTATTACTATGGATATTATCCCTGGTAACCACGATGTATACTTTAAAAACACAAATGAACTATGTTCTCTTAAGGAACTATTAGGTTACTTTACCTCTAATGTTAATATCGTTATGAAGCCAACAGTGCTGAATTATGACGGTTTGGACGTTGCTGTGGTACCATGGATTAATAATAGTAACTATAATGAGTATATGGATTTTATTGCAAAATGTAAGGCCCCTGTACTTGGTGCTCATTTGGAATTAAAAGGCTTTGAAATGATGGCTGGAATTCCTAATCCTCACGGTATGGACCATGCAGATACTTTCTCAAGGTTCGAAATGGTTCTATCTGGTCATTTCCATACTAAATCAAGTAGAGAAAATGTTCACTATCTAGGTTCGCAAATGGAATTTACCTGGGCTGATGTAGATGACCCAAAATATTTCCATATATTGGACACAGAAACAAGAGAAATTACACCCGTACGAAATCCAATTACTATGTTTAAAAAGGTAATCTATGATGATACCACAACCGATTATAGTAAAATGGATGTAAAACAATTTGAACGCAAGTTCATAAAACTAATTGTTATAAATAAAAATGACTTATATATGTTCGACCAATTTGTGGATAGGCTACAGAGTATCGAAACTTATGAACTAAAGATTGCAGAATCTTTTGAAGAGTATCTGGGAGAAAGCGTCGACGACGAGAAAATATCCCTTGAAGATACTACGACCCTTCTAGATTCATATGTCGATGCAGTGGAAACTGACCTGGACAAAGACCATATAAAAATTGAGTTAAGAAAACTCTATACGGAGGCACAGAACCTAGAAGTAGTATGATACATTTTAAATCATGTAAGTGGGAAAATTTCCTTTCCACTGGTAGCGACCCTATCACGATTCAATTAGATAGGACCCCATCAACACTCATCGTAGGCCAAAATGGAGCAGGGAAATCAACTTTACTTGATGCTCTATCATTTGGACTCTTTGGAAAACCACACCGTGACATTGGCAAAATGCAATTGGTTAACTCTATTAATAATAAGAGAACCGTTGTTGAAGTTGAATTCACTGTAGGTGACCAGGATTTTAAAATCGTTCGTGGTATTAAACCTAACAGATTTGAAATATGGCAGAATGGTAATATGACCAATCAAGCATCTAATATGCGTGATTACCAAAAATACCTTGAAACAAATATTTTAAAACTCAATCATAAATCATTCCATCAGGTTGTAGTATTAGGAAGTAGTTCCTTTATACCATTTATGCAATTACCAGCTTGGTCAAGAAGAGCAGTGATAGAAGATTTATTGGATATTAATATATTCTCTAAAATGAATACACTACTGAAAGAGCGTAATTCAGTTATTAGAGACCAGTTAACTGATATTAACCATCAGATTGATTTACTTAATACTAAGATTGATTCACAAACCAAATACATTAATAATTTAGAAGCTCTAAACCAGGACCAAATAGAAGGTAAAAGAGATTCTATTGAAACACATAAAAATGATATTGATGAGATATTTAGAGATTCAAAGGATTTAGGTAAAAATTTATCAGTACTTATTTCCGAAGAAGAAAGGAACCATAAGCATCATGTAGAGAAAATGTCCGAAGTTAAATCAATGGATAAAACTCTAAACGATAAAATCAAAACACTTGTAGGCGATGCTAGGTTTTATGAAGAAAATGATAACTGTCCTACATGTGACCAAGAAATAACAGAGGATATAAAGAATGATAAAATATCTAAAATTAAAATTTCAGCTTCTGATGTTCAAGAGGAAATGCAAGGACTTAGAAAAGAGATTAAAACTACTGAGCAGGAAGGCAGAACTATCGCGAACCATCTTAATGAACTTAGACAAAGGCAGAATAGAATAAATTCAAACAATGATAAGATTGCTCTCTTACAAAAAGAAATAGATAAAATCCAAAAAGAGATTAATACACTCACTTCTCAATCAGGTGATTCAGGCCAGGCCAAAAAAGAATTATCTACAATGAGGAGAGGTAAGCAAAAATCAACTGAAAACAAATTACAGTATGTTGAAGAAAGAACCTACAATGAAGTAATAGGAGAAATGTTAAAAGATACTGGTATCAAAACCAAAGTTATCAAACAATATTTACCTGTTATGAATAGGTTAATCAATCAATATCTACAGATTTTGGATTTCTTTGTAGCGTTTCACTTAGATGAAAACTTCAATGAAACCATTAGGTCACGCCATCGTGATTCATTTAACTACGCCTCATTTAGTGAAGGCGAAAAACAAAGAATCGATTTATCATTGTTGTTTACTTGGAGGCAAATAGCTAAACTCAAGAATAGTGCAGCAACAAATCTGCTGATACTCGATGAAACCTTTGACAGTTCTTTGGACCACGATGGTATCGAAAACTTAACCAAAATTCTAACCACGCTAGAAGATGGTACAAATGTCTTTATTATATCCCATAAAGGAGAAATATTAGAGAATAAGTTTAGGTCAAAAATAGAGTTCTTTAAACAAAAGAATTTTTCAAAGATTAAGTAGGGGCGCGGCTAGGGCCAATTTCCTACTTGCAATAGGAAATACTGTGGGGCAGAACCACACGCTCCACCAAATCACAGATTTGTTACAGGCATGTTACATTTGTGTTACATTCATGTTACAATTTCAGTTTTTTTAAAAAAAAGGTTTACATTCTCCTATAGATAGAGTATAATAGTACCATATTCAATTGATAAGGAGTTAATATGAGTACAATCGGAATAATAATTATAACAATAAACATTACATTAATGATCGTGTGGGGAGAAGAGTAATATGAATCATAAAACTACACTAGCCAAATTATTAGCCAAAGAAGATATTACTGTTCAATATGGTAACTATCACACAGCTTGGTTCGATATCAAAGACAGAGTTTTAGGATTACCTCAATGGAAAGATATGGGTAACGATGTTACTGACCTTTTAATTGGTCACGAAGTTGGTCACGCATTATACACTCCATTCGAAGGATGGCATGACAGCCCTGAAAAATTAGAGGGTTGCCCTAGAACATATATTAATGTTATCGAAGACGCAAGAATTGAAAGACACATTAAACAGAATTATGCTGGTTTAATCGGTCCTATGTCCAGAGGTTACAAAAAATTATTCGAAGATGGATTCTTTGGAGAGGACCTTTTGGATACTGATTGGGATAATGTTAAACTAATCGACAAAATTAATCTAAAAGCTAAAGTTGGTAATCTACTTGATGTACCATTTAGTGCAGAAGAAATGGTATTTTATAATAGAGCAATGAAAACTGAAACCTTTGAACAGGTTACTGAATTGGTTAGAGACATTCTTGCTTATACTAAAGAAAATACACCAGAACTTATACAACAACCTGAGCCACAAAAACCAGAAGGTGGTGAAACAGGTGAAGAAAATCAACCTAATACTGATGCAGAATCTGGACCATCAGCTCACGATGACTATGATAAGGAGGAATCTAATGAAAAACAAAATACTCAACCAGAAGCTAAAAGCAACGAGTCCGATGAAGGAGGAGAATCTACCGAAGATAAACCTGCTGAAGGAGATGCAAACGATGATGCCCAAAGTCAAGGTAATGTCGAAAATCAACCTGTTGAAGAAGACATTTCAGCGACTGATGAAGCGTTCAGAAGAAAAGAACACAC
>Ga0181377_1000618_pt1 | contig 13023 bp, 14 predicted proteins | sample LowvirmetaG_9_FD_130160 | JGI IMG/M metagenome (GOLD analysis project Ga0181377, IMG submission 130160) | Marine viral communities from the Subarctic Pacific Ocean - Lowphox_13 viral metaG | ecosystem: Environmental > Aquatic > Marine > Oceanic | place: Subarctic Pacific Ocean | collected...
ATATAAGCAACGTTTCTTCTGCTTCTATCTTCCCAGTAGTTGTTATTAATTCTATTATTCCATCTCCAATTGTTCCAGGTATATGCATTATTCAAATAATAGTAATTGTTCCATCCATAATTATTCCAACCATAGAACCCAAAAGTATCCCTATGATTAAATCCATAATTAAATGAATAGTTTGATGACCAATTCCACCAGTATTGTTGTGAATTCCAATAAAAATCGAATGGTGATCTAAATGGACTTCTATACATTCTGTTATTAAAGTAGAAATCGTAATGCCATCTTAAGTCTTGGTTCATTGCATATTGAGCAAAGTTCCATCTAAATTTATCATCAAACCTAAACTTTCTATCTAACTGGAATTCATTATCTATTACTTCTACTTCTTCTCCATTAAAATAAATTGGATCAGTATAATAAGAAGAAAGCTGGTAGCTCTTACAACCTGTTAGTAAAACGATTAATGTTATGTATATAAATTTTTTCATACTTTTATTGTAGTTGGGTAACTATTATAAATAGGTTCTGTATTAGGGTTCTCTAAACTATACAACTTATATATTAAATTAAACAATTCAAAGTTTTTTTCTATTTCATCTATTTGTAATAGTTTCCAGCCTTTACCTTGTATAACATTTTTTTGTTTACTTGGTCCTCTTGAATGAGCTTTTAACCAAATAATACCAGTTCTATCTATTTTAATACCTTTAGACTCCTCTAATGCTTTAGCATATGAAGCTAACTGTAAGTCGTAAGACTTGTGTATACTGTTAGAAGTTTTAATATCTAAAAGCCAAGTCTCGTCATTCATTTTACATACTATATCAGCAGTTCCTGCATACTTATGTTTATCAGACCAAACAAAGTCTTCTGATGATATAAGTTCTGGTTTGTATGTTTTCCAAAATTCAGCGAACTTAAGTATCATTTCCCATACTAGTTGAGAATATTTTGCATTACCGTAGTCGTCCATCCAAGATACTTCTTCTCCTAAAACTAACTTTTCAGCTGCTTCGTGTACTTGGGTTCCTTCTTTACCTGCTTTACGCATAATGAGATCGGCGCTATGCCCAACGTCTTTTAACCATGTGTCAAAGAACTTATTTTTGGGCATATATTGGAGTATAGTAGTTACAGACGGGTAATATACTCCTTCCGATCGTTTATAAACTCTCCTGTCTAGGAAATTAATTTGCTTTAACTCAGGGTTAAAGTCTAGTCTCTTCTTTGCATTCTCTTTAAGAATGTTCATTCCTTGTTTAATCATAGATTTAATTTATGAAGCATTAAACTTGAAAGATCTAGTTCTTTTGCTTGCTGTATGAATTTAGTAAAAGTAGTGAAACCCATCTCAGAGGGATCTTTATCTGGTAGGTCTGCTATGAACACTCTTTTACCTTCGTTTAGAAATTGCTCCGCAATAGCAAGAGCTCTATCTCTAGCATCTGTGTCTAATGCTATATAGATATCGTTTGTAGTAGATGTTATAATCTTTTTATAAAGTGAATTAGAGACGCTCTTTCCTAGTAATGGAACAGCGTTTCTCCTTATAGCTATGGCATCAAATACTCCTTCACACAGTATAATAGGAGCATTCCAATTAATTAAATTATCAAAAAATACTATATCTTTAGAAGCTTCTGGATTCTTGTACTTAAAGTAATTCCCATCGTAAGTTCTTGCAATAAAGAAATTGAGTTGGTTGGATGAAGAATAACTTGGAATAATAACTCGTCCTCCATAGTCTCCAGTTGTGCAGTACCCAATGCTGTATTTAATAAAATCATTGTCGTTAAGTCCTCGTTCATATAGATATTTTTTAACTAAGTTTGCTACAACTGAGGTACTTGAAGCGGAATAAAGTGGTTGGTATTCTTTCGGTAGCTCTATTATAGATAGCTGCTTATATTCCGAAGTGATTCCTTTAGGAAGATACTTTAATACTTCTGCAGCTTGATCTCTTGGGGTTTTTAACTGTCTAAGTAATGATCTAATAGTCTGACCTTTAGTTTGACATACCCAGCATTCCCAAAAGTTTTTACCCTCTTCGGTAGTTGCCATGTTAATTTCAAGCTTTGGTTTCCTATGATTACAAAATGGACAATGAAAGGCATGATTTTCTCTTGCTCTTTTATGACTTTTACCCAAAATGTTTTCAATGGATCCTAAAAGGAAAGTATAATCCATAGATTGTCCGTAACTATTATCTTATAATATAAGAAGAATATTTCGAATAAGCAACTATTATTAAGAGTTTTTTAATAGTTCTTGTATTGCTGCAGTAACAGTCTTTTTGAGAAAGTCTCTATCGCCAGTATCTAAATAGTCCTCTAACTTACCAGTAATGTTTTCTGATAATAGGTCTATATCTTTTTCAGATAGGTTAATTTCTGATCTATGTACGATCTTTCTGTTCTCTAATATTACCTTTGATAGTTTCATAATTTTTAACTTACGTCCATTGCATCATCGTAGTCTGCTGCATAGCCTTTCTTCTTTAGAGCATCTACGATTTTATCTAAAATATCTGTTTCATATCTTCGAGGTAATTCAAAGCCAGTGAGTTTTTTTATGTACTCTTGTGCATCGTCAAAAAATCTAATTTTCTCTTTCCAAGATATATTAGCAGTTTTTGGTTCATCGTATAAGTAAGTACCGTAGTATTGTCCGTAATCAGTATAAGTTATACTTATTCCTTTTACGTCAAAATCTATCTTAGGATCTCCTATTCCGGATCCGTTGATTTCTTCAAATATGACTTTACTTAATTTCACAGTTTATATATTTTGACTTTTAAATCACCTGTTCCTTTTATTAAACGGTGATATGTCTCTTTAGGTATAAATAGCTTTTCTTTTCCGAATTTACGTGGAATATCATTATCTAATTGAAAAAGCCAGTCTGTGTCGTGAAGTGCTTGGACATATCTATCTTCCTTATCTCTATGCCATACGAATTCGAAAGAGGAAGTTTCTTCTAAAAACTCTCTTATAACATAACCATTATCCTCTTTTTCGGAATATGGTCTACCAGTAACCTGAGAAGTTTGATGATCCACCTAATGATTTCCAGTAACGGCCAATATTACATGACCAATAACCTGCTTTAGTTTTATCTTTCTTAGTAGCACATTTATGTCTCGCAGCAAAGGATGCTCTTGCACCTCTCTTTTTTAACTTAACTGAAAGACCTGTATCACCAAAAGATACTTTTTTTACATTGCCTTTTTTACTCTTAACATAGACGTAGAATTTTTTACTTCCACCTCTTTTAGGTTTGTTAAGTTGAACCTTTTTACCTCTGTAATCAGCCTCGGGTATGTAATCTACTGACGCTTTAAGCATTTCAAAACCGTTGTGATCGAAATTTTCGTTTTGTATTGAAACTGCTTTTCTTAATTTGTCCATGTTTATGTTACCCCCAATAGACTCTACTAATTCTTTGATTAAATCGTAATCAATCATTTCGTCTATAGAAGCTGCTTCATCGATCAAGTCTTCATTTTCGATCATTTCATCGATCATGTGTCCTATCTCGAACAGAGGATTATATTTTGGAGACACCATTGGTAGGTCTAAAGGAACTCTCATTCCATTATAATCTCCATATTCTCCAATATCGGTTGTTTCTAAAAGTTCTTTATCCATTTCGTCTAACTCAATTGCCTCGTCTCTAAGAGCTTCTCTAGCTTCTTTAAATAATTGTATAAATGCTTCAGAGTTATAACGATAGACATGCTCATGTAAAGAGAGCTTGTTGTCTAAGTGATACTGTAATGATGGGTATCCGATAATTTCTTTTAGTTTAATCATAATTATTTCATTTCTGGGTGAAACATAAATTTTATTATATTTGCATCTTTAGCTACTTCTTTTCCGTCTATCTCTATACCAATTGGGTAAGGTTTAGTTTTATCATCTGCCCAATATGCTACATCGTAGCTCTTATCTTCTTTACTGGTAACTAGTAGACCTCTGTTGTATGTGTCTTCTTCTGCTTGTAGTACAACCATTTTTTCGGTAGGAAGAATCATATCACCCATTAATTTAATATCTCCTTCGTCGTACCCGTCTTTGTTGTATCTATTTTCTTCTTTTAGTATATCAGGATTATAATATTCATTACCGTCTTTTTCACTAAAGTTCATTGCATCAGCTATATCATCTAAAATATTTTCATCTGCTAAATCTAAAATAACATGTGCAAACTTTTCTAACCCTATATTTTGAGCAAGTCTATTTAACCTATCTCTCGATACGTTTAATCTTTCATTAAGTATAATATCAGTTAGCTTCATTTAATAAAATCTTTTCGGTAAAATTTACCTAATATATTATCGTTTATATGAGCACTATATTTGTCCTCTAATACGTTATTAATAAATAGGTGCTTTGTCTCGTAATATGTTAGAAGCTTCTTATTGGGTACAAACTCTAATATTTTCTTCTCCCAATTCTCACCTGCTATATCCTCTTTAGCAAGTGTCATTATTTCTTTTTGAGAACCAAAATAGGTCTTCCAATCTGATTCTGTTACTATTTTTTGTTTAAGAGGTACTCGACCACCTATTCCTTTTGCCTTTCTTTCTTCTCTTAATGCTTCTAAAGCTCTTTTACCTAGTCTTTTGTTGCGTTCAAAGAATAGTACTTTCTTACCTATGTAGCGGGTATCTGTAGGTTTGTGTCTAACCTCATAGATGAACCCATAGGTATCTTTTGGCATATCTGAAATATCAGTGATTAACCTCCCCTGGTAAGACCAGGAAGGCTGTGTTGGCATATTTTCCATATTTCGTTAGTCGCTAGATCTTGCTTTTCAGCTCATCTATTTGTAACTGTTGCTCTTTTATAGCTTCAATTAATAACGCGACAATTTTTTCGTAACGTACTGCTTTATATCCATTGTCTCTATCGACAACTACTTCTGGCAACACTTTTTCGATTTCTTGAGCAATAACACCAACATCGTGGCCGCTATTGTTAGAATCGTTATTCCAATCAAATTCATATCCTCCAATTTGACTTATCTTATTTAATGCTCCTTCTAAAGGAGTTATATTATCTTTTAGTCTTTTATCAGAAGAGAAGTATGCAGTGACATCTCCAGTCGCTGTAATATCTCCAGTAACTGATAAGCTACCTTCTGTAGAAAGGGTTCCTCCTACAGTAGTATCACCAGAACCAGAAACTCTAAAAGCTAATTTAGTATATTGATTACCGGAGTAATAACCTCCGTCTCCAGATACAACTGCAAAACTATCATGTCCATCAGTAGAGTTATCTCTAATACCCATTACCATATGTCCGCCTTGGTAAGCTTCAAATAATGATCCTGAGGTAGTACCTCCTATTAGGGTTGCTAGGGTAGCATGAGTTGTATGTGAGTAATTAGTAATTGAAGTATCACCAATTGAAAGGTGAGTACCGTCAAATGTTAAGTTTGCTTCAGCGTTTAAGTAATCTGTTCCTTGTGCAGTAGTAACTCTATTGTTAACATTATTTGCTATGTTAAGTGCACTACCACTAGCTGAAGATGATATTTGTGCTAAGGATGCTGAGATACTTCCCCATCCGTCTATGGTTACATCATTTGCATCTGCATCACCAACAACGGTTAATGTTCCTGTAAATGAATCAGTAGTATTTTTTAAATACGCAGTATGAGCAGAAGAGCTCAACGTTGTTATTGAAGTGCTTAGTGAAGCGCTTATTGATGCTCTTTGTGTATGTGATGATGCACTTAATTCTGCTAAAGAGCTAGATGCTGATTGAGAAACTATACCATCATGGTATGACATAGAGTTAAGTAAGTGAACTCTTTGTGTATGAGCTGATCCTGATAAATCAACTATTGATGTTGCATTATATTGGTATAATGTGCTTCTTTGACTATGAGCTGAGCTAGATAGTAATGCAAATCTTGCCACTCTATCTGTATGTGCTGATCCGCTATCTAATGATCTAGATGCTTCTAAGTCTGCATCAGTAGCGTAATAGTTATCTAAAGATGAACTAAAATTATATAAGTGACCTAAGGAAGAAGAAACATCGCTCCAACCTGTTATACTTAAAACACCTACTATATCTTGATTACCTAATATGTGGTGTGAACCTGTTCGTATGTGTCTATCGTCTACTGTATCTCCAAATGAGGTTGATCCAGTTGATGTTGATGATATAATTGTTTGTGATTGAAATACTTTAGCTGTCATTCTACCGTCGACAACCATATCTCCTTTATGGTACGTTGAACCAGTTACAGTGAATATATCTTGATCATAATCAAACATGAAGTTATTAGATCCTGTAAAGTCTATTTCATGAGCTAAACTTCCTGTACCTTGCTTTAGCTGTATAGCGTACTTCTTTGCTTTCGGTTTAGGTAATTCTATTTCTACAAATGGAGCGTCGGATTGAGACCTGATTAATCTAAGTCTAGAGTTCACTTTAGATGCTGAATAGAACAACTCTTGGAAGTTCTGATCCATTTGTGCATGCGTTAAAGCGCTTCCCGTTACCGACCTTAATGTAATCTTACTATCTGGCATCTTATTTATTTTCTAAGTCAGAGATTCTGTCCTCAAGATCTTTAATTATACTATTTTGTTCTCTCACAGCTTCGATCAATACCGGTACTATACCGCTATAGTTAACACCAAGATAGCCATTATTATCTTCAGAAACAACTTCTGGAAGAATTTTCTGTATGTCTTGAGCTATTACTCCAATACTTTTTTCACCGCTATCTTTATATGTAAAGTATACACCATCTATATTTTCTATTCTACTTAATGCATTATCAATTGGGTATATATCTTCTTTTAACCTACTATCAGATCCCTGTATAACTGTTCCAGAAGCTTTTATTGATCCTGATACCATAAGTTTATAAGATAGAGGTAAGTCTGAACTTTCATTAACTCCTATTCCTAAATTATTATTAGTATCTAATATTAGACCTTGGCTTGATGATACAGCTGATGAACCTGAAAATACAGTAAGTCTTTTATTTACTCCTGCGTTTTGTAACCCTTTGATAAGGCTGACTTCTACAGAACCGCTATTTACCGGTACCTGAGAACTACTTGGATAATATAAGGTAAGCGTTTGACCATTCGTAGACGCTGATCTAAAGTATGACCCAAAGTTAACGTCTAACTCTGAGTATGTAAGTGCTTGTCCTTTCTCCGCTCTAAAGTTTATTGCCATTATATATCAATTTTTACGACAAATGTCATATCGACATTTTCCGATTTTGGGATAGGTCTATTTGTTTTAGCGACAGCTATTAATTCATCTGCCTCATTATATAGTCCTACCGTTGTTATGTAAGGTCTAAATTCACTACCTGTGATATTATCTCTTACGGTATTGTCTGACCCTGTAATCGATGAAGGATTAAAAGAGTAATTTAACTCTGCTTCCTTAACGGTACAGTGTACATTATATGTATAAATAGGTAGGTTTGATTTCCAGTGCACGATTGGTCGAGCATAAGTCGAATAATATCTTGCTACTATGTCATCCGTAATAATAATCTGTCCTTGATTATAAATTACATCACCTACTACTCTTTGATTTTTAGTATAAGGAAGTGTAGAGCCTGATAATACTAGCCTACCTTCTTTATCGTCTATTACTTCATGTCTCTCAAAAAGTATATTTTCATCTCTTACTAGATACTGGCTGCCTGTTTCTATAACATAATCTCCTTCATCGCTAATATAATCGTCTAGATCTATAGGTTTTGTTCCGTACCAGTGTTCTAAACTTTCTACATATTGGTCAGCAAAATTATCTGCTCTAGCATAATCTCCATCTCCTATCCAGTACCTATCGTCATTTGTTGCTGCGCCTCTTCCGTCTTCATAAAAAGCTTTTAAGACTACAGTGCCTGGTTCTATATGTATACCGTAAGCACTTCTAGGAATCGAAATAACTCCTACCTCTTTACTACTACTTCTTGAACCTGTTAAAGTCAAAGTAGTTTGTAACGATAAGTCATAAGAGCCTGAGAATACACCTAAGGTTGAACTGCCAGTGTAGTAATTATGGTAGATACTATCAAAAGTTAATTTTTGATGTCTATTGTTTCTAAGGTCAGAAGGATAGGGATAACCTGGTGTAGAACCAGAAAACCCTCTTAAAACCTCTAGACCATAATCACTAATTGTACTGCCGGAAGCATACCACTGTTTTTTAGCAGTATAGTCCGTGACATATACATCTTGACGGTTTAGTTTCTTGAATGCACTCATTCATCTATCTAGTAATCTAATTTGATTCGCACTAAACTTTCTTTTGTAAAGTCCTTCATTAAAGGTCTAGAAAGTTTTGCTACTGCTAACAAATCATTATTATCGTTATACAGCCCAACAGATGTAACAAATGCCTGGGGTGTGTTTATCATTACGTTGTGTCTTAATTCTCCTGAACCTGTAATTAATGATGGGTTAGTAGAGTAATTAAATTCACTATTTCTAGCTCTAACGAATACAAAGTTAGAAGTAATAGTCTCTTCAGACTGAATTCTAAAGCTTCCGCTAAAGTCTAAAACGTTATATAGTTTTCTATTATTTAGAGATGCTGTATTAGCTGCTCTGTTAATACCTAGATTTAAGCCACCTGCTGTTACAGAAGCATCTAATGCTTTTCCATTTAATAATATAACTCCAATATCTGGAAGGAGTTTTCCGTATGAACCAGATCCGTCTGTATATCCGTTATCATTTTTCTTACCAGCAGAAAGAGAACCTAAGGAACCTGTTATTAAATCGTATACTCTACCAGCATCTGTAAATGTAGTAGTTGAAATAATATTACTGTTATCAGTTAATGATAAGTGTTCTCCTGAACCTGATTGCTTCATTTCTAAAGTGAAACTCCCTGGAAGAAGTTTTTCTTTATATCTTGCTCTATCAATTGCTATTACATAGAAGTGTTCAGAAGTATCTGTACCGAAAGTAAAATCAGACTCTTCATCCCCTAGTACTAAGTTTCTATACTGTCCGTAAATTGTAGACGAAGGTGTTTTACCTGCTACTGAAGTATTATAGTATAGAGAACCGCTACCGTGTTTATCTCCGTATGCAACACTAAACTGTACTCTTGCTGAAGTACCTGTAGATGCAGTTTGATAAATATCGTAATAGTAATCAGCTGAAGTCCCACCTACCTGTGTTGAAGAGGTAAAGAAGGTACTTAACGTTGTTGTATTACCTGACCATACTGGTGTAGTTACTGACTCTGCACTAACTACTATATCTTGCTCATCAAATCTTTTATATGACATAATTAGTTAGTTTTAGTAATTGTTACTGGAATCGTTAACCTTGCTCCTGAACCTCTACCGATAACTGTAATAGTTGTTTGTAGCTGTATATTACTACCGAATAAAGTATTAACTGATGTTGCTACTAAGTTGATAGATGTTCCAATTACTGTTTTAGATACGTTAGTACCAATAGTAACTGATTCATTTAACCTTGTTGCATCTTCAGTATTAATACCTACTCCTGTAAAGGTGTTAAGAGTTCTTACATCAGCAATCGTTGCTGTATATCCTTGTGTTTCAAAAATAGAAGTAGCTCCTAAATAGTTCAATGTTTGAGGGGTAATTGCTATTGAAGCTCCTTGTCTTAAAGTAATAGAAGTAACACCTAAATCTAATACCGGAAGTTTTGATGTACCTCTTGGTAGTGTAGTAAGTTTGTACTTCATAATTTGTGTCTCATCAGGAAATGCTTCTAATAACGGCATGTTTTCGATAGCTTCTCCGTAGAGTGCAGAACCTGAGGGATGTGATGGATTGTATAAGGTGTAGTCTATCTCATCGTCCGCTAATGCGAATTGAGTGATCTTAAAAGAACCGTCCCCTCTAGCTAACAGTTCTCTACCTTTTTTTGTTAGGATCGCATCCACCGTGACGATCGAATTGTCTAAGTATCCCATTTTGTTATTTGTGTTTTATATAAATATATGTTAATTATAGTTTATTACTCAATTGCACCAACAATACCTGCTTCATTAGTAACAAATACTTGGTCAGTTTGTATTGAGTATAGTTTTGCGTTTGCTGCTTTTCTTAATTCTTTTGAATCTTCCCTATCTAAAAATATAGTACTCCCTACTATAGGGAAGTTAGGGTACTGCAGAGTACCGCTGACTGTTGTTCTATATTCTTTAAAGAAAATACTAATTTTATCTCTATCTGCTAAATTCTTAATAGTACTAGAGATTGCATCTTCAGGGTGTGTACTTCCTTCAAATGATTTAAATACTATTGCTGGTTCAACATTTTTACCTGAATTTGCTAATACAGCTCTTGTAAAACTCTCTTTAGAAGATGATATAGCAGATATATCTACCTTTGCTCCTGCTGAGGTTGTTTTACTTCCTATGTGTCTACCGGAAATTAATCCTGCAGTAGTATTAAAGCTATCTACTATTTCTGCTCTTTCAGCTGTTCCTGCTATAAGGGCATCTAAGTTACCAGGTTTAATTTGTGACGCCTGTCTATCTACTACCATTGTAGCTGAGTTTCTTAATAAGAAGTTAGAGTTACCTTGAAGTGGGTTATAATCATTATTAAAGTAACCACTTTCAAAGTAAGGATTAAATACAAATTCAGATTCATTTTCTATTTGCGAACCAAAACCATCTTCAGACGGTAATTGATTAACTGATATAGGATTTATAGAAAAGAACGTGTAATCATTCTTTTTCTGTCTACCTGTAATTGTTGCTTCTATTCTTTGACCTCCAAAATCAAATTTAAACTTTGTTACCTCTTTTAACGGAGATACTAAATTATTAGAGTTTAAATCCGTATTAGGTATAGATAGTCCCTGTATAACAAAAGGCGCTACAGGCACATTATCAGAACCAGAAATACTAGAACTATAAAATAAGTTAGCATTTCCATTTCCATAGAAATTAGGATTAGTATTAATAAACTCTTCTAAATTCATTAAATATGATTTTCAAATTTTGCATAAAACTCGTTTCCGTACTCTTCGTCACTATACCTATAAATAGTTAGTGGGTTATTAGTTGATATTAAAGTCCCTGTTCCATCATTCTTAGTAAACCAACCTGTAAAGTTTGCTCCATAGGCACCGTATGTACCGTCATAGTATGTATCGCTATACGTTGCATTAGCTTCTATAGTAAAGAATTCATACACGTCGTAATCGTGAGCAAAGTTATAAGACCCTGTAATATTGGCAACTGCTAATGGATAATTTATAGCAACTGTTTCATCGTAATCTTCTTCATCTACTACACCTATTGTATAAGCCTCACCTATGTAACTACCTGTAAGAGCGATAACACAAGCAGGAGGTGGTGGTAATGAGAAGTTAAATACTGTGATATCTAGCTCAATTAAAGGTTGTGCTAAATCCAGAAAAGGGTTTTTACTTCCTACTTCACCATCTGTAGCAATTAATACCGAACCGCTTAACTCTCCGTTAAACATTGGAGACTCATCAGTAACATTTCTATCGGCAGGTCCGAGAGGTGTCATTACATGAGCATTATAGTTAGTAGTATAATCAAAACTACCAGAGCTATCATATGAACCTCCAGTGCTACCTGTAAAGGTATTAGTTATAATTGAAGCTGTATGTATTTCATTTGTAAAAGAAACTTCTACTTGTTTAGCTTTACTTCTACCTAAATTATTTGATTTAATTATTATGCCGGTATCTACCTTACCTCTTGCAGGAACAAAATCTTTAATAATTTTAAAAATAGAACTATCAAAGAACTTTAATAGTCTAACAAAAGATTTAGGTGACTTAGTTGGTGCTAATTCATCTTCCCAGGCCCAAGATCCTGATTCCCATCGGTTGGTAATGTCGTCCCAGTCTATTCCGTCGTGGATAACTCTTTCTCTTATTGCATCAAGTTCCGGGTATCCTTCTTCATATCTTCTTCTTGGATCTCCTATATAAGCGTCAATATCATAACTACTAGATATTTTACGTATTATATGTTCGTTGGTACCGTGAGAAATATCAAACCCTACCTCTACGTTATGGGTATCGTCAGTATATTTTTTATTTGTTTGTTCTATAGAAACAAATTGAGATAGTGTACTACCTGATGTGTAACTACCTGTATTATCGGTTCTAATCTTAGTAGACCCGCTTCTATAATTAATGCTGTTAGATATAAAGAGACTAGATGTCTGTGGCATTAGAGCTCCAAACATTGGCTCATCAACAGATTTTCCACCGAACGTTTTTATGCTTAGTATACTTTCAGGTATACCGAAACAGTTTATAAGAGCCCTTAAGCCTCTTTCTGTTCCTTTTGTTTTTACTAAATGTGGAAGGTTATGATATATTCTTTTATATACCTCTTTTTCATAATCACTTTTAGGTACAGGCTGTAAATACTCTAATGCTGTTGAACCACTGTTAAATGAAGCAGAGGTTGCAATTGACATTGTATTTATAGTCTCACTCCCTGTTACTGGTGTTTCACCAAGGAACATAGAGAATAAGTTATCTGTGTTTTGATTACTATTATAAAGGTTAATACCAAATGATTCGACTACTTCTCTTACAATATCTTTACTAACACCAAAATTTAATCTATTATCAGCATCATACTTATCTCCTACTGCTTTAAAGTATATCCATAAATTATCAAAGTGTTGAGCTATCATATGAATGAACATAAGATATGGTTCATTCTCTTTTCCTTCTCTAATAAATGTTGGTATAGAGTTAGCTAATAGATCAAAATTACTAACATCAAAATTCGATGCTGTTATGAGTTGCTGGTTAAACCAAGTTAAACCAACTGAGGAGGTTGTGGCATAGTTAGAGTAAGGTCTTTGTGAGTTAGTTTTAGGCCATGACTCTGATCCAGATGAAAAATATAAAAATCTATCGTAATGATCAAAATTATCTACTAAGCCTCTAATTAAACCTTCGTAGTAAGTTTTACTACCTGTAACTTCTGTTTGGAAAAAGCTTCCTGATTCTGAAGCATTTGAAGCAGATAT
>Ga0181377_1000621_pt1 | contig 12965 bp, 16 predicted proteins | sample LowvirmetaG_9_FD_130160 | JGI IMG/M metagenome (GOLD analysis project Ga0181377, IMG submission 130160) | Marine viral communities from the Subarctic Pacific Ocean - Lowphox_13 viral metaG | ecosystem: Environmental > Aquatic > Marine > Oceanic | place: Subarctic Pacific Ocean | collected...
AGCATCAATAATGTCTGCAATCATTTTTACTTGTTCGTCTGCAAATCTTACTAATAAATCATCACCTGTTTGGCACAAATATATAACCCAAGGACTAATTTTTGCACTTCTAATATCATGTACCGCCCTTGCTGGAGATACTGCTTTAAAATAATCTTGCCAAGAGTTACCTGATTCTTTACTCCAATTTGACAAATATATAATAGTTCGTTCTAAGGCTTTCATACCTGGTTCTTTTTTAACATAATATAACATGTATTCATCATACATCTTATCCTTGCTCCAGTCTGCTAATTTCTTACCATTTTTAATAAGCCATTCTGCAAACTGCTCAGGATTTAAATATTCATTTGTTACACAACTTCTACCAAACTTAACAAATCCTTCATAGTATTGACTTTTTACAAAGTCTTCATAAGACTTAGCCTTTGTTGCCGTAGTATTTAATTCATAAAACATTTGGAAAACTCTATATCCTAATCTAGTATGTGTAAGTTCTTTATCTGCCATACGTCTTTTCTTTACACACATATGGGCACTTAGAGTTCTTTCGCTCCTAAATGTTTTTTCGCACCATTTACATGTAAAACTATTTTCCAAAAATATCCTTGATTGTCTTGTCATCGTATCCATGAGATTCCGCTAACTGTTTTAATTCTTCTTTTGTATTTAATTCTATAAAATTATTAATATCCTCATGTTTCATATGTGGAAATAAATCATATACAAAATCAAATACTTTGCTTTTTTTCTTTCTTGCATTAGGCGGTTTTAAATAAGGATGAAATTGTATTTTACCTACGCCACATGCACTTAGTAATAACCATTGCAGTTCAGGATGTTTACTAACTTCCATAAACTGATAATTTACTAATTCATTTGTCATAAAGATATAGTTTGCGGCATCTCTTCCTTGCACACTACTACAATATCTCATCATCATCCAGGCACCAAATGCCTTCTTTTGTTCGTCATTAAGACGGTTGTAAAAGCCTCTATCCTTTTTATCAATAGCCGCCATTATGTCTTTTAATGGTATTTGTGGCTTTTTAGCCATTACTCACCTTCAAATTCTATTAAGGTCTCAACATTAAAACCCTCTTGTTCTATTATAGCACTTCCTCCTAAATTGGGCAAGTCTATTACAGCCAGAATTAAAATATTTTCTTTAGGTATATGCCAACATTGTGCAATTAGACTTGCTAATGCTTTTGCTGTTCCGCCAGTAGCAATTAAATCATCTATAATAACAATTTTATCTTGTTTGTTTAAGTCAGAATTTCGTTGTATGTGTAATATTGCTTCGCCGTATTCTAATTTATAATTTCTTTGAAATGTCTTATTAGGTAATTTACCAGGCTTTCTAGCAAGTATTAAAGGCAGTTCCATATCTCTTGCTACAGGAGAAGCAAATATAAAGCCTCTGCTTTCTATTGCAACAATTTTAGTAGCATTAAATTGCATACATGCTTTAGTAAGATCAATACATGCTTTATTGAACGCCTGTGGGCTTTCTAACATACTTGTAATGTCCCTAAACTGTATACCTTCCTTTGGAAAGTTAGGTACTGTTCTGATAGTTTCTTTTAAATCCATAGTGTTTCTTAAATCCTCAAGTTCCTTTAATTGTGGATACCTTGTGTAGGCAGGATGGCTATACTTTGTGTCCATTAGAATATGTCTACTTGTTCCCAAGGCATATCTTCTTTACCAAAGTGTCCATAGTTAGTTGTTGTGGTTAAGTCTAGATCAAATAGTTTGAACCTGTCTATAATACCTTTTGGTGTAAGATCTATATTATCCATAAAGTAATCTGCAAATTCTTTTCTAACTTCTCCATCTGCATATACATATAGGCTTGTTGGTTCTTTAACACCAATTGCATAACTTAATTGTACTGTAGCATTTTTTGCCTTGCCACTAGCAACAATATTCTTTGCTAGGTATCTTGTCATATAGGCGGCACTTCTATCTACTTTGGTACAATCTTTACCACTAAAGGCTCCGCCACCGTGTGGTGCATAACCGCCATAAGTATCTACAATAATTTTTCTACCTGTTAACCCTGTGTCTCCATCTGGACCACCTATAACAAATCTACCTGTTGGATTAATTAACCATTCAGTATGTAGCAAGTCTACTTTATCTTTAACTACAGGTAATATAATATCCATTACACGATCTCTAACTTCTTCTATGCTTAGTTCGTGACTATGTTGAGTACTACATACAACTGTCTTAATGTCAATGGGTTTACCAACACTATCATAGTTAAATGTAACTTGTGATTTACTATCTGGTCCTAACCAATCAGCACCATTTTCTCTTGCTGTTTGCAATGCTTTAAGTATTTCATGACTATAGTAAATTGCACTAGGCATGTAATTGGGCGTTTCATCACATGCATATCCAAACATAAGACCTTGATCACCAGCACCAAAGTCATCAGTACCCATTGCTATATCTGGACTCTGTCCATGCAATTCATTATATACTTTTAAATGGTCCCAATGGAACCCGTCTTGTTCATAACCTAAATCTTTAACTATATTTCTAACTATACTTTCAATATGTTCTTTATCAAACTTATCGCTTTTGTACTCACCTGCAAGTGTAACCATATTGGTTGTTACTAAGGTTTCTACTGCCGCCCTATGGTTAATATTTTTGTCAATAAGATAAGTTGCTACTGCATCAGATATTTTATCTGCAATCTTATCTGGATGTCCACTACTGACACTTTCACTTGTAAATTCGTACATTATGTATCTCCTTCTTTTACAAAGATACCATCTATCATTTTACCTTTGCGATCTTTAATATCGTCATATGCTACTTGTAAACATTCTTCCATAGTAATATTATTCCTTTTCATAATATTAATCATTACAACCATCATATCACCCAAGTCATCTCTGATATCGTTTCCTTTACATACGTTATCAGATAACTCTCCCATTTCTTGTAGTAGTTTTAATACTTGGTCTTTATCATTCGCTCCGTCAATTAAATTCCTATCTACATGCCATTGTTCAACTTTTTCTATAAGTTCTTGCATTACAATTTTCCTTCTTCACGTTGTTGTTTTCTAATTTCTGTACCACTTATGCTTTCTATATCTGCATCAAATACTTCTTGCTCTACTTTGTATCCTACATCTCTTCCGTATGTAATATTCATTATATTAGGAACAGGATAGGTTCTAAACTTACCACCAAATTCTGCCAACTCAAATTCTATATTTCTACAAATTTCTACGGCATTCCAAGGATTATCTTTTGTCAAAGGCATATCTCTTACAAGTATTGCTACTTGTCCGTGTTTTTCTAATGCTCTTTCAAATAATGCCTTGTGGCCTGCATGGAACGGTTGGAACCTTCCAAGCATCTGTGTAGTTGGTAATTTAGGTTGGAACTCATGGTCTTTAATATCAACAGCAATTAATCTTGCCCATTCTTCTATCTTGTCTTCGCTCCACCATTCGTCAGCAACTAATGTTACACCTAAACCACTTTCACTTGGTTTTTGAAATATTTTATTTGTGTCTTCATATCTACCTTCTTCTATAGTATCCATAAAGATAGTATATTCAGGCATAAATGCTTCTTGTAATTCATTTGTTGGACAAACAAAGTCTGCTACACCGTAATTTCCTTTTGCAACACTTTTTCTAACATAGTCTTGCATACGTTTCATTTGTCTTTCTCTGCCTTCAGGTGTAAAGTCCCAATCGTTAAATTTTTCTCTGATTTCGTCTGCATTGTATAAATCTGCATTACCTAGTATTTCTACTAGTTTAGTTGCTAACGTTGTTTTACCTGAGCCAGGTAAACCACAAATCAAGATTCTTTTCATCTATTCTCCTTTTCCCATTCAACATTATCGTCGAAATCTACCCAATAGTCTTCTAAGTTTTCTTGTGTTAGATCTTGACTATCATGCCACTTAATATTTAACCAACCTACTTCAGCATCATAACTTTTACCGGTTGAGTCATTGTAGTCATAGTCACAATCTAATTCCACTTTATCATAGTAAACAGAATCTACAAATTCTGCCAAATTTGTTTCAACAACACCATAGCCTAATTTAAATTCATCAAACGGTTCGTCTGTATCTACGAACCAAGCACCAAAGCCACCTTTTTCTGAACTATGAAACATTAAGACTGGCACATATTTGTTGCCGTCTTCATCTTCTTCATTAATAATTTCAGGTTCTTCATTACTAAAGTATCCGCCTTCTCTTCCATATACATAGATTGCTTCTCCGTCATATGTTTCTTTTTCATAGTCCCAATCATCTGAACCATCTGCTGGTACTTCATATACAGAAAATCCACCATCAGCATAAGCACTATTAATATGCTCTAAGTCATCGTTTTCCCACATGTAAAAATCTTCGCCTGGTAATGCAGGGTGTGGTATTCCTTCTGGATCTAATAAAGAATCAGAACTTTCTTCCTCAGTTGGGTCCCAATCCTCTGATTCTAATACAGCATCTACAAGTTCATCTCGTCTATCTGCATAGTAACTAGCAAATGCTGGATTTACCTCTCCTAGTACAGCCTCTCCACCATATCTGCCGCCTTCTATTCTATATCTATATTTTGCCATTACGCCTCCTTATTTGGATTCCAAATAGTTAAATTACTTTTTTTAAGTCTGTTAGCAACAATAGTATATCTATTTTGCTCTTCCTTCCACTCTTTAAGCCACTTATGTCCATCACGTTCTGCATCTATAAAGATTGCGTTGGTAAATGCTAGTGGTAACAATATAGCAACATGTATAAAGATACTTACAAGTGTATTGTAATTAAAGAATCCTAAATAGTTTGCCGCTAAGAATCCAAAGAACACACTCCATACTGTAAACAATACTAGCATAAAGTAAGTCTGTAGACTTGGGTCTGGGATATACTTCAATGGATTGTATCTTACATCCATCACTCTTCTCCAGCCATTTACAAGGTTCATAGTGGTCCTTCTGAATAGGCTTGGTTTTTTCATTATTGGTTCTATTTTACTCATTGTTTCCTCCTATAGTAAATCTGCAATATCAATGTTTTTAATTTTTTTGTATTCTTTTATAAACAATACACATCTTGGTTCTTCCTTATCTTCAAGTGGTACAACTAACATGTGACCATTTTTAAGTTTAGGGAAAAACCATTTCACGTCCTGATACACATTTGTAATCTGTATCTCTTCTGCTCTTGGCATCCAACTATGCATTGGATTTAGTGCCGGTGTTAAAAATCCTCTATTATTTAAACTTGCTAAAGGAATAATTTCTAAGTCTGCAAACTCTTCATCACAAGTTAAAATACTCCAGTCCATAGGCATCTGTATATTCTTATCGCCTATTTGCAAACATATTGCAGGAGCATGGAAACTTTCTAAAAATATTAAAGGCAGGAAGTAGTAGTCCTGAAATTCTTCGTCTCCGCCGTCAAAGACACAATACCTTATATCCTCAATCTGGTCTGGCACACAATCTATATCGTATGGCTTATTTTCTAATGTTAATATTTTCATTTATATTCCACCTTGGTTACTTGAAAAGGAAATCCTTGTTCTCTGTAGAAGGCTTTCCTTTTCGTTAAATGCCTTTTACTGTATTTTAAATTACTCGTTAAGTCTACTACATTAAGATAGTCTTTGTCCTCTGCTTTCCTAATGCCTCTACCTATACTTTGTATTACTCTAACAAAACTTTTGCCTGGTTCTAGTAATACTAAATTAAATATTCTTGGTATATTAATACCCACTGCCGCTACACCATATGTTGCAACAATAACCTTATTGTCTAGTTCCGATACTTCATCGTATTCAGTTTGTCTATCTTTTTGTTTCATTGTTCCAGAAACAAATACCCAATCATCGTTTATTTCTGCCAATGCTTCACCAGTTGCTATTCTATCTATTAGAACAAGTGTATTACCATTGACTGAAAGTCCTTTAATTATTTCTGAGATATGTTTTATTCTTTTCTCATCTGTAACTAACCATTTAAGTTCTTGTGCATAGTTACTGAATCCCATCATACCATCTTGTAATTGGAATATGTTTATATCTAAATTTGCCAGTACACCCATATCCTGTAGTTCTTTACTACTCATTTTACCAACTACTGGACCTAAACTACATACACAACCAACTGCTTCATATTCGTCTTTTGGTATTGTGCCTGTTAGTCCCCATCTAACTGGAACATTTTTAAAAGGACCACTTAATAAATTTCTTAAAACATCTGCTTTTGCTTTATGAACTTCGTCAACCATAATACATACAACATCATCTAAAAACTCATCTATTGGGAAGGGAGTCTCTCCTGCTTTAGTTTTCTTTTCTAATACTGCTAAACTTTGCCAAGTACAAATTGTGTGCTGTTTATCATATTGTTTTCTATCACCAAACAATACACCAACATCTAATCCCATATTAATATAGTCTTTTTCTGTTTGTACTACTAAGTCTTTATTAGGAACAATAACAATGGTTCTGCCGTACTCCTCACACTTCTGACTTAGTACTGCTGTAATAAGTGTTTTACCTGCTCCTGTGGCAATCTCTTGTACACTCTGTGGATTCTCTAAAAACTTGTTTACAACATCTACCTGATAGTCCCTTAGTATAACTGGTTGTCCTCCTGCAGGATGTTTTTCAGGCCATTTAACATGATCATAACTTGTTTGGTCAACTGCTTCAAAGTTAAACTCCCATGCTTTTCGCATATCGTTAACTTCTATTTCATAACCATCACCAGTTACAATTGGTAATAATTTATCTAATATATGGAAATATGTTCTTCCGCCTATGTCACAGAACCTTACACAACCGTCCCATCTGCCTAATTTATAAGCAGGCATGTGGTATGCATAAGGTAAAAAGTACTTACAGGCATCTGAAATCTTACGCCTGGTCTTAACGTCAAGTCCTGTGAACCTGACGTTTACCTCGTCCTTAATTTCTAAAACACATTTTCCCATAGTTTATTATACTACCAATTGTACTGTAATGTCAAGTTAATTTGTCTACCTTGGTTGTCATAGTAAGGTAATATCTCTACTTCTTCATCAGTAATGTTATCAATTGCAAAGTTAAGATTCATTCCATTAGTAAATCTTTTTGTAATATACACACTAAGTTTTGTAAGATCTTCTAAAAACTCTTGTCCTGCTGGGAGAACATCGTAAGCACCAGGCTTTCTATCAAACTGTCCTGCATACTGAACTTTATAATTTACATCTTTAAACATTTGTTCCCATGTAATAACACCAACATACTCAGGTACTCTAGTTTGATCTGTGTCATTTACTTTTAAATCAATACTAAATGAATTCCACGTATTAGAAAATCTAATACCTTGTGTATCATATGAGCCTGAATTATTATATTTTGCATTATAATAAATTGTTTCATTTACTTGATCAGTTAAAAGATTTCCATCTGCATCATATGTAGCAGGAGAAACTAATACTGTTTCTGAATATGATGGCGTATATTCTATTGCTTCTTCAAATTCGTATTTAAAAATACTAATGGCACCAAACCCTATTTCATATCCAACTCCTTCCTCAGGAAGTAATTCATCATTTGGATCTACAAAGGCATCACCGTAAAGTTCATATAAGTTAGGCCTTCTATAACTAGTTCCTACATTAAAAAAGAACTGATCTTTTGCTATACCAAGTCTCATAGCATTTTGATCTTCGTTTCCGTATCTAATACCAAAGTTGTACTCTAATGCAAACTTGGCATTTACACTTAAAAAGGCACCGTAGTTATCTTGTTTTTGTTCCATGTATTGATCTTTGCTACCATCAACACCATAAGTGACATCTAATAAGTTAGATAATTTAACAGTATCGCCTGCTCTAAAAAAGTCTCTACTACTTTCATTTTGGTATGTACTAACACCTTCTGTAAAATATTCTGCTTTATCCTCTGCTCTACCAATAGTAAAGAATTCGTTTCTAATACTTACAGTAAATCTTTCACCGTCCTGTAAGCAGTCATTACTTTGTGACCAACTAGCAGTATAACAATTATCATAATCGTATGAATAATCAGTTGCATTTACATATAAAGTAAAGTCACCTGCGTCTGCTATAATTTTTGCACTAGTGTTTTCATAAGTATCTTCTTCTTCATTATCGTTTCTAGCATGTTGCTTTACTGAAAAATCTGTAACTTGTATCCAGTTTGTAGGTGCTACTGACAGATATCTGTGAGATTGGTTTCCTAGTCTTCCAGTTACACCTTTTTTAATTGTATCTGTAATTAAAACCGTTCCACCTATACTTCCTGAACCATACATTACACTATTGGCTCCACTAATTACTAAGACATCTTCACCAGATGGAATATCATGTGCAAAATCGTACCAACCTGAACCTGGTGTGTTTTGATGTATTCCGTTTCTATAAACGGCTGTATGAACAGATTGTGTACCTCGTTCTCTAAATAAAACATTACCGCCATAGCCTCCTGCTATGTAGGCCACTTCTGGTATTAAAGTACTAATTAATTTAGTATCTGTAAGAGCATCTGTTTCTGTTTGTTTTACTTCTTGTGCAATAACAATTACCTCTTCAATATCTTCAGCAAGTGCAAATGCTGTCCATAAAGGTAAAGTAATAACTATTGCAATCTTTACAATATTATCGTATAGAAATTTTTCCATGATCTATTTCTCCTGTGATGACTGATCAAAGTCGTAATTTATTAGTACTAATTATACACTTAATATATATTTTGTCAAGTGTTTAATAAGAGAAACCCCCAAAAAAATTGGGGGCTTCAAAGTGTTTAGAGTGGGAGGGTTCTAAACACCAGGGGGAGTATGCTTAAACATTTGATTGTCTATGCATACAAGTTGACTCAGCCAATGTCTTCCAATTATCGAAATCCATTTTTGCCAAGTCAGCAATTTTAAGTACCATTCTCAAACTAAGTTCCCTAAGTCTAGCACTCTTTAACACCATAAAGTCTATGATTTCTTTCTCAAACTCTTTTGAGAAACCATACTCAGTAAGCATTCCGTCTCTAACAATTTGGTTAATCCTTAAAAACTTGTCGCTTGTAGAATCCATACCTAAATCAATATAATGACATCTCGACATTAGTGCTTGTAAATGATCTTGTATTTTTTTACTTCTAACATTTTCAAAGTTTACATTTGTAATAAAGATTACACCACCTTTAAATTCAAACCTATCAGGTATGTCTTCTCTACGAAGTGCCTGTGATTCTGCTTTCCAACTAATTGTTCTCTTTTTACCAGAGTCCAATACTGCTTTTAACATGTTCAAACATACTTCGTCAAATAATACTGTATCACAGTCATCAAATACAAGTATGTCACCTTTTGCAGAATTATTAAATAATGTTTTGTACAAACCAATTGGTGTCATAGAGCCTTTAACAATTTCTGTTTTTACACCGCCACCAAGTTTTGCCATTGCATCATACTCTTCAAGAATAGTTTCTACACCAAAACTTTTACCTACTCCAGGAGGACCACTTACAATAAGACCTCTAACAGTACCGTTTGCTACTGCATCAGTCATTTGATCTAGTACCTCAAACCTTGCTTTGATTCTATCCATTGCTTGTTGGGTAGTCTCTTTCTTCTTAGGTTTAGTCTTTACTGGCATCAGTGCTTGATAGTCTTCTTTACTTGAAGGTTCAACATTAAGAGGAGAATCAACTAAAATTCTTACTCTTTTAGATGTTGGTCCCATTAAAGCAGAGCCATCAACTGTTACAAATGCACCTTTCTTACCAAAAGTTAATGGTTTGATTAGTGGAAAAATCGCGTCTTTAATAGGTGCGTTGCGATAGGTACCTTTTTTAATTTTAACAAAAGTTTTCATATAATGCCTCCCACGGCTTTATTTAAAATATACATTTATTATAACACTTTTTTGAGTCTTGTCAACCCCTTATTATACATATTTTGCAAATTAATATTATTTTGCTCTATTTTTGTATAGTTTTTATTATAATAGTTCTCTATATTATACTGACCTTTGCTAACAATGTCAACTATTTTTTGTATCTTATTTTCATAACTTAAACTATCATAATCGTTACCTAATAAATCATCAAAAGTATGGAAGCCTAATTCTTTAAGATATTGTATATGTCCAGGTGGAGTTAAAGGAATTGGTATTTGGCCTGCTAGGTAAGGTTTAATTGTTTTTTCTGTACATACTTGTTTGTCTATTTCTGACTCTGTATATATGTGAGCGTAAGTATTATTAAATGCAGGATGGTCTACAGCGAATGTATCAAAATTTAAATTTTTATCATCTAGTGGTTGTGCCACAGGATCAAATTTATATTTAATAGGTAGAATGTCTATGTAATTATCATATTGATCTAAGTGTTTTAATTTTTTGTTTGCTTTAGAAAGATAATCAACACTTTCTAAACTTTGGGAAAATAGTAAATCATCTAACAAATTATTTTCCCATAGTTTTAATCCTAAATGTATTCTAAAATATTTTGGATAATGATTTAGGCAACTAAAATTATAATCTTTTTTTCCTATTTTCTCTATAGAATTATATTTAAATTCATTATAATAAACTAATCCTACTTCAACTACATTATCTGAATGTCTTTTAGTATCGTATCCTATTGTTTGTATAATAAAAAATATATCACTTTTAGTTTTTAGGTAATCTATAAAGTCACTATATTGTTCTGTGCTTTCCATATTAGGCCAAACATCTGTGTTCCCTAATACAAAACTTTTTATACCTTGATCAATAAAGTATTCTATGCGTTTTTTAATAATAGAAAATAATAAACTTGATACTCCTAAATTTATAGCAGTATCCAATTTACAATTACAGGTTAAAAGTAAATCTTCAGCAACGTGATCTAATACTGATGCTTCTATATATTCCTGTGGTATATTTCTATTGCTTAACATTAAATTCTTCTAATTATAATAACACCATACTGGTCCATTATAACTTCCTCACATCCTATACTATCTATTACATCATTTACTATATCTATCATTCGCTGACTGTTACCACAAACAATAGTAAGTGGTACTTGATCTTGATTTAGTAATATGAAGTTTTCAACTTTAAGATCCACTTCGTGATGTCTTACACCATGTAAATCTAATTTCATTATTCCCAGTGTGGTCCTAATGCCCATGCTATAATTACGTTTCTCTTACCTTTAGTAACAGCATGGACTTCATGTGGTAAAAAACTTGGAAATATCACAGCCTGATTTTTTTCTAATGGAATTTGTTCTCCCATTATTGCAAACTGTCCTCCTTCATAATCGTTAGAGTCTGATAGTTGAATCGTCATACTAAGTTTTCTAACATCAGTATCATCGTAATAAACATCCTGATGTTCTACAAAGCAACCCAGATCTTCCTCTCTGTATTCTAGTAAATTAGAGGTTATATTTTCTGAATTAAAATTTATTTTACTAGGATATTTTTTAAAAAGTTCTTTTAAGTTATTTCTAATGTCTGTATTTAAAACTCTTATGCTCCAGGTTCTCCTACCTTTACCATAAGTTTGTACTTGTTCTCTATCAAAGTTGTAACCGTATAGACCGGCTTTCTTCCAATTTTTATCTATATTGCTAATAAGGTTTAGAGTTTCTTTAGAAAGAGCATTCTTTACTATAAAAGGTCTCATTATTCTATAACTATGTCTTCCATACCTGCTGTTCGCAGTCTGGTAATGTGTCCTATTTGCCACTGCTTTGTATCTAAACCTTTCATTACGCCTAAATACTTATTTCTTAATAGACTAAATTGGTTTGTTAGGTGTGTTAGGTCTATTACTGATTGTTCACCATCAACGAATTTGTCTGCATCTCTGCTGGACAATGTCCTATTGTATGACTCTAAATACTTCCTAAATGTTATAGATCGTTCTCTGCGAAGTTCTATATTTAAGTGTTCGAGAATTGCTTCAATCTCTTGTAGTTGATTGAAGCGAAACTCTGTCAGACCAGGGAGGGAAGAACTGGCTTTTTCCAGACTTCCCTTAATTTTAACTTCCCATCTTGCTTCATTCAATTCTTTTTCGTAATACTCGATCGCCGGAACTATATTACCTAAGTCTTGAACAATGTTATTATAATGGGTAGCCATTTAATTAATCCCAATCCTCATCTTCATCATCTTCCAACCCAATGTCAAAGTGGCTGATTAATGCGGCTTTCATTACAGAATCAAATTCATTTGCATGATCTTCTGCTTCTGAGATATCTACATTATCTTCAAAACATCTAACCAGTTCTTCTGCAACGTGAAGCCTTTCTTTTGCAGGGATAAATGCTTTAATACTATCCCATGCGTCTAACAATAGTGCTACTTCAGGACTCATCTGTGTAATCCTCCATATTTGGTTCTAGCATTTCAGGATCAATATCTTCTGGAGTATCTTCTTGTACTGCCATAGGATTCATATCCCATTCATCTAAAATTACCTGTAGTTTATCATTAGTCCATCCTTTCCTGAACTCTTTAATTTCCTCACCAGTAACTGGAGAAACATAAGAAAGTTTATTACCTACTTTAGTAAGTATCTCTTTTGCTTCTAACATTTCTACCATACCACTATAAGGGTCCATTCCTGTTTCATATGGAATCTTTATCTGCACACCTTCAAAAGGTTTGCTATATCTAGACTTCATAACTTTACAGGCGGCTCTTATACCTTGTACCGTAGAAACTGTGTTTCCTGCTTCGTCTTCTTTAAGTTTAAGTTTTTTAATTGCTACAACAATACTTGATGCATATATAAAACCTTGTCCGCCTGAGATTTTATCATCAGGGTCAAACATGTCTTGTGATGCATAAGTATGGTTTGTTGCTACAATACCAATTGGATAAGGTGCTATTTGGTTTACAGTATTTCTAACTAAAGACGCTAATGCCTTTGGCTTTCTACCCATATCACCTTTCATA
>Ga0181377_1000622_pt1 | contig 12946 bp, 11 predicted proteins | sample LowvirmetaG_9_FD_130160 | JGI IMG/M metagenome (GOLD analysis project Ga0181377, IMG submission 130160) | Marine viral communities from the Subarctic Pacific Ocean - Lowphox_13 viral metaG | ecosystem: Environmental > Aquatic > Marine > Oceanic | place: Subarctic Pacific Ocean | collected...
AGTTTACTGGAGGTGGTGGTACAGGTGCATCCGCATTTATTAATCTAGCCGATGATTCTGGATTTGGTGCATCTCCAATTATTGATTTAAAATCCACTGCAATGATGTTTAACTCAAAGCCATCAGGTGCAGAGAACGAAGATTTTATTATTGGCCAGAACTTTAGACAAGTTGGTATTATAAGAAACCCTCTTGATTCAGCAGATAATAATTACACAAATGAAACAGGATCGGCACTTACATATATGCAGTTATCAGCGGTAGGCGTAGTATTCACAGCAGATAAAACTATTTTAGGTTCCACTTCAGGCGCAAAAGCTTATGTAAATACATTTGACTCAGATAAAATATATTATCACCAAGATGACGATACAGGATTTACTCCTTTCCAGTCTGGAGAAGGGGTAACAGAGGCTAATGGATCTGGATCAGGAACTATTGGGACTGGAACTCAAGCACTTGCAGCTGATATAAATAAATTCACAGGGCAAATCTTTTACATTGATAATAGAGCAGCTATTGAGAGATCTGCAGCACAAACTGAAGACCTTAAAGTCATCATACAATTATAATAAACAGGTACAAAAAGAATGGTAGATCAAGTAATTCAAAACACATTTGCTGAAACTTACAGGGATGATTATTCTGATAGTGCCGGCTTTCATAAAATATTGTTTAATAACGGTAGGGCAATTCAATCGCGAGAGCTCAACCAGTTACAGACTATTATTCAAACAGAAAATTCAAGATTATTTTCCAACGTCTTTACTGAAGGCGCAATAGTATCTGGTGCCGGTTTTTTGGGCGCAGAAAATGCTTTTGTTAAATTAAATGAAACTACTAATGCTTTACCAGTTGCTACTGATGCACTATTAAACACAGAATTCACAGGAGCAACAAGCGGCGTTAAAGCTATTGTTACAGAAATTGTAACAGCAGTAGGCGCAGATCCTGGCACACTTTATATACAGTACACAAGCGGCAGCGGATCAAACATATACTTTACACCTGGTGAAAATATTAATAATGGATCTACTACACTTACTATTCAGACTACAGATACTACTGTTAATCCTGCTCGCGGTGTTGGCGCCTTTTTAACTAACAATGAAGGTGTATTTCATGCTGATGGTAGATTAATATTTGCACCTGCACAAACAATAGTTACTTCAAAATATTCTGTTGATAACACTGTTCAACAAGATTTTGGATTTTTACTTTCACAAGATATTGTTACTACTAATGATGATAATACTCTTTTTGATAATTCTGGCCCGGTACTAAATACATCTTCTCCTGGTGCAGATCGTCATAGAATGCTGCTAACACTTTCTTTAAGAGATGAATTAGATTCAGACGCACATTATATTCAATGTGGTGTTATAGCAGGCGCAGAAATTATTGACGCCAATAAATCGCCTAATGAACAAAACTTTAATACATCTAGAAAAATATTGGCACAAAGAACTGCAGAAGAATCTGGCGATTATATTGTAGATGATTTCATAATCAACTTTGATGACGATAGCGACACAGCCAATTTAGATATATCAGTTCAACCTGGTGTAGCATACGTAGATGGATATAGATCAGCTATAACTTATCCATGCAAAAAAACTGTAGCGAAACCAAGAACCACTACAACTATTAATAATGAAGTAGTTCCAATTACTCTCGGTAATTACATAAGGGTACAGGGCGCTGCTGCAAAAGGACAACCGAGTATTGCCGATATGGCAGTTCAGAATTTACGATCTGCTGTAACTCATGGTGGTTCTACTATCGGTACTGCTCGAGTAAGAGCCATTGAAGAAGACGGTACTTCAGGAGTTTACAGATTACACCTTTTCCAAATTACAATGAACTCTGGACAAAACTTTAGATCTGTTAGAAGCATTGGTACTTCAACCAGCGCTTACATGGACATTGCACTTGAAAATACTCAATGTGTACTACACGATCCAAAGGTAAACACCTTACTATATCCACTACCAAAAGTAAGGCCATCAAACATAACAGATGTTTCACTTGCTGTACAACGTAGATTTACAGGCACATCAAACGGAAGTGGTGTTCTAAGTTTATCACTATCGGCATCAGGAGAAACATTTGCTAATACAAATGATTGGATTATTTCTGCAACTGCAGGCGCTGTAGATGAAAGCACTAGTATTTCAGGCAGTGGCACTACTTCAGCAACTATTAGCACTCTGGCAAATAGTACTGCACACGAGATTGTAGGTTATGTTAATCAGGCGATTGGATCATCCAGATCTAAAACTCTTAATTTAAATCACACAGAGACCATTGCAACAACCGATTGGGTCACAGCGGGTGGCGTAACATACGCAGAACTAACCTACCCAGACATTTATAATTTTGTATCAGTAACTCGAGATACAGTAAGTGGCACTAGCGTTCTCGGACGATTCACACTAGACAACGGCCAAAGAGATAACTACTATGGTTTAGGTCGACTTGTACTCAAATCAGGCCAATCAACACCAAACTATCCAGTCGTAGTAAAATATGATTACTTTACTCACGGTACAGCAGGAAGCTTCTTTTCAGTTAACTCATACACAGGTGTAGTTGATTACGAAGATATTCCAATTCATACAAATGCTTTTGGTGAACCCGTTGCTTTAAGAAATGTTCTCGATTTTAGACCAGTAGTTAATTCTTCTGGTACATTTGGTAGTGGTGCAATTATCAATGAAATCCCACAATCGGCAGATACTGTTCAAGCAGATGTGTCATATTATAATTCTAGATACGATAAGGTTGTGATTGATACAAATGCAGATATCAGTATTGTCACAGGTGATGAGTCATTAACACCAACCTTGCCTGCGCATCCAGATAATTCTTTAGAATTATTTAGAATATTGTTAAATGGATACACGTTAAATTATAAAGATTTGAATTCTAAAACTATTGAACACAAGCATTTTACTATGCAAGACATTGGTCAGCTAGAGCGTAGAGTAGATTCGCTCGAAGAATCTACCTCACTTAGCTTACTAGAGCTTGATACAGCAAATTTATCTGTATTAGACTCCGATGGTAATTTTAGAACTAAATCAGGATTCTTTGTAGACAACTTTGCAGATCATACTTTTGCTGGTCTGGAAGAATTTGATTATCAGGCAGCAATAGATCCACAAGATAAACTTATGAGACCTATGGGGCGTACAGACGGTGTCAACCTTATGTATGATTCAGATAACGCGTTAAACTCTGGAGTAATTAAAAGGGGTGATAATATCTACCTTAATTATACTCATAGAGTTCTTTTAAGTCAAGAAGCTGCTAGTAGAACAGAAAACGTTTTACCTTTCTGGAAAATTAGATTTGATGGTCACATTATTCTTTCTCCTGCTAGTGATAACTGGATTGAACAAGAGTATCAGCCTGACGCTGTTACTAACGTAACAAAACTTAATACTGCCGGGTCTGCTCTTTGGAATGCGCATAATTGGAATTGGGGTGGCACAGCTTTAGAAGATCTACAAGTTGGTTCTTCCACAAATAGCATAACCTTAAGTGAAAACAGCAGCAGTACTACAGGCCCACAAAGAAGAGATGGAGCTATAACAGAGACAAGTAGACGATGGGCTGGTTGGGGGTGGAATGTTACAACTAGTACTCCGTTTTCCGCAACTGAAACGACAACTACAGATACTACAGTAGGGCAATTTACAATTACAGGTGAAAATACTGTTAATATAGTTACTAATGATAGACTTATACAAGCAGTATCGATACCCTTTATGAGATCAAGAAAGGTCTTTTTCCAAGGTAAAGGATTTAGACCTAATACTCAAGTCTTTGCATTCTTTGATGATATTGACGTATCTGATTGGGTTAGGTCTGAATCATTTGTAAGAACTTCTGATGCGCCAGAGACAGTTGGTAATGTTCAAAATGCAGCATTAGGTCACCCTGAAGGATCTTCAACACTAATAGCTAATGCATTGGGTGACGTCGAAGGATCGTTCTTTATACCTTCAACAAGTAACTTTAAGTTTAAGACTGGCACAAGAACATTTGAATTGGTTGACGTTACAAATCCAGATGAAAAGCTAAAGGTAACATCCATTGGCCAACAAAACTTTACATCTAAAGGTAGTTTACAAACTCGTCAACGTGATGTATTATCAACCAGAACATTAGAAGTAGAAAGCCGAACTGAAAATACTCAATCAACGTCTCAAAGGACTGTTAGGACAGCAGAGGGTGGCACGTTTTTTGAAAGATGGGAAACTCCTGGTCCTGGACCTGGTCCAGATCCATTAGCACAATCATTTAAGATTTCAAATCAAAACGGAGTATTTGCTACAAAGGTAGATGTGTACTTTGCTGAAAAAGATGATACTGGTCTTCCTATGTGGGGTCAACTTAGAGCAATGGAAAACGGTTACCCTGCTGAACAGATTATGGGTGGATCTACAGTCTTTAAATATCCATCGGAAATTACTACGTCTACTGACGCATCTGTAGCAACAACTTTTGAATTTACAGAACCAGTATTTCTTGCTCCTGGTAAAGAGTATTGCTGGGTTATGCTGTCAAGCGTACCTACTTTCAAAGTTTGGATTTGTAAAGTTGGTGACTTTGAGCTTGGGACAACTGATAGAAAAATTACAACTCAACCGTTTTTAGGATCACTATTTAAATCTCAGAACAATACCACATGGACGGCAAGTCAATGGGAAGATTTAAAATTTACATTGCATGTTGCTAATTTTAATGCATTAGGTACAGCGGTCATAACAAATACCGCAATTCCACAAAGACTATTAACACCTGATCCATTTTCAGTAGACTCTGCTGATGCTACACTTACAGTTGCACATCCAGATCACGGTTTACAAGTTGGTGGAACAGTTAATATTTCAGGTGCACCAGCATTTGCAGGCATTACCGCAGGCAATATTAATGGAGCTCGTACTGTCACAAAAGTTGACGGTAGAGGATATCAGTTTGAAGCCGGTGCCAACTCTACATCTGCAGAAATTGGTGGTGGTTCAGCTGTATTAGCTGATCAAAATATTAGAATGGATCAAGCTAATGTTAATGTAGCTACACTACGTCCTATGGGTACTAGAATCGGTTCTTCAATTAATACTATAACAGGGCAGTCGATTGCAGGTACAGAAACAGCTTATCAAACTAATAGTACCTATACACCGTTTACTCTTGGTAAAGAAATATACTTTGAATTCCCTCAGCTTATTGCTAATTCAGCTAATGAAACTGCTCAAATTGCTGGAGAAAAGAGTTTAAAAGTATTACTAGGTATGAGTACAACCGATAGTTTCGTATCTCCAGTAGTTGATATGCAAAGAGCAGCTATTTTTGCAACAAATAATATTATTGATAGACAGGCAGCAGGCGCTACGGCAGGATTTAACGTACCAATCAATTATGTAGCAGAAACAGATCCAAAAGGTGGTTCTTCGGCTGCAAAACATATTACTATTCCAGTCACACTAGCAGAAGATGCGGTGGGTCTAAAATTATTCATATCAGCTAACAAGCCAAACGGTGCATCATTTGATGTTTACTTTAGAACAAGCTCTGGTGATGCAGACCTTTCTGATATAGCATTTACTGCAGTTAGTCCATTAACCTCTCTGATAACTGATAATGATCCAGCTGTATTCAGAGAGTATGAATATCTTATTGGTGGTAATACAGGTACACTGGATGCATTTAATTCCTTCCAGATTAAGATCGTTATGGTATCAGAAAACAATGCTAAAGTTCCGGTATTCAGGGATATGCGCACAATCGCATTGGCAACATAATGGAAGTAATTAAGGCACAAAACGCACCGGGTTTCGCCCGCGATCCAAAAACAGGTGCTGTTTTAAATATAAATAGTACTGCAGTACAACAAGCTCGCAATGCTAAAAAGGCCCGACAGCGTGAAAAAGAAGAGATTGAGCAACTGAAACAAGATGTTAACGATATTAAATCAATGTTGACACAGATCGTAGAGAAGCTATAATGACTATTCAACTTAATATATCAGATAATTTTACTGACCTAGTAACTAAATTTAATAATCTATATGCACTGGTTGATTCAGACTTAGACTTTCGAAGCAAGATATCAGTAACTGATGCTGGTGGTTCTGGATCACTTGCATATAGTTCAGCGACTGGTGTAATCACATATACCGGGCCAAGTAATGCTGATATAAGAGGAAAGATTAGCGTAACAGATGCAGGTGGCGACGGATCACTTGCATATAATAGTAGTACAGGCGTAATTACATACACTGGACCAAGTGCAGCGGAAGTACGAGCACATATTAGTGTTACTGACGCAGGTGGAGATGGATCACTTGCCTATAATAGTAGTACAGGTGTAATTACATACACTGGACCAAGCGCTTCAGACGTAAGAGCTCATATTACTGGTGGTGATGGTATTACATTCTCAGGTGGAGCAGTAGCACTTACTACCCCTACAAGATTCAGAGTTTATGATTCGGCAGGAACAACAGTATTGGATTTGTACGGTTCCGGTAGTTTATAATAGGAGTTTAGATAATGACAGCAAGAACTCCATTAAAACTAACTTCAATAGGAAGCGCTGGTAATATACAGCAGTGTACTTCTGGTGAAATAACTGCGATGGTCACTGAAGCAATTCGTCAGTATGGCAATTCTCCAATGGTCACATTAACAATAGTGAGCTCTAGTGGTAACCTGGCAGCTTTAAGCGATACCAGACTACAAGCTGGTGCATCAACTACTGACGTGACAAACTTTGATACAGCAGGCGAAACTCCAAATGTTTCAACTGTCACTGTTAGCTATGATAAATTAGATAGAGTCTATAAAAGCAGTAATCCAGGTGATTGGTCGGACAGCACTTATTCTTACCCAGTGTATTACGATGGCAGCGATTTAAGAGAAATGACAGCAGATGATTTTGATGATACGTTTATTGAGCCCGCAATTACTTCACTGGTTCTTGCATCAACAACCGCAGCACAAGCAGGTACTTATCTGGCTTCTACTGGTACCAGTGTATCGGGAAGTACTTTAATCTCATCAACTCCATTCTTTTCAGATACAAGAGCTGATGCAGATGCTTATAGTGCAGCAGGAATTCCTGAAACGCAAGACCAGCCAGAGACTATAACTAACTATTATCTTCATAGAATTAATGCGGCCGCCGAACAAAGTTTTGAGTTACCATTTTGTTACAGAAAAGCTGATAACAATCTTCAGGTAATGCCAAAAGCTACTTTCCAAGCATTGTTACTTCAGCAAATGGATACTAATACAAGAAGTGTTACTGGGAACAGAATAAGGTATTCGTGTGATACAACAAGCACTCTTGCTCGTGGTACTGCTATCGTAGATACTGCGCGGACAAGTAGTAAGTACTTACAGTATCAGGTAAATACGAATGACTACAGAACCCAAGAGGTACCTGACTATGACACGGCAGCATCAACCATAAGCACTTATTACTTAAGAATAAGACGGACGTAGGAATTTTATTGTGGCAGTAAGAAGACCAGTTAATTGGAACGGCACAGGCTTCATAGATTTCACTGACGCTGAAATGGCAGCAGTGCAACTTGAAATCATACGTTTGTATGGCGCGAACCCGTCTGTTGTGCTATCCGTAGTATCTTCTGGTGGTAGTTTAGGCAATCTTACAGACACAAGACTAAAGGCTGGTACTGGTACAACAGACTCTGCTGAATTTGATACTGAAGCTGAACTTGGAGATGTAACAACACTCTCTGTTACTTGGGGTAAGATCAATCAAACATTAAGTGGAATAGCGTTAGACAAGGCGAACTTCTCTTATCCAGTTTACAGAGTCTCTGGCGGCGTAAGAGCAATGACCGGTACAGATTTTTATGATACATTTATTGATCCAGCCTTAACTACACTATCAGGAAGCGATGCAGGCTCAAGTACTGCTGGAACATATACTATTTCTGCTTCAGCATCTCTTACTGGTGCAACTGAAGTAAGTGGTGCGGGAACAGCAATATTTGTGGATACACGAGCAGATGCTGATGCTTTTAGTGCTGATGGATTAATAGAAGACAGAGATCAGCCTACCGATATTACAAGTTACTATCTGCATCGACATAATAGCCTAAGCGCAGGCGCCTTTACCAAATATGTATGTCATACCCCTGGCAGCGGTGATTGCACGCATATGTCTCAGACCAATATCCAAAAACAGCTGCGAACTGGAATACAGTATCACGCAGAACAAGAATTATCTTATAACTTTTCTTCTGGAACAGCGCGTGGTACCGCGATTATAGATACTGCAAGAACAGATAGTAAGTATATTACATTTCAGGTAGATTCTGATGACTATAGAGCGCAAGAAGTACCTGACTACGATCAAGCTGCTCAAACCATAACGACATATAGGTTGTATATTAACCGATCGTGATTTGAATTATATTAAGGAAATGATACATGGCAATTTTTAGTGATAAGGTCGTAACGGCCAAATTTATTGATAGTCCCAACAATATGAATATCGAAGTTCTTTACAAAGAAGGTGAAAAGACTATACCTTATAATATTGCGGTGGACTTCTCGAACGACATCTTTAATGAACTATTAGAAGATATTACTCTTGAAGAAATAGAAGCCCAGACCAAAGCTATTATGTCAGCCAACGCTGAATTGTTTAATAAAATGGTTAGAGCAGAAATGGCAAAGCGGTGGGCTGAAGAAGAAAAGAAAATTAAACAGGCATATGATGATGTAGATGCATATGCGTTAAAGCAGCAGAAAAAACAATTTGAAGCATTTGAAGAGTATGAAGCTGAACAAAAAAGAAAACAAGCAAAAGAAGTAGACCAATACGCTGAAGACCAGAAGTCAATTAAGTTTGATGAGGTCAGAAAAGAAATGAAAGCATATCGTGATGAGCTTCAGTCTAAATTTAACGCATCAGATATACCGCATTTCGGAGTAGCAAGAGAAGTAAGTGCTTCAGAACTAATTAGTATCTTACATGAAAAGAATAACGATAATGATTTTGTATTTAATACAAAGATCGCCATATTAGAAGACCCCGACATTACAAAGACAAAAGATAAATCTTTAAAGCTTGCTATTCGTAAAGCAAAAACCCTTCAAGAACTAATCGGAACTTATACTTCTTCAAAGGTTTAAAATGTATAATGTAGTGACTGTTAAGTTCGGTACTAAGTACAGTGCCGACTTTGTTAATAAAATTTATAATGATTTAGTAGCACTTACAAAAGCAGAATTTAAATTCTATTGCTACACTGATGATCCATCAGGGATCGATCCAGCAATCAATATACTAAAATCTCCAGGAAGACCGACGCTCAAACGTGTTTGGAATAAGCTGCGCCTGTTCGATCCTGCTCTGGGGTTAAAAGGTAAAACCTACTTCTTTGACCTTGATGTAAAGCTAGTAAAAGACCCGCTAGAAGATTTGGATGACTGGTCAAAACTTGCTTTAGTTGAATCACATTGGAAAGTAGGTAAGTTGTACAACAGGTTGTCTAATTACGATGTAAAAATAAACAGTTCTGTAATGGCTTGGGACGCATCTAACGAAGAGATGCATGAGTACTGGGAACATTTCAATAGTGGCTTAAGAGATTATTACCTTCGTAAATATGCAGGCATAGATAGATTCATAGTACATGAAGACTTTGAATATAATACAATTGTGCATCAGTATATTCAATCATGGAAGTATCAGCGTAAAGTAGATTATGAGCCTTGCGTGCTAACCTTTGAGGAAATAGAAGTTGAACTCGACGATCTTAAATAGAGCTCTTAAGCTTTGCGAGCAAGTATATGATGAATCTATGTACGGTACAGATGATCTATATCGAATAAAAGATATTGTTCACTCAGTAGATAAGAATCACTGGGACGGTAAAAAGTGGTTAGCAGAAGAATTTCAAAAACATTACAATCATCCTGACGGTAATATATTAGTTGTAGGTGGTTGGTATGGTATGATGGCTTATCAGCTACGGCAGATATGGCAAAATAAAAGTATGAATATTACTTCAAGTGATATGGATCCAATGTGTGAGTTCTATGGGTGGAATCTATTTGATGGGTGTGATATTGATTTTCGAACACTTGATGTAAATGATAGCCTAGATTACAGCGAATATACCGCTATTATTAATACAAGTTGTGAGCATATGGAACAGGAAGATCTTCAGAGTATTATTAAATCTAAGAATAGTGATACGTGGATTTGTTTTCAGACAAATGATTACACAGCATTAGATGCACATATCAATTGTTGGCCGGAACCAGAAGAATGGGCGGACAAGTTAAATCTACAATATATCGCTTATACTGGATCACTTAATCTAGGCGATTTTAATAGACACATGGTAATTGGCAAATGAGTGAAATTGTATACAGCATATTCATAGACATACCGGATAATAAGTTAGATAATCCTGGTTGGTTTGAGAACGGCGTACAGGTAGTAACAGATAAGAGTCTACAGACAAAGAATTCTTTATTGAAAAATAAAGATGCAATCATAGAAAGGCACAGCCGTTACGCAAAAGATATTGGTGCTGATTATAAGCTTTATAAAGGCAATGTTGCATATCAAGAATTTGTTGAGATGTTTGAATCGGACTTTCCTGAAGTATCGCACTATGATATTGTAAACTTCTATAAGCACTGGGTGATGAAAGATCTAGCGAGCAAATATGATGCTATATGTTATCTAGACTTTGATGTTGTTCCAAATACATCTGATTCTATCTTTGAAGCTCATGATATAGAAAATAAGTTTGGGTGCGCGCATTCAAATGCGCTTGCATCATGGGGTAAAACTGTAGCTCCAAAAGACTACAACACTTGTATTCGTAATCCTTCTACTAAGTATTGGAATGCGCATGCAATGTTATTAGAAGAAGGTTACAAACCAGACAATGATGTATTCAATACAGGAATTATGGTTGCATCAGCAGATATGATTCATAGACTAGGGTATTTTGAAAACTTCAAAGAGAATCTAAACATTATGACTGGGTTAAAAGAAGATCCTGACTCGATGTACCCATATAATATACAACGTGTATTTGGTTATGATAATGAAACGCTTTACTCTTACCTCGTACACTCTAAAGAAATACCTATTGAATATCTTAACGGCCCGTGGCATTATATTGTCGACGAAAGAAAGAAGGACAGAAATCAGGCGGACACATCAGCAAAACTATACCATTGTATTAATAAGAAGATGGAATGGTTTTTGTGAAAGTATTTTGCGTAAGGATTGGTACTAAGTATGGGCCAGAATATGAAGACTATATTAACAATAAATTACAAGGCCACGATGTATATTGGATAAGAGAACCTTATCATCCGCATGTACCGCTTCAATGGAATAAGCTTCAAGTATTTAATATGGATATTGACGAGCCTGTTGTTGTCATGGATATCGATAAGCTTCTTATTAACGATTATCACGAGGTTATAAACTATCCTTGCGACAAAGGAGAATTTGTTTCCTTGCCGTATTGGTGGAACTTCAATGGGACAGACTTTCTTATGAGTGGCGGTTTCTATAAGTTCTGGCCTAAGGATTGTAAAAATATATACGAAACTTATATGTCTGATATAAACTATTGGACAAACTACTACATTAAAAGTGGGTTAACAACCGGCCCAGTAAATGGAGAGTTTATGTTTGTGCAAGATAATCTAGATTGTGATTTAAATCTTGTGCCAAGCGCTTGGTGTACTCGATGGGTAAGTGATTCAGATATAAGTACATCTAATATTGAAGATAAATATAAGGAAATAACAGGTAACGTATTATTTGAAAATGGTAAATTTCACGACGATGTGAAAGTAGTACACTTTACAAGAAGTACAAACAAACCGCACGACTGGAAGTATTACAATGAGTATCTATAACTTAGATAGTAAATTAGTGGCCTGGATTGATCTTACCACGCATTGTAATGCTGGTTGTCCACAGTGTCACAGAACAGATCCTAATGGCTTAGGTAAAGTCGGTTGGCTACCTCTCTTACGTTGGGATCTAGCACAGTTTAAGAATGCTTATCCACCTAAAGTATTATCAATGATTGGAAGATTTGAAATATGTGGTACTTGGGGTGATCCCATTATGGTAAAAGATATACTTGAAATTTGTAAGTATATTATTGATAACAGCGAAGCATATATTCAATTAAATACAAATGGTGGTATGCGCAACGAAGATTGGTGGTGGAACCTAGGTATTATTAGTAAAAATCGTATGCAGGTTATATTTGACGTTGAAGGTATTAACCAAGAGATGCATTCTCACTATCGTCGCAAGGTTAACTTTGAAACACTAAAACTTAACATTCAATCGTACACTGCAGCAGGTGGTAATGCATTTGCACATATTATTATATTTAAGCATAACCAAGATTACATAGAACAGATATTAGATATGTGTTACAACGAATTAGAAGTAACAGATCATTTAGTTCAGCCGTCGAATCGTTTTAATGTAACAGCGGCAGAGGATTATATAGACGATAATGGTGTTGAGTTTCTATTAGAAGAAGCTACACTACCGCTTGATGATCCTAGATATAACTTAACTGCGCCACAACGTGATCATAAATGGTGGACAGAGACCGGTAATCAAATGGTATATAACAAAGATACGAGTAATGAAAAATCTCATAAAACAAGGAACTTCTAATGTCATGCATTGAGTGTATATGGGCAAAAGATAATAAATTTCTAGTGAATCCAGATGGCCAAGTCTGGCCGTGTTGTTACTTAGCTAATCAAGCGTTTAAATTTCAACAGAATGGTAAATGGGCAGATAAAGAATTAATTGCAAAAGGTGTAGATGATATTACTAACCCTATCATACAGGAATACCGTGAGCATGCAGATGAATTAAATATTAATAA
>Ga0181377_1000623_pt1 | contig 12939 bp, 15 predicted proteins | sample LowvirmetaG_9_FD_130160 | JGI IMG/M metagenome (GOLD analysis project Ga0181377, IMG submission 130160) | Marine viral communities from the Subarctic Pacific Ocean - Lowphox_13 viral metaG | ecosystem: Environmental > Aquatic > Marine > Oceanic | place: Subarctic Pacific Ocean | collected...
ATGAAGTTTCGTTTACCTTCTTGGCCATCAGTGCCTCGAGGATTTGGGTTTGATCATTATTCAACATCATAATATATTCTCTCTTTCAATTCAAATTTAAACTGACAACTTAACAAAAGCGTGAACTGGGTTGGCAACTTGAGATAATCCAATCTCATCGAAACCATACAGCACAGTGCCGTTCAATGGATCACTCCCGAGTTCGTACTCGATTAGATCATAACCAGTTGGGATGAACCCAACATAAGAATGAATGTCATCAATGTGCTTTACATCAATAGGAAGTGTGTTATACATATTATATTCTCTCTTTCAATTCAATTTATACACGTATTATAGCACACTGAGCATAAATGTCAACCGGTTTTTGCAAAAAAATTGAAAATAATTTACGCTACCATCTCGGCAAACTTCTGAGAGAAGAATCTTTGTTTCTTCTTGCCGTTAGCGTGTTTCTTGAATGCGCTAGCAACCTGAGCAGGCGTCATTGTGTCGCTAATATCATAACCCTCTGAGGCAATCTTTCTTGAACCTCGCAGAACATCGCTGTTCGCTTCCAGGATGAACCTGCGGTCATACCCGTCAATATTATCAGTTACAAAAGCGCCTTTCTTGCGAGCGTCTCGTATCTCAGTAGTCACATTGTCCCAACTACCTAAGGCACGATGCACCTCATACTTGAACTCACGGGCATTATCAACAACTGAGTAGTGACAAATGCTCGCACCAAACTCTTCTTTGAAATTGGTGAGCAGAACCTTCAGAATTGAGTTCTCAGGTTCAGCAGTATCACGGCTATACCAGCGTCTAGGGTTCAGGATTGTCTTCTTTGTGCGACCACGGAAGTCGAGATAATGATTCACATCTTTCCAGTTCTTTCTCCAGTTAGTGTAATCTTCTGGGTCCATGTTATTCATATCTAGTGCACCGCCATAGCGAATGTCCAGTGAGTCACCCCAACCATCTGTCAGAACAGTCAGGTTTAACTTCTGTACTGCATATCGCTTTTGGAAGTCCTCAGCAACATAATGCATTGCCATCAGGGCAGGATACAAAGGTGTGCTACGCATAGCATCATAACCACCACCCCAAGCAAGTTGTCTTTGAATGTTCCATAAGATCTTTGTCGCAGTTTCATAAGTCGATTTGTCCATGCGAGAGGTCACAAGTTCAGTCAACTGAATGCTGCCGGTTTCAATGTGCGAGTCATCCTTAAACAGTTCATTCTCAAAATTAACCGTGTCGTAATACTGTTCGCCATTCGAATCAGTGAAACCATAAACCTCGAAAGGAATGTTGACTCTTTTACAAAATGCAACCATGATAAGAGTCTGTTTCAAAACAGATTCAATTGTTGAGTACATAGAACCTGAGAAGTCAACCAACATCAGCATACCATGACTTTTCGCATCAGCAAGTTGAGTCACCTGCTTGAACAGATTATCATCATACTTGTAAGCGTGAAGTTTTGTAACATCAAGAGAACCTTTAGTCGATGTTCTCGCTCGCTTTGTGCGATACGCTGCTTTGCGCATCTCAAACTCTTTTACAAGAAGATTTACTTGAGCAGTCGCCTCTTTCAACCACTTATCATATCTGCTTTGTGGGAAGTGAATCTCATTCGCATGGCGTTTGATTCTTTGCTCTTGTTGCTGTTCAAAAGAAATCTTAACCTCTTCGAAGATCGAGCGGCACATACCTTTCACATATACATCTAAACCACCAGCGGCAACATTGTTAGTCAACGTCTTTTCGTTTCTGCGGAATGCATCGTCAGTCACACTAACCTGCTTGGGTGCTGTCCAGTTCTTGGATTTGTCATCGCTATCGCTTTTCTGACCCTGATCAACCTGTTGCTCTGAGTCGTCATCGCTTTGTGCGTTTTCTTCGGTGCCCGCACCTTGCTGTTCTGAGTCATCAGAATCACCTTGGTCGTCAGTTTGTTCTGCGCTAGCGCCTTCGTTTTCTTCTTCAGACTCTTCAGTGTCCTGGATTTGAGGCAAGTCGCCAGTTTCTTGCTCGCCTGCGTTCTCATCATCTTGACCAGAAGTTTGTTCTGTCTGTGACTCTTGACTTTGCTGATCTTCTTGTTCATTGTTAAGATCCATCCAATCAGCGATCTTAGTACAAACAGTAACAACATCATCCCACGACTCAACTCGCATCGCTTCCTCAAGGTAAGGAATCTCGTCCTCAAAGAAGTCAACAGGAACAGCACCTCGTGACTTAGAATGAAGATTCAATCGGTCAAGAAAGTTCAAAGTATTAACGTCTACATCTTTGATGCCAAAGAAGTCACGATTCAGTAACGACTTGTAACCACGTTTAAAGGCAGCAACAAGACCTGGATACTCACGAAGAACTTTCTTCTCGATACGAATGTCCTCAACAATGTTGATAACCGAGCGAGGAACATTAGGAATTTCTGTCGCTGAATCATGCCAACCTTCAGCAGGAGTGTAGAGTGCATGTCCAACCTCGTGACCTACGAACAGGTCAACCTCGTCTTTAGACACTTCGTCTTTAAAGTAAGGTAATCCAAGAACACGGTTCTCAACATCAAACCACGCTGTCGGATAGTTGCCCTGTCTAACCTCAATGTTCTCTTTCGAGAGTAAACGGGCAAGCATTGATTTCTGGTTAAGATTATTCATTAAAGGGTACCTGCTCTGAAGTGGTGCATACGGTCAGCAAGAACAATGTCACGAACAATCTCACGATCTCGTGAATCGCCATCGAATGGTAAGTCAGCATATTTTTTGCGAGCTAGGCGATTTAGTGTCGCCTTGTAAACTTCATCAGCAGTAAAGTCGTACTCAGGGTACACGCTATCTTCAGCGTTGCTGTAGAAGGATAAAACATAATCAACAAAACTATCTAACTTCATAATCATTCTCTCATTCAATTTATACACGTATTATAGCACATCTGGCGATAATGTCAACCGGTTTTTGCAATTATTTTGAAATAAATTTGTAAGGTTGATCCCACTTACCGAAGTTGACGTCTGTGTAGTGACTACGATCATAATAATCAATCATCGAATTATCATTATTGTAATACTGAGGACCTTTCATCGCTGAAAGAAGTTCAGACAAGAATGACACAAGAGTAGGATTGTCAGCGTAGTGACTCTCGTAGTGATATTCATTCACTTGATAATGACTAGCAGGATTAAAAGGAACTTCACCTTCTTTAATGTTCACAACTAGAGTAGAGTGATTACGAACAGCAATAGATGCTTTAACTTTGTATTTCTTTAGGACTGCTTTGATAGCAGGAGCAAGTGAACTTTTCTTTTCTTGGGATACATAAGCCATAATATATTCTCTCTTTCAATTCAATTTATACACGTATTATAGCACATCTGGCGATAATGTCAACCGTTTTTTTGTATAAATACATAAATAATTCATATTTTTTAAAGGATGTCCAGTGACCACAAAAGCTACATATAAAGTAATGCTCGATAAAATGGGCGGAACAGAAGTAACAGAATATATCGGATTACCGGGTGAAGTTTTCTGGAATCCCGAAGTAGGTCAACTTCAAATTTCTGATGGGGTGACTGCCGGTGGTACAGTTATTCCAATTAGTGGTGCCGCTCTAGGTGTCAGACAAACAACTGCACCTGTAACAGCAAGTTCTGTTGCTGACGGCGTTAGAGCAGAAATAGACATTACAGGACACAAAAGTTACAACCTATATTCAATCACAACAGATAAAGCGTGTTGGGTAAGATTGTACGATTCTGCCGCAAGCAGAACTGCTGATGCAGCAAGAACCCAAGGCACAGATCCTGCTCCTAGTGCGGGTGTAGTTGCTGAAGCAATCTTTACAGGCAATGGCGGAACTGTAAACTTCACACCAGGTGTTATTGGTTACAATTTCGAAGATCCTGTAACATCCAATGTCGCAGTAGCTGTAGTCAATAATCACGGATCAACTCAAAACATAGACATCTCTTTAACCATCCTACAACTAGAAGGTTAATGCTATGATTGAAGTCGATGTTGTTTTAGTTGACGGAACAGATCAACAAGAATTCGTTGAGTCGTATTCACAAAATTCTTCTGTTGATGTTGTCAATCTCCTTGCTCTAATTCCTAACGTCATCATCCTAAATGTTGAAGAATCATATTTAGACACTTTAAGAGAAGATATCAGAGTAGAATCAGCACACGAAACAGAAGAGCCAGTAGAGGTATCATTACCACCAATCGTAACTCAAACAGGTTCTGTTGTGGCAGAAAGGTCGCTAACATCATTAGATAATACCGGACCTGGCGCAAATTACATGCCTATGCAATTATATGTCGATACTGACGTTATGCCTGAAAGTGATGTTAAGATAGGTAATGATCCTGATGATGATGCGAACTTGTTAGAAAACGTGACCTATTCATCACGATTTTTCGGAAAACATGTTGATATTGTTACATTAGAAGCAGGAACTCCTGACAACTTATACGATAGTCACCACACAGGTCCTCATCCCGATTTTGCTGACCCAGATACTGGCATATCAAGATATACGCCTGTAGATTGGCCAAACTCTCTCCAAGGGCAAACTAATAATGTTGCGACTAGAAACCAAACATTCTTTAGCAGCCATTCAATAGGCGTTTTAAGTGCAGCGGCAGGAACGCATTGTGGGTTTGCTAAAAAAGCAAATATATTCGCTGCTTATACTGCAAGTAATGCAACAGCACGGGTTGCAGACATAGTCGAATGGCATAATCAAAAAGAAATTAATCCTGAAACAGGACTTAAAAATCCTACAATTATGATTGCGGAATATCAATACTCTCATCAAAAGCGTAGATATGCTCCCTTAAATTCAATCGAATCATTTACCCATAAAGGCGTAACAACAAATAGACCTGAAGGTGGTTGGGGTAATGACCTTACACCTTTTGTCAATGCCAACTTAATTCCATTTAAAGTACAAAATCCTCAAACCAACCAATGGGTATGGACAATACCTTGGGGCAGGGGAAATATCGACACAGGACCTAACACAGCACTAAAAACTGCATTAGAAACTGCATGGGATGCAGGAATAACATGTATTAATGCTGCTGGTAATGGCGGAGAGGTTTATGTGAAAAGAGATGACCCTGAATATACAGGTACGTCTTTTGTTATAGGGCACAATGAGGTATACTTTAGATCTAATATTGATTCGAGTTGGCGTATTACGAACTTTAGCGTATTTGCTGGTGGGACAGGTGGCACAACAATTTACCCTTTCCAGTCATATGGTCCTCATGGTTGTTTAAAAGACAAAAGTATTGATGTTGCTGCTGGACAGAATTCACAAACATATCCAATTTTAGACGGGTATTCAAGTCGTGGGCCAGGAATCGATATTGTCGGATTGGGTTCAGATTCGTATTCTTCAGTACCAGGTAGTACCACCACAAGAACATTTAGTGATGGTGATTGGGGATATTTTGGTGGAACATCTTGTGCTACGCCGACTGTTGTAGGAAAGTTAGCATGCGAAATGGAAAAGTATTATCACTTTACAGGTAAATGGCCTACAAACAATCAATCAAAAGAAATCTTAATAAATCAAGGAAAGGATAAAGTGTTTGGTGTTGATCCATTTGATTGGGCAAATACTCCTGCCGCTTCAGGGACATATTATCGACCCACAGAAATGGAAGACACCACGGCAGTTAATACTGTCGATGACAACTATTCTATAAATGGCACTATTCAATTGAGCAACTTAGCAGGAACAACAACTAAAAGAGCATTCTTTAACGCTAAAGGATTCGATAGAGTTTTAAGTCAAGGAAGACGTCCTCAAGAAGGTGCTGTGTATCCTCGTCCTAAGATACGAAGATCATAGACAGATAAATAATTTTATAGATTGATCTGCTTTAAAGATCCGCATATGTTCATGCGTTAAAAGACTACTTCAATCCTATTCAAGGAGAAGTATATGAACAATACGCTAATGTATCGTGGCGCAAGCCAACAAGTAAAAACCTCAAAAGTGAACAGCGGGTCAGAAAAGACCTACCGGGGTGCTGTTTACACTAAACTTCCCAAACAATCAAAAGCGCAAACTGCTCACACTTATCGTGGCGTAGCATTTATTGCTTAGTTTCGTTCGGGTAAAAAGAGAGGGGGCATTGCGCCCCCTTTCAACATTATGCGCTTGCTAGCGCACGATAACCGGCGGCTATCACTTTACGACTTGGAGTGCTGAGACGATAAAAAGTCTTGGTACGACCTTTAGTGTCTGTATGCTCATTCGCATATACTGGAAAACCTTTCATTCTTAAAGAACTAACCATCGCACGAGCGTTACCTACGCTGTAGCGTGATTCGATTTGCTTACCAGTCAAGCCTTTATCTGCTCCGTTAAGTGCTTCTAAAACTCGGGCTTGTTTTGATTCAGGGTTTACATTCAAATTCATACTAAAATCTCCATAAATTATAAAAAATGTTACTTCTGGTACAACTTTCCTATAAGTTCCCAGTCATAACTGACAACACCGGTTACAGGGTCTTTCTCTTTTCCCATCTCGAATCCGGTGACTTCTTCGAGATACTTTACTGCTGATACTTGATCAGCAAATTCTTGGTTTTCACGATTGTTATTCAAATTAGGTTTAGCAACCCACATAATTTATCCTTATAAAATATTTTGTATTATTCCACTAATTAATAAAATAGTCATTACAACATTCAACAATATTAATGCTGTATCTTTCCAAACGATTGCAACCCACGCCCACATGATTGTTCCTGCAGTCCCAAAGAACATATCATAAGCATACCATTCGGGTCCCATACTCCTGAAGATGACCGCAGCCATCACACATATAGTTGCGACCCATTTGATATACCATACGGGCGGATTAGACGCCATCTTCGTCAGCAACATATCCGCTATCATCACATTCGGTTAGTTTAACTTCACAATGAACTTGTTGGAAACAATCAACATTCTCCCAACCATTCGCTTCAAGGTTTTCATGATAACCATCATCCCATAACTCGGTGACCATATCAATGATTTCTTCTGTTCGATCTTCGTCAAACACACCTTTAGGATCTTGCAGATACCAATCACCTGAACAACCATCCCACATTTCTAAGAATTCATGGTTAGGGTAGTCATTAAGTTCGTGAAAGTCCTCATCAACAGGAGGCGCAAATTGCATATCATCAACGCTATCGTAATCCTCACGCTCTTCGCCACGATTCTTTAACCATTCATTGATTTCTTCTTCTGTTTCAGGGACATTGATAATCCATGATCCTGATCGGAATACTTCTTCGTGAACCACACGATAAGTATGACCGTCAATTGTTTTTTCGAACACATCATATTCAGCAACTGATTTTTTGTATTCTGGTTCCATTAAAAAGTGTTTCATAATATAATCCTAAATTGAGTGATTCTTTCTATACAATTCTCGAACATCTCCTAACTTCTTAAGATGTTTGAATACAGGTTCAACAAACACTTGCGGTTCGTTGTCATCAACAGCAATGATTATCGCTGTTTGTTTAATCGCAATGCCTGTTTGCTCAAAGAAAGCAGCAGCATAGAATGCACCTTGCATAAAGTAACTTTCGATCCATTCTTTCTTTTTAGGTTTGCGACTTGTTTTGAAGTCGATGATTGTGAGTTCGCCGTCAAGTTCAGCGATACAATCTACACGACCAGCGATCTGGAATTTATCGCTGTACAAAGGAACTTCCTGGGCCCAGATGTTATTCACCCGAGATTCCAATACTGGTTTGATTGTGTTGAAAGTAAAGATATTGGCAGGCATGAAACCTTTTGACCAATCTTCTTTATTATTGAGATAGTTCTCGGCGAGTTCGTGAACAGCAGTTCCACGAGTAGATGCTTGCGCAGATATCTTGTTAGCAGTTTCTTCGCCAACACGTTTTTTCCACGCTTCGATTCCGCCTTTAGACAATTCGCCTAAGACGGTTGTGATAGAAGGATATTTGTTTCCTTCGGGTGTCACATATGTTCTTCCTGATGCTAATGTTTCGCAATCCAACTCTGGAAGATAGTGATCATTCTGTACATGCTCAAACATAATATATTGGTTTTCCTTATTTAACTTATGTATTATACGTTAAATGAAACCTTTTGTCAACCGTTTTTGAAAAATAATTTATATAATTATAAAGCGGCAATCATGAACGCAAGTAGTTGTTCGTATCTGACACCCATTGCTGTGTGTTCTGTCGCACTTGCACGATGCTCTTCTGGGACATCCTCTAATGTTGGATACGATACTACACCACCTTCGTATTCATACCAAGTATCTTCCATGAACATTGCATATCGATGAGCATCCAAGCCTTCTGCTGTAAACGCATCATCAAGGTCTTGAGCAATAATACCAAAGTGAATACGAGCAGCTTCACCCTTTTCTTCATACGCATCGATTCTACGATACTTGCGAAGTAGTGGTTTACATCGAACTGCTACTCTCAACTCAGCGGCAGTCAATTCTTCAATATCTCGCTTTTCGTTTCTATCAGAAGATGTTGTTGTGCCACTTGAGAATCGACCTAGTTTCCATCTTGAACTATAACTACCTAAATCACAAACACCATTTGTGCCTGCGCCTGTGTCACCATGAGCGGGGTAAATATATCTTGACCCAAACCCATCAAAGAATGTCATTGCGGCATTATCTTGTCCAATAATCATTCTTGATGGTGCGCTACCAGAGCCTAATGTTGCGATTCTGGCTGCCTCATACCAAGTTGTGTTAGTACCCTTTGCTTGAAAACTTACTACTTGATCGTATACACCGCTTGTTGATGCATCTGACTTGAATGTCACCATATGATCAAACTGTGCAGGCCCGTCAACAGTTAAGTTACCATTAATATCGATTGCACGAGTTGCCGATGTATTTGTCGGACCTATGTTAATGTTTGTAGTTGACCCGCTACTATTACCAGTACCGATATTAATTGTTTTAGTTTTGGAACTGGCAACAGTGCCGGTGCCTATATTAATCGTCTGTGTTTGCGTACTACGACCAAGAGTGATTGTACCAGTTTGAGTCGTTCCACCAATAGTGTGAGTAGCGGCAACAGTAGCATCATCCATCAACACTGTACCATACATCGTAATGTTACTTTGTGTACCTGATGATGTACTTGAGTTACCCATATTAATATTTTTAGTATGATAACTTGTGCTTGTAGTACCTATATTGATTGTTTTTGAACTACCTGATGATCCACCTGTGCCAATATTAATATACGCATTTTGTCCTGATACTGTATTTCCAGTTTGAATATTAATTGTTTGTGGACCTGTACTAGTACCAAGTGTTACAGTTGGCGCAGCTCCACCAAAAGATGTTGTGTTTCCTGCAAGTGCGGTAGTAGAAGTTGTACCTAACTGAAGAAGTGATGTATCACCTGCTAGTGCAGTCGTTGATGATGTGCCTAATTCTAGTAATGCCGTATCACCTGCTAATGCTGTTGTAGAACTTGTGCCTAATGCTAATGCATCAGTGATACCATAACCAGATATTGTTGTTGGCGTACTTGTAATTTCGCTAAATGCAAATGTCGTATTACCCGCCATTGCTGTTGTGCCAGATGTGCCAATTTGCAATGTCGTAACTGCACCAGTATTGCCGTCAACACTCGTTACTGCATCAGTCGGTGTCGCAAGAAGTGTAAAATCTGCCATCGATCCTGCAGAACCACCATTATGCATATATGTTTTATTCTCGTCTGATCTGACAACTACATCACCCTCTTCTGCTGTGAGTGCTAATTGTGCAGATTCGCTTGATGCTGTTTGGACTGTTGTGAGTGCTGTAGCGGCCATATTACCGACAGGCAATGTTCCAGTTACTTGTGATGCAAGATCAATATTACCCGTCAAACTTGAAGTTGCTCCATCAAAAGCATCTGTAATACCATAACCACTTATTGTAGTCGGTGTTGAAGTGATGTCACTAAATGCAAATGTGGTATCGCCTGCTAGGGCAGTTGTTGATGTCGTACCAATCGCTAATGCATCAGTAATACCATAACCGGATATCGTTGTTGGTTTACTTGAAAGTGATGCAAATGCACCATCAAAGGCATCAGTAATTCCGTATCCCGAGATAGTTGTAGGTTTTGATGTAATATCTGCAAATGCGAAAGTCGTGTCACCCGCTAATGCAGTTGTGCTTGTTGTGCCTAACTCTAGCGCATCAGCAATTCCATAACCCGCAATCGTTGTTGGTGTTGAGGTTATGTCAGCAAAAGCGAATGTTGTATCGCCTGCTAATGCCGTAGTAGAAGTTGTACCTAGTTGTAATAATGCAGTATCGCCTGCTAGGGCAGTCGTTGATGATGTGCCTAACTCTAATGCATCAGTAATACCATACCCGGATATCGTTGTTGGCTTACCCGTTAAATCAGAAAAGGCAACAGTCGTCAAGTAGTTTGAATCGTTTGTAAAGGAACTAACAGCAGTTGGAACAGTTGGAATATCGCTATCGTTTGCTAATTGAACCCATGATCCGCCATGAGCGAAGAACATTGCTCCATCTGAATGGCTGTGAGCAAGCGCACCATGCCAAGTACCTGCGGCAGGAAATGCGGCTTGATTTGAATATAATTGCTTTATGGGTTGTGCATCAATCGATGAATCAGATGTGACAATAGAATCAGTGATGCCGTAACCAGAAATCGTTGTCGGCTTTGATGTAATATCTGCGAATGCGAAAGTAGTATTACCTGCCATTGCTGTTGTGCCAGATGTACCTAATTGTAGCGTTGTAACCGCACCTGTATTTCCGTCAACACTTGTAACAGAATCTGTTGGAGTGGCAAGCAATGTGTAATCTGCCATTGTTCCCGCAGACCCACCATTATGCATATATGTCTTGTTTTCGTCTGACCTAACAACCACATCACCTTCTTCTGCTGTCAAAGCAAGATGCGCTGTTTCGTCTGTGGCAGTTTGAACTGTCGTAAGGGCAGTTGCCGCCATGTTGCTTACAGGTAGTGTTCCTGTTACTTGTGTTGTAAGATCAATATTACCTGTCAAACTGGATGTTGCGCCATCAAATGCGTCTGTAATACCGTAACCAGAAATCGTTGTGGGTGTTCCTGTTAATGACCCAAATGCTCCATCAAAAGCATCAGTGATGCCATATCCCGAGATTGTAGTTGGCTTGGCTGTTAAATCAGAAAACGCAACTGTCGTCAGATAAGATGAAAGATCAGGTGGAGTAAAGGTGAATACTCCTGTAGTATTATTATATGTGACAGAACCATTTCCTGATGCTGCTGGCTCCGCAGCAATACTTAGATCAGTTAGTGCGATACCGCCGCCACCGGCACCAGTTTGAGGAACAAAACTAAGTTGCCCGTTGCCGTCAGTTGCTAAAACATGGGTAGCTGTACCATCAGTTGAAGGAAACACATAACTACCATCTCCGCCCAAATGAGTAAAGTTTGCATCCATCTCTGCGTATGTTAGTGATGTACCTTTTGTTGATCTTTTAGTTAATGCCATTTTTATTCCTAATTAATTATGGTCCTGTAACGCCAAACTGATAATTTCCCACATAACTATCTCGTGTCTGTTCGTTAGGGTTATCTTGTATATATCCGGATACAACATAGTCAAATAATGTTATTTCCTCAGGACTCATCGTCCTGTAAACTCTTTGTGATGCTTGTGCTATTAATTCTGCTTGAGCAGAGCCTGCGGTTGATTCAGGTCTTATAAACAATTCTGTTTCAAACACATTTGTCACATTTGCCAATTGCAATTTTGTATCGTCATAATGTATGCGTAAGCCTATGCCAGTCACGGTCGTATCATCACTATTATAACCTATCGTTACAATTTCTTGTGTTCCATCTGTTGATTTTGTGCTAGATGAAACATAAGCATGTTGCGTTGAAGATGACACATTTGGTATATTGACAGTTGACGTTCCATCAATATTTACTGCATGATTTTGTCCGTCAAAAGTAAAACCGGCCGCTGTACTCGTACTCATAATATTGATGGGCGCTGTTCCTGACACACCATTCTGAATATTAAATGTAAGCGTCATCAAATTTATTGGAAGAGATTGATCAGGCCAAGTGCCGAGAATCGAAACCCATGCGGCCAACAAAAAACTGTCAGTGTTTGCATCACTATCTAAATTACTCGTATCAGCATTAGGAGGACTAGATGCGATAGGCAGTTTCGGTAATATTGTTGCCCAATCAGGATTTTGTGGCCAACTCATTATTGAACATCCGGATCATTATCATCTGCATCAGTGTTAGCACCTACTCCATCACCGTCTGCATCTACTGATTCTGTCGGATCAAACTCAAAGGCATCGTTCATATTAATAACGCCGTCACCGTCTTGATCTTGATAAGGATAAGTTACAACTTCAGGAACAGTTGCATCATCAGCAAAAACTTTTGATGAACCTCCTGCAGATGTAGATGGGTTGAAACACCCTTCGCCAACAGTCGCATCGCCTAATCGATGAACACCTTTTCCGTTTATAAAAACTTTACTTGATACTTCATCAACTGTATCTCCACATGCAGCACTACCATCTTTGTTTACTACAAGTGCACCATCAGAAAACACTTTACTTTGTCCTGCAGACGTGTAAGTTTGAGGACCATGAGCCGTAGGTATAGACGGGCATGGATGTCCTGCTTGCGTGTCTAAACCTTGTCGTGTAACTCCTGGCATTATAACCCCATTCTGTCTCGTTCTATAATGTACGATTTGACAAGATCGCTTCGTACAATATCTTCCTTTAAAAACTCTATAAACTTAAACTCTTTCATATTGCCAATGATACTCATGAATGTTGTGAGTCCCGATTCTTCTTTAAATCGAACAGAAGTCAAATCATCCTGTTTTACGTCACCAGCAAATATGATTCTACAATTCTCGCCCAC
>Ga0181377_1000624_pt1 | contig 12931 bp, 16 predicted proteins | sample LowvirmetaG_9_FD_130160 | JGI IMG/M metagenome (GOLD analysis project Ga0181377, IMG submission 130160) | Marine viral communities from the Subarctic Pacific Ocean - Lowphox_13 viral metaG | ecosystem: Environmental > Aquatic > Marine > Oceanic | place: Subarctic Pacific Ocean | collected...
AGCCAACTAAATTCTTCATATGTATCTTGCTTTACTTCATCAAAGCCAAAATCCCATTTTTCTCTTTTATCATCAAGTACAACTTCGTAACCTAATTCAGTTACTACAGGAATAAGTTGGTCTAATAGATTCAAATAACTTCTGCCACCAACATCACAAAATCTCACATAGCCGTCCCAACGACCTAATTTGTATGCCGGCATGTGATATGCATATGGCAAGAAGTATTTGCAAGTATCAGATAGTTTTCTGCGTGTGGCTACATCTAAGTCATGAAACTTAATGTTTACTTCGTCTCTTATTTCTAATCTTGTTTGTCTAGCCATAAAGTTTATTATACATTATATATGTGTTTTGTCAATCTCTATTAAAAAATCATTTACATATTTTTCATGTATTGACTCATTTAAAAATATAGATTGATTGTGTATTAATTTGTCTTTAATTAAATTGTAATCTATTCCATTTTCTATTTTGTCTTTTGCTTGTTCGCATACCATTTGCCATCTTTTTAATTCACTTGGTTCGTTATCAAAACTGTAATCCCAAATTTCATCGTATAACTCAAAACCAAAGTACTTTTTTAAATTTTTATGAAAGTGTTGTGTTGCAATGCATATAAAAGGGTGAGCATTAAAAATAGGTTTGAATACTTTTTCTGTAGGAAAGAAGCAATTATGATTTTTAAAAAATGCTTGGCTTGTTCTATTGGCTTCATTGTGTCCAGCACTTTCTGTAACTAAATTAAAGAACGTATCTTTAAACCAATCATTGTCAAATGTGTTATCCCAAGTTACACCGTCATTTTTTACATTAACATCTGTAGACAGCACAATTTTTGGATATTCTGCCTCCCATGGTAATTCAGTACCTCTATTATGAAATGAAAATACAGCATCTTTTATTAAGTTATTATCTCTAAAGTAATCGTATACAAATCGTCTGCTTGGCCTACTTACGCCGTTTAGGCATAAACAAGATTTTTTATTTGCATTTAAATGATCATCTATACTTAAAGGACTGAATGTAGAATCTTTGCTCAGGATATCTTTACCAGACCAAAACACATAAGATTGCACTAGAAAGTAAGGAAATAATATTGCATTATCTAAATCTCCATAAAACTCTAAATCTAAATTGGAAACTAGCAATGTTTTCTCTGTGTTAATATTTACATTATGAAATTTCATAACATTTGCTTCATATAAAGCATCAATCAATACAGGAATCTTGTGTTCTTCTATATAGTCGACATATTCATTTTCATTTAAAGAATTTTCCTTGAATGCATCTATTAATACTTTATAACCATTGTTTATTAATTCTTTAAAATGTTCTATATTTATAGGTGTAACAATATTAATATCACTGTTAATATTTTGTAACCTACTTAATCTGGTTCCATTTAAATTAATAAAGTTATACATTTTTATAAAATACTTTTACAAATTTCTATGCTTCTTCTGTTGTAACCGGATTGCGAAACTGTACCAAATCCTAAAGAATATCCTGTATTATCTTGCCTGTGAAATGGCAAGTAATAATGTAACTTTTCAGTAGTTGCTACAGGACCAAAAGCAATGATATCAACTCCATTATCAAATAAGTCTTTGCCACGTAAAAAATCTTCATACGATGCAATCTTAATTACAAAAATACTATGACTTTTAACTATGTCGCATACTTCCTTAACATTCTCTGTATCGTCTGGTAATATAATACACGATATAAATTCTGCTGATTCCTCGCAATGTGTTTTAAGAGTTTCAATATCAATCTTATTATCTTTAAATCCTACAGCAAGTCCTGTGGAATTAGTATTTGATAATGCATTTATTGTATTCATATCTGCATTATTAACAGTTATTACACAGTCTCTATGTGCTAACATATTATGTCTAAAGTATTCTCTTACAGTCATTATTGATGTAAATATGTCATTGCAATTATAGTAGACTGAAATGTTATATCAAAAAATCCTGTTAATGAAAGTATATTTTTTCTTATATTGGATACATCAATGACCTTTTCTAGGTTATCATAAAAATATGAAAACGATGCATTTACTTCTGATTCTAGTACTAATCTGCTTGGCGATTGATGTAATGTTGCAAAGACATTTTTGCCTTTTGCATTAGGTATTACTTTGATTTGGTGCCATTTAAGATATGATTTTAGTACATCTTCAAGAGTAGGCTCAACAGATTCGTCGAGTGATAGTACAAATTTTTCTTTGTCTTTGAGTTCGTGTATTGATTCAAGTAAGTCATCTAATATATCTAAATTGATATATCTTCCATACCTGCTGTCCTCAATTTCACTATGTGTCCTATCTGCCATTGCTTGGTGTCTAATCCTTTCATTATACCGAGATACTTGTTTCTCAACAAACCAAATTGATTCGCCAACGATGTTAGTGTAACTACTTCATCATCGCCGTCAACATATTTGTCTGCATCTCTAGAGGTTAATTGTCTGTTGTAACTTTCTAAAAAGTTTCTAAATACTTTACTGCGTGTTTTACGCAATTGAATGTTTATGTGTTCTAGTATTGCTTCTATTTCTTGTAATTGATTAAACCTGTGTTCAGTAATGCCAGGTAATGCGGCACTATTGCGTTCCACATTACCTCTTATATAACATTCTTTTTTTGCTTCATCTAATTCTGCTTCAAAGTAGTCTATTGCATCTACAATGTTACTTAAATTATCTGAAACTTTGTTATACCATCCTGCCATTACTAATCCCAGTCTTCCTCTTCTTCGTCATCGTCTTGATAATCAATTTCAAAATATTCTTCTATGGCTTGGCGTAAATGTTTATCACATTCATTAATACCCACCTCATCATAGTCGACCATTCCGTGTTCATCAAAAACTCTAACTAAGTTTGCACAAACCTCGTCACGTTCTTTAACGTTTACAGAAGGTTTGACACATTCCCAAGTTTCAATTATTAATGCTAGATCTACAGTCATTCAACATTCTCCTCGTATACTGAAGGGTCGTCAATTTCATTCTCGTCAATATCGTCATCGATATCTTCTGGTATTACTTTAGGATTTTGACCCCATTCGTCTATAATTACCTGAAGTTTTTCACCACTCCAGCCTTTTCTGAACTCTTTAATTTCTTCACCTGTAACTGGAGATACATAAGATAATTTATTACCAACTTTATCTACAATGCCTTTTGCTTCTAGCATTTCTAACATACCACTGTACGGGTCCATTCCAGTTTCATATGGAATTTTTATTTGTACACCTTCAAACGGTTTGCTGTATCTGGATTTCATTACTTTGCATGCCGCTCTAATACCTTGTACTGTAGAAACTTTATTACCGTCTATATCTTCTTTTAATTTTAGTTTCTTAATAGCAACTACTATGCTACTTGCGTATACAAAGCCTTGCCCACCACTTATTTTATCATCTGGATCAAACATATCTTGCGATGCGTATGTGTGGTTAGTACAAACTAATCCAATTGGGTATGGTGCTAGTTGGTTAACGGTGTTTCTAACTAAGGCTGTTAATGCCTTTGGTTTTCTACCCATATCACCTTTCATGTCACCTTTTTCAAACTGTGCTACATCTGTAGGGGTTAGCAACATACCCAAACTGTCAACAACAAATAATAATTTAGGCATTTCTTCATACTCTAAATCACCGTAGTTGCTTTTATAGTCTTTCATAAACTCTGATATAGCCTTTGCTACATCGTCAATCATCGATACACTAATTTTTAATAGTTTAGACGGGTCTGTGTCAACATTTAGTGCTTTTAGCCAATCTTCGTCTAGTGCATTTTCTGAGTCAAACAATACAACTTGACACCCTTGGTCTTGTGCATTTCTGACTAAATTTCCTGAACAAATAAAACTTTTACCTGAACCGGACTCTCCTGCGAACACACTAACTTTACCTAGTGGTACGCCTTTGTTAAAATCACCACTGATCAAATAGTTGAGTGTGTGGTTACCTGTGCTGATCCAATCTACTGGATCGTGAAAACCAGCACTAATACCACTAATACTTTTAGTGATGCCGGTTCTAAATTTACTTAAATCAAATGGTTTTTGCATTTTATACTCCGTATATATTCCTTTCTTTTAATTCTTCGACTAGTTTCTGTGCCCATCTCTCATGGCCTGCTTCATTGGCATGGCCTCCGTTAATTTTAACTTCTGAAAATTGTCCGCCCATAATCCAGTCCCAATAACTTGTTTCCATATAATTGTTTTTATCTATTGCCTTATATAATGATTTATCAACTGGATGATCACCTGACCAAAATTTTACGTCTTCGCCTTCTAGCGGTGCTTCATCCTTTGTGTTTGTCATTACATCAAACATTAGATATGGAATGTTATTATTTTTGCATATATTTTCACATATATACATTGTCCTATATTTTTGTGCTAATAAGTCTTCTGCTAAACAGATAGGCAAAAACTGTTTATAAGTTTCATATCTTTCTGTACCTTCTGTCATTTCTGGTGCTCTCCAACTGTTCACTAAATTATAATGATACGAACCGTCATCATCAAAACCGTCAGCATATTCATATCTGCCTAAACATGTCCAACCTAGTATAACTAAGTCTGGTTTGGGATTGTCTGCTAAGTATTCGACTAATAGTCTTTCAGTTCGCATTACACTAGCACCAGGTTGCCCTAGATTAACACATTCATCTATTTCTAAAAGTTGTCTTAATTTTTCTGGGTAAGCCTTGTATATTGATTCAGGGCGATTATCGCCTTCGCCATATATCTCTGAACCAAATGTGTGGCTATCGCCTATTGCTAATAATGTACTCATTTTTATTCCTTAAAAATGTAGCCATACTAGTTCTTTGAAAAAACAGGACCAAGTATTCAAATTCCTATGTATGGCTACCCACCATCAATCGATTAAGATTGACGATTCCTAATCATCTGCAGGATGTCGTCCGCAGATGCTTTACCAGTTTCATTAGAAGTGTTTTCGGCAGAAGCACTTGCTGTTTCTGTTACTGGTTGCGCCACTGGTGCCGTTTCAACTGCTGGAGCAGGTGTTTCCACTGCTGGTGCTGTTGGTTGTGCTACCGGTGTTGCTGTTGCCTGAGCCGGTGCTGAAGGTGTTTGTACCTTAGCAGGTGCGGCCTGGCCGTTAGGTCTAAAAAAGTTACCGTACTTGTCGTTATCATAAAGTTCGCCATTTACAGAATCTTGGAACATGTTGTATATAACATCTACTTCCTCTGCTGTTGGCTTCTTAGGTAAGAAATCTTTAAGATCAAACAATCCGTTTGTATCAACTGCGGCAAGTTCATTCTCATCTAATGATCTTTCTTTTCTTGCCCATTTGCTTGTTGAGTAGTCAGCATACTGACCTTTCATTGTTTTACTTAATCTAAAGTCTGTACCGTTAACGTAATCTGTTGGAATGTTTTCCATATCAGGGTCCATTAATGCGCCTTTGATAATGTTGAATATTTGAGGTCCAATAATGAATCTTCTGATAGGATTCTCTGGAGTTGTGTCCTCTTGTAGTGGACTATCTACTACATATCCTTGGAATATATAACTTCTTTTTTTCCAGTACTTACGACCCATATCTTCTAGTGAAGCATCTTTGAACCAAGGTCTGATCTCGTTGTGGACCGGACATTGTTCTCCCCACATTTCCATACAGGGTACCTGTACAGTTGTAGGTTTCATATCACCACCCTTTATGCCTGGGAACTGCAAACGAATCATTTGTCGTTCTGTCCAAAAGAATGTGTTGTTGGGATCTCCGTCTGGTAAGAATCTCATTGTAGCACTAGTGCCCTCTGAGATGTTCCAAAATGGATAGATAGCATTATCGCCACCTGTTTGTGAACCGCCTGGTTTAGTATCCATTGCGGCTAGTTTTGCTCTAATTTCAGCCAATGTTGCCATGTTTTTCTCCTTGTTTGCCATGTCGTGTAAAATATAAATCTTACACTTGTTTGCCTATTATAATGCCTTTTGAGGTTAAAGTCAACCTCTTTTTGCCTTGTTATGTAATTTAATTTAAAATTTCTTTTATATTAACTTTACGAAAATTATTTATTAATTTTAGCAGATATCGTTAAGTTTTCTGGTAAAATCAACAAATTCTACTAGGTCTTCGCCTAGATTAGTATCTACTTTCTCATTTACTTTGCCAATTAATTTCTTAATCATGCTTACAGTAAACTCGTCTAATTTCTGATCTCTAAGGATCTTACTTGTAGTACTGTTTACAAATTCCTTTAGTATTTTATCATCAATGCTTTCACTAATTGTATTTAATTTGTGTGCTATTTCTGATTTTTTATTAGGGAATTCTACTGCATCTTCGTTAATTGCTGGTACACTAAATCTACTATTTTCTATAGAATTTTCAATGTAATCAGATACTGAACGTTGGATGCTTATTAGTTTGTTGATTCTAGGAAATGCAGATTGTACTGCATTATCTACATGTTTCTCAACAAACAAATCCGATAAATCGTTCTCATTTTCACTTAGTGTTAATGTATTCATTGCGTCAATTGTTTCAACTGCTTTTGCATATGACTTAGCACCACTAAGTTTTTTTAAGTTTTGTCTCATAGTTGAAATAGACTCTTTGGCTACTTCAACATATTCTAAATTGGTTTCGTTGACTAATCCTTTTCTGTCAACATATCTAACAAATTGTGTTAGATCAGTTAAGTTTTCTACCATTTCGTTGATTGAATGTCCAACTTGGTCAAATGGATTACCACCGTTATGAACGTGCCTAGCCATTGCTCTTGCACCTGCTAAACTTTTGTGTGGTAATAGAAATCTTTCGTCTGCTCTTTGTATAAAGATTTTTGATATGCCTCTGCTACGCGAACCTCTAACTTCTTCGTTGACTGGTTTTGCGTGTCTTACAACAATTTTAACTGCATCTAAAGGTTGGTAACTAGTTTTTGTGCTACCGTACATTCTACCTAAACTTGCTTCTGTTACTTCTTTTTTCACTTTATACTCATCATGTTTTGGTGTAATATTCTTTCCATAAATTTTGTACTTAAAACTGTACAAGCCATCATGTGCAATATCTTTTACACCGCTATGTAGTTTATTTATAACATCTTCAGGAACAATCTTCGATCTACTTAATTTTACTTCCTTTTCTTCAGGATCTATAGTAACCATAATGTTTGGGTCACTGCTGTAAAATCTTTCAGCATCAACAACTTCCATTGTGTCATTGCCGGAACCGTCTTTCAATGCAATCTTAAGACCGTTACCTTTCAAAAGGTCGAATAATTTTTGATTTATTTCCGCTTTGTTATTCATACTTATATTTATCAAAAATTAATTATAATACCCCTATAGGTAGTGGTCCGTTAAAATCGTCATCGTCATTAACACTAGTTTCTATTTCGTCGTATATGGCATCTTCATATTGTGCTATGTAAGTTATCATTCTAACAGTAACTAATGTAGCCATTACTAAATCATCTGATCCACCGGGTTTTGCCGCAAAAGTTGTACCACGTGCTACAAATTCTTTTAATTCTCTAATTATATTTTTACTTTGTAATGTTAATTTATTACTTTCAATAAGGCGTTTCATTGCTAAAGCACCTTCCATTTTATTTTTATGATGTGTGTGATATCCTTTTCTACCTTTCTTACCTTGTACTTTATTTGGTTCATGTAAGAATGTACCTGGGAAACTTTCCTCTCCTGTATCACGTATTACCACTAAAGCCGCTTCGCCAATAGCATTGTTCTCTACAGTCCAATATATTTCTGTTGCACCGTAACTTTGTAATTCTTTTGCTACTTCTCTTAGTAGTTTAACTTGTCCTTCAATTGGTGTTTTATTATGTTGCCATTCGCAAACTTGGTTCATACTAGGTAAATCATAGCACACAATAGCCGCATTATCGCCGCCTGTTCCTGTACTAGGATCAAGTGTAATTGTATAAATTTTATTTGGATCAATATTCTCGTACCAACGTATTTGCCCACTACGTCTGATTGGTTCTATGCCTTTCATGTCTACTAATTTTAATGAGTCTATAAGTGTTTCGTCGTATATAATAAATTCGCATTCGTGTTCACGTCTGAATCTTTCTTCTCCAATTCTACTGCGTTCTGCTCTTGCCCATAACTCATCTCTGTCTGGATGTTCTTGCCAATTAACACGAAATGCTTTGAATCCGTTTGTACCAACATCTGTTTCTTCACCGTACTCATCTGTCTGTTGTATTGCTTGATGCCAAATATTAGCAAATGTATCGTCATCACTGTTTGGTGTGCTTGTTACAATACACTTACCGCCTGTGCTTAATGTAGGAGATAGTGCTGTCCAAAACTCAGCCGCAATACGCGGAGGTACAAAAGCAAACTCATCTAAGTACACTAACGATAGTGACATACCCCTACCAGTATTTTCAGTTGTTGTAGCACTAACAATCCTGCTACCATTGTCAAAACTTAAACTACCTTTGTTGTATTCTGTTACACCTGCTCGTATATGATCAGGCACACTTTCGTATGCGTATCTAATACGTTGCATAATCTCTTGAGCACCGGTATGTTTGTGTGCCGCTACAAGTATTGTACTGTCTGCTACAAACATTGCATACCAAAGTAAGTATGCGGCCGCACATGTTGTTTTACCTGTCTGTCTAGGTAACATGTTAATACTGTATCTGTATTGCGAATACACATCAATTAATCTTTCTTGAAATTCAAAAGGTGCAAAGTCTATGCCACCTTTTGTAGGATGCTGAATTTTTACAAAATGTTCCATAAAATATGCTGGACCATCTAATTGATCCATACAATTTTGTAGTTCAACAATTTGTTGTTCTGAGAAGTTTTGCTTTGCAAATGCTCGTTTGGTTAAACTGTAATCCTGTGTTCCTTTAGGCATACAGTTATTTATGTGGGTTTTGGGTTAAGAAAAGTGTTTAAAGGCTTTTGTAACGATTCATTAGTGCGTGAAGAATTTGTTTTTTGTCACCGCCAACTGGGTCATAACCCATTGCTTTTGGTTTGATACTTACAACTTTCATTTTTGGATTTTCTTCGTCACCGCATTCATCTTCGCACTCGTCATCATCACAGCACTCATCATCAGCATATTCGCCTTGCTTTGGCTCTTCGTGATCATGTGCTTCTGGTTCTTCAGGCCCTTTACTGCCTTCTAGTCCGTGTGCGTCTATTCCTGCTAGTTTAAGTATTTGATGTAGTTCGTCCATGCTGTCAGCATTAGCACTAACTGTAACAGTTGCATCGCCTTGCTTTTTAGTTCTGTTGTATGTAACAGTTTCTTTGTCGTCTTGGTCGTCTGCACCTTGCATTCCATAAGGTGATGAAGTATAAAATGACTCCATCAGCGACATATATTTTCTGATTTCTTCTGACATTATTGTACCACTGGTCCTTGATTAATTGGGTATTCGTTACCTTGTACACTTGGATCGTGTGCTAAGCCTACTGCGTCTGCTAAAGGTTTTAGGTCGTCTCCCATCATCATGCTTTTGCTTGGATAGTTACGGAAATAGTCTGCACCTTTTTCGTCTTTAATACTTTGTAATTCTTTTAAAAACTTCTCGTTAAACTCTTCACCGTACATGCCTAACTCTGCAAAATCTAAATCTTTGTTTTCAATTTCGTAATGTGCTTGTTCTTCATTAGTAAGTTCTGCTTCTTCCATATCAGCATATCTGTCTTTATCATTTTCAATTCTGTTTTTAGTAACTTCATCTTCTAATGTTCTTGGACTGCTTACTGGTTGAATAACAACATGCTCTGACATCATTTGCATATTTACTGCTACCCACACTTCTAATAATCTCTCATTAATTGGATATTGTAATACAACGTCTACACTAGTTACTTCTGTTGGTCCTTTAAGTTTTTTATTTTTAAAATCTAAAGGTTCTTCTTGAATAGGAGTTCTTTTAGCACTACTAACACTTTGTACACCGTATTTGCCTAGAATATTTTCTAACTGCTTAATGCCTTCGTTGGATATATCTCCAGCAAATTTGATTCTATAGTTAAAAGTTTTTTCAAAACTTTCGTTTATAAATTGTTTAAAAGGTGTCTTCATACTATCTCCTATGTAGTTATTTATCTTTTTTGTTTAAAATTTGGAGGATGTGATTTCTGTCCATTACACTACCTTCACTTGTAGCCTCAGATCCTTCGTTTTGATCTAGCCTCATTTTACGAATTTGCAAGTCAATCATCTTTAATTTCTTATCAACTTTAGCATTTTTACTATCCATTGCTATTTGTAACATCTTACTTGCTGTCTCAAATACTCTACCTGCATGAGCATCTTGGACATTCATACCTAAGTTCATAAGTTCATCATAACTATCCAATGCCTTAGTGGCAATATCTTCCATTTCGTTATCATGTGCTGTTAAATCTTTAACTTTAGGTAGTGCTGAATCTATTTTTTCAGCATTAGTAAGTGCCTCTTTGACCTCTACTTCGGTAATTTCTTTTGATTTTTCTACTTTGTTTGGAACAGGCATTACTTCGTCAATAGGCGGTAAATTAAATTCTTCTTCCAGTTTCCTTGTCATAACACTATTTAGTTCTTTCTCTTCTTGGTGTTCATGTATATGTGATTCTCATTTAACACTCTGAACCTAACACCCTTGCGTTGGCACCACTCATTTGCGGCAGTCCATTTAGCCATATTAATAGCAACCTGTATTTTTTCTGCATTACTTCTTGCACTTTCCATTGTTGTTTGACTGCCAGGTTTTATCTCAATAACTTCCATGTGATTCTTACCATCTTTGTCTGTGTAAATTACTGTGAAGTCAGGAACGTATACGGTGTGTTTACCAGACACAGGATGCCTATAAGGTATTTTAATATTTTCACTTGCCCATTGTGTAACATTTGGATGATTGTCGCACATATTCATAAATGCTAATTCCCAACTACTTCTATAGAAAGGACTTTTAGCACCTACATATTTAGAGGGATTAGTTGGTTCAAATGTGCCTTTGGCATATTTTGGCATGTTACGCCCCTATTAGTAAGCGAACGTATTTGTCTGTTGATTTAGATACAGGATTTTGAAATCTTACTGCATTTGGCAAAGTTTCATTTATGTGATTAAGTAGTATATCTGTAATTATAATATCACCACTTTCGTCTTTTTTATACAAGCCTAACACATCTACTTCCTGCACATCTGCAATATTTTGTAATGTTATTGTATAAAAATTTGCAAGTTTATCTGTTAATCCTGCACCTTTGAAATCTGAAAATACTTCATCTATTTTGTATCCGTTTAAACTTCTACTTGGTGTGTTCGCTGTTGTGTTAAGATGTTCTAGTTGAAGTGTAGCAGGATTGATGTTAAGTTCTTCGCCTGTTTTTGAAATTATTTTATAATGATTATTTGACCTATTTGTATTAAAATCCACGCCAAAGTTTTTGTATATTGTGCTCATTAGTTTATGTTAAACTTGTTAAGGTTTTTGTTGTTCTTTTTAAGGAGGTCGCCTGTAAGTTCATTTGCTTTTTTCCTAACAGCATTTCTAACTAAATTGCCAAAGAATCCAATGCCCTGATCATCACTATCTAAACCTTTTATTTTAGCAATTCTACCATCATAATCTGCTCTACGTCTGTTTGCAGAGCCTTCTAAATCAATACGTTTGTTACCTGCACGTTGGGTTAATCCAAATAGGTTTTTAACTAATCCACGTACCTTGTCACCTGTTGGATTAAATGGTGTTGCTTTTGTGGCATCCTCGATAGCGGCTTGTAGGAATGTTTCATCTTCATCAAACTCAAAGTTTATAACAGGACAATACATAAGTTTTTCATATTCAACATTAAATGTTATTTCCTGTGAAGTGCCTGCACCAGCATAATCTAGTGGTGTAAATGTGACATCAGTTAAAATAGGATTTACTGCTGTTGTTCTTGTTACAGTCTGTCCGTGCAATTGATAAACATGTATATTGTTAATAAATTGCGAGTATGCTTTATTTTGTATATCTATACCATCAAGTTGACTTCTATTCATACCTTCAGGTAGCATTGATTGGTTGTTGTGCAATGTGCTGTTAAAACCTGATACATCAGTTGTGCCTTCTTTTTGACTGTGTCTGCCATCAGTAAAATGATGATTGTAATACACTTGCCAAAATCTAAACCATGTACTTGATACGTCATCATGTACTGTAAATGAAAAAGGTTTGAATTCTTTTGAAACAATTACTGGTGTATTTTTATTATATTTTGGACGTTTTTCAACTGCTACAGACATGCTTGGCATATCTATTGTTTTCATCATTTGAGCATAGTCAAATGGTCCACTGCTTGGTAATAGTACACCTAAGATATTTGGATTAATATCAAAGTGTACAATATATTGAAATGGTAAACGGGGTGGGTTGCCGGAACTGAAACTGCCAAGTTTAGAACTTGCGTGTCTAGGTCCGGCTAAATAAATCCCGTTCTTTATTTGTCCGCCGATTAACTCCTTCCAGAATTTTGCCATTGGTTAAACCCTATAGGCCTAAATTATACTCCAGTGCCAGGGGAAGCCGGTAATGGTGATACTAATGGGAATGGATCACCTGCGGCTACTTTACCACCGAGTGTGTTAGGTCCTGCCACATGTACCGCGTTGTCGTATCTGACGTTTAAGTCTAGTTGTACAATTTCGCTGGCATCATAGGCATGGTCGCTATAGTTAACCTGTTGTAGCATACATCCTTCTAGTTCCCATTGCTCTGTTGGCTCAGCATTTGTACCATCTAAGACCTGAATAAGCATATCGAACTTGTAGTCTCCACCACTAACTGCGGTAGTTTGTTCGAAATGGTTAAATTGTCTTTGGATTTGCTGACCGACTAAAGCGGAAACTTGGTTAGTAATATCATCCCTTAAACTGAGATTAATCGCTTCC
>Ga0181377_1000625_pt1 | contig 12891 bp, 28 predicted proteins | sample LowvirmetaG_9_FD_130160 | JGI IMG/M metagenome (GOLD analysis project Ga0181377, IMG submission 130160) | Marine viral communities from the Subarctic Pacific Ocean - Lowphox_13 viral metaG | ecosystem: Environmental > Aquatic > Marine > Oceanic | place: Subarctic Pacific Ocean | collected...
CTATCGTAATTATAGAATCGTCCTGGCCGACGTCGTTAGGAATATACGAAACCAAAAAGTCAACGCTTACTCCCGGGTCTAAACTCCATGGAAGTTCTGGCAGTGATCCAAACTCGAGGACTATGTCTGCCGGCTGAGTGACCATCTGAACCACACTATCAATAGCTAACGGTAGATTACCATCGTTTGTTATTGTTATTCTTTCTTCATTATCACAGCCTATCGATATCTCGCCGTAGTTAAAATCAACTGGATCGACTGTCATGACCGGTGCATCACCGGTTCCTTCTAACGACACACGTATTTCCGGCTCGTCCTCATCGGAAGATAAAAACTCAATCATTCCAGAGCTCTGCTCAAATGTTTCCGGAGTATACGTTACATGAAATTCTACTAGCTCACCAGATGTAACGACTATATCTTCCTGACTGGCGTGGCCGATACCAAATCTATCTTCTCCAGATAATAAAAATGGCGATGTGATTATTAAATCATCATCGCCTGTATTTATTACCGTGAATGACTTCTGGTCTGATTCGAATCCAGAAATTAAGTTACCAAAATCTATATGAGTAGGATGAACAAGGATCTCGGCTTCCCTTTGTACTATCTTGCCCAGGCTGATATCACTGCAGCCCACCAGTAGCGATAATAAAAACAACATACATAAACTCTCCCATAAATTAAGTATGAAAGAACTAATGCTTGTGACCTAGCTTTTACAATTATTTTTTCTTTTTTAAACTTGACCTAGGCACATATGTCTCTTTTGGAATGATGATGAAAAACGTGTATCTTACCTCGCCGCCCCACTTTCGTGCCTGACCGGAAAACCTATTTATGGCCGGTTTAATATCTGCGTATACCGCAATCTCATCATACGTACGGGTTTCTTGCTGTGCTTTTCTTATTACCTTTGCTATTGGCGCGCCATATCGAGAAAGCTTTTTAGATTTCCCGGGAAAAGACAGGCCGTCCACTTTCTTCTCAACGCCAGTTGGCTGTCTTCCCTGCATGAGTTTCATCCATTCATCCCGGGATTTGACCTCTCGGCCTTTTGTGGTTCTAATATATGCAACAACATTAGGTAAAGCAAACTTTGCTTCACCGCCTGCGCCATCAGTCCCATCGTGAAGTTCTCTCGTAGGGTTTCTTGTGTTATATGAATCAGACACTTCAACGGTCGGTACCTCAACTAGAACAGATCCAACTCGCATATCCTCGTATTCACCCAGTGCTTCAGCAGCGCTGTTAACTATTGTTAAATCAGTGTTTGGATTCAAACCTAGCTTGACAACAATGCTGTCGATAATAGCATCTAGCTCTTGTCGAGACAAGATATGCTTTTCAACCTTGACCAACTCGTCGGGTTCTTCAACCTTAGACACTGGCTCAGGTGTCGGTGGTGGTGGCTCTGGTGCGACTATCAAATCTTCAGGAGTCGATTCGACTGGGGTATCAACCGGTTCTGGTAATTTTGCTGGTTTGTCTCCTTCAGAATAGACATATGCCTCCCATACCGTATCGCCTGCGCCAGAATATTTAAACTCAATTGGATTAAAAATAAATGCTTTACCTGGATAGTTCTTTTTAAGAGATATCTCGATCTGATCAAGCAATGGTTGTTGAGCACGATAAAACGCCTTGATAGCCGCGGCCTTTGCGTTCGCCAAATCCTTCGACTCGCCAGGTTGTCTATCAGTTAGAATCTTTAAAAGCTTTGATCTAGATGTCGGTAAGTTGCCAAAAATCTTTTTATACTTTGGTGACTCTTGTGCCATCTGGCTTATTACATTCTTAAGTTTAGCTCCCTTTGGTTCGATTCTAAACGTAAACATCGCATCGAAACCCGGAAGTGGATCTAAATCAACCTCATCGTTCCGGGTTATTTTTGTTTTCCAAGCGGCCGTAATAGGCGTCTGATCGACTACTTTTAAGATATTGTGAAGCATTGCAATCTCCGTTTATCTCACGTAAACAGAATATCTTGTATTCTTTTCAAATACTTTGTTCTTTCGCGTAAAGATTTTGTGTTTTCACTTTCTATAAGTATCTGTCTGATACTATATTTTCCTGGGTGAGATGAGTCTGACGTAAGATTTTCAAGAATATTTATAAGCTGAGATTTACTTAGCTCCGGTGCATCATCGTACTCTTTACTTTCGGTTATACAATTGTATATCTCTTTAATCTCAGCTATATAATCTCCAGGATCATACGCCCTTTGCGCGATTAAACTAAGTTCGACTGCTCGTACACGGTTCATCTTTCCAAATACTCCACTATAAGATTCTTCGTTAGTTATTATCTCGTTTAACCCATTATTAATTATCATTGATCTCCCCAAACTTTCCAAAATAAATCTTCTTCATCTTCAACTTTACATATTATGTCTGACTCCCAATAGCATACGTTTGCACAATTATACTTCTCTGTAACATGCTTTGGAAGGCTAATAACATATGGTACCCCAAAGGGCTCTGAACACCTTTCTCTAACCTCCTTAACCGTTGCTATAAAAGGATCCTTTAAATCAATTACCTCCATAGTAACATCACCCAAAACAAATAACTTGTTTATCCACACCCTGTCACCAGCTTTATAAACCATTACAAAAACTCCTTGTCTGTCTCGATCTGATCTAAAGCCTCTGGACTAAGTTCGACATCTGGAATGTATGCACCATCGCCATAACGACGATACCATTCTTTAATGCATGCATCTCGGATTGCAACAGTCGCTTCGTTAATATCCCACTTACTTTTAAGACTTATTATTTTTAATCTTTCCAAAATAAAATAATCACTGTCCTCACGTACAGACTGCTCAAGAGGTACCAAATCACGAAAATTATTTTTCTTTCTGCCTAGGCCAGGCATGATATCATCTAAGGTTAGCATGTTTTCTTTTTTCATAAGCATAGTATTCATATCTGACCACCGATTTTAAAGATAATGTAATTGCATAAAACGATTAAGGATAAAAATGCCAATATAAACAGCGTTCCTCTATATGTGCCAATAAAATACTTCATTTGCGCACCGTTCTCAGCCCTGGGGATACTGCGGTTTGAGCTTCTTCCAGGTTTATTATTTTCATCATATCACGTAAGTTCAGGGCAATATAACTGGTGCCAATCATGAATATATAACGATTACAGTAATCTCTTTCTACAAAGAACATGGGCATACCCGGCTTGACTGTGTCATGATGAAACCAGGTTGTAAGAAACTTAGAGTCGACTCTTTCACCATATGTATTGGTTTTCACCGTATAAACAATATCTGTATTTGCCTCAATCATATCTGCTTTTTTTCTTCGAAGATACGTCCGGACGTTAGAAAAGAATTTGGTCACATGTCTCCGGAGTTGATATGCCCGATTCTCTCTTGGAAGCGTATTTTTTAACAAATAACTCCATGTAGATAACAAATCTCGGGACTCGCGAGAATTATCGTTATACCAATAGCCCTGCCAAAACGAAGAATGACACATCCTGTTCAGGACTGATCTTGCAAAATCCCTGCCTTTTATTTTTTCTACTTGCTTAAATTGGCTGTTGTTACGACAGATGTTTGTAAACTCATCTTTTATCTTTTGAAGCTCCTCAATGTTAGTTATATTGATAAGCGCATATTGTGGTATACCAATGCGTCTAATAAAGTACCGATTGGATTGGTCTTCATTTAACCATGTTTTTAACTCATTTTTTTTCATTTTCTCTCCTTTGATTTAAACTTAAAAGCCGCGAAGCGGCGAGGCGGCCGGCCAGCTTTTCGCGCTATCCCTCCAGGATAAGCGCGATTTCATTGCTATAGACCACTATACATACCCTAACCCCTTTGTACAAATTACAATCAATCCATCTCTACCAAAACCATATCATCCCTATGGATAACATGCACTCCACCCATCACGAACACAGAATAAGAATACCCGTCAAGTCGACCCAATACAATACCAGGCAATTGCCCACCAACCAAAACTAATTGACCTATTGGCACGTGCGGACGAATCATTCAGATGTCTTCCGAATCTTCCAATAATCAGTCCCGAAATCCCATAACCCCAGACCCTCATCCACGTAAACAGACACTACGTAACCAGTCTTTGCCCACGTCTCTCCCTTCGTAAGCCTAGCGTCTATGTTTATAACCAAGCCAATCAACTCATTAGACACTACGTGGGTCTCAACAGCCTTGTAAGGATCCACCGATAAAATCTTAGATACCACTTTTACCCGATCCCCAACAACAAAATCTATATCATGCATCTACCCACTCCTTAAGAAAATTGTCAGCCCGAAAATTCGAATAGCTTGTCAACCGATCCCCATACTTGACCGGTTGCAACCACCTCACTTTACAGTGCGAATAACCATCGGTTCCGTACGGAACAAAATTTTCAACAACGCCCACTTGACCGTAAAACCATTTTGCGTATAAACTCTTCCGATTGATAAACATTACAACTTCACCTTTCATTGTTTTAGTTCTACATTAGTGTTAGTTGTCAAATCAACAATCCGATCTTCTAACTCACGTGCCTGCTGTTGATACTCTCCAGCCAACCGAAGATTGCCGTTTCGTTGTGCATCAAAGGCCTTCTTTTGAAGCTTTTCGCACTTCTTGCGTAATCTATCAAGTTCCCTTTCCTCAGACGTCTTCCAGCCAAATAATCTCTTAATCCAACTCATTTTTTTTCTCCTTACAAAGTTTGTATCATCTCAAATTCTCTCTCATCACATCCATCAAAACTCCCGTCGAATAACATAACCAGCCAATCGAAAGGCGTACCAATCGATGTTTCCCAATCAGGTTCAATGAGAACACCATATTGATACGGACTTATTCTCCGCATCTTAATCATATCGCCTATCTTAAACTTCACTTATCACCTCCAAATAAACTTGCGAACCTTTTGTCTCCTTATTCCACTTAGGCCATATAACAGTCACGAAAGGTACATGATTCTCATACATGGTTCGATGCACCTCAATCACATATCCGACTCCCCACTCGCGACGAGCGCGTCCCTCTTGGTATTTAATCTTATGCATAACCAAATCACCGACTTTCATTGCTCTGCCCTTTCGCTTTTGATTATCAAAAGCTCATCTTGGTAATGACTCGATATCCGGCCGGTGGCCCACATAACCAAGTACAGATGATTGAGCGGGCGTAATATATCTACAATTATTCCAATACAACCTTCTATTTCTTCGTAATAACCTGCTACTAAATCACCGACTTTCATTACTTCACCGGTGTAAAAGGAATCAGATCTCGGCCGAATAATGCAGCTGTCTGACCATTTCCCCACATAACAATGTACTTTGTCGACACGCCCAAACTTCGCACCTTATCTACAATTATTCCAATCCGTTTATTTTCGTCAAACCGGGCCCAGGATACTAAATCACCAATACTCATATAACCTCACACATCGATGCTAGCCAAGATTCAATCTCTCCGCTAGGTAATAATACGTCTAAATAAAGGCGGGAACTGCCAGAAGTAGGGATATTCACTATGGTTATATCGACAACCAAACCAATCCATTGCGGACTGACTTCTGCGCCATAACCATTAGACTTTTTTACTAAATCACCTAGCTTCATGGCAATTCCCTGGGGGGGTGTAGTTTAACCGATGTAGTTCTGAGATACTGGAAGCTCATCCATTTCCGGGATAGACTCTTCGTCAGCCTGCATTCTAGACATTGGTAAAGTATGGTATCGTGACACATTGGTTGGCCAGTTACGAGGACCACGACCAGCAATCAAAAATGATACATACTCAGGTAACTCGATGACAGAAAAACGATCACCATTAGTTAACTCGATAATTGTATGAAGCAACTCGTCCCTACTATATTCTATACTGTCATAGAACTGTACATCCGGATTGCGTATTTGTTCTGGAAGTGTAGTGCTTCGGCGGGTGAATACCTTGCCTGTGTATACTCTTAAGATCTGATTTACATTCACCATACAAGGTACGGTCGAAGAATCAGTGTAAGAAAAACCGATCTGTGGATCTTTTAGTTGATTAATCGGGATTTGGTTACCCGTCAGCTCTCCGGAGATTTCTTTACTCATCTGTAAGTCCATATGCGGTGTAAGTTTAATAAATGTCATGTTTTCTCCATTTAATGGTTTTATTGTTGTAGTTGATAAAGATTGATAATCCAAAAGTTAGGCAAAATTTTCTCCGGAAATTTTTGAGTTTTTAGGCCCTTCCGGAGAAAATCACGTTTACCTTTTACAGGCCAGTCGAAGTGAATACTCTTCGAGTTGCTGTGGAAAGAGCACAGTAACACTTATCGTTTCCTTTTGTTGTGTGAAAGACTGGAGTACCATCGATGCGATTAACCCAAAGACTAGTATGGTCACCAGACCAGTTTGCATTAATATCCCAGTTGTTTCTCAAAGCAGACTCAAGAGTATGCCCAAACTCACCCGTACTGTGGTAATGGCCATATCGGTCCCCGCCGTGATTGTTTGGTCCAGAACCATTACCCTTAAGTCCCTTACGAGATATCACGTACTCACCGGGCGCCATGGCTCCTGCAGTAATCATACCCTCGAGGAATGCCCGGGCCTCTTTGACCTTTTCTAGTACTGACGCGCTAGCGTCGCGAGCCAGGTTTTTGCAGATTTTTACGTTTACTTCTTCTGTATGAAATTTCATGTTTTCTCCTATCATGATTATTGTTGTTAGATATCAGATTCTTTTACGTCATATATCGCTGCAGCGTACGTAACTATTTCAGACATTGACTCAGCTAATACCCCTTCTGCGTCTTCAACGAACAGCTGTGCCTCATCAAGTCTTTCGTAATAACTTCCTGCCGTTGATATCCGATATGAATCGACGAACTCTTGTATTGTCATATAATCTCCCCTTATGCATTCTTATTATATTCTGTTTTCGTTGTATTTACAACATATTCTTTACCCTTTTCTGTAAGCATATATCCTGATCTTCTATTGTTCGGATCGATCTTTACCCACAATTTTCCATGGTACTGTCGCTTGTATCCCTTTGAGAAATAACAGCTGTTCCATCCCCTGTTTCTAGAATCCAATGCTTTCTGTATCGACCATCCTTTGTATAACATCAAACTTAAACGTATCTCGCCAAACGTTGCGTTATCTGGGTTGTTATGTATGTGTGTTGCTATGAACTCTAGGTTATTCATGGTTATTCTCCTTGTTTTGTAGTATTGCAATAAATCGCTCGCCTTCTTCTGGACTTTCAACAGGGATCAATGTTCCCTCGCCAACTACGTACCAACCGTCTCGTCTGTGCGCAAGTCTCAATGGTCCGCTTGTGTTGAATGTCATTCCGTCGCTAAATGTAAGTGACATGGTTATCTTCTCCTATAAAAGTTGGTTTGGTTTGAAAAAATTCCGCCGGGAAAAATTTTGAGGCTTAGCCCCGGCCGCCCCGAGAGGCTCCCACTGAGTATGCCCTAGGGGCCCTAGAGAGGGCCCTTTTTTGGCCAAATTTGGGGCTTAGAAGGGGGCCTTTTCTGGTAGGGCTGAGGGGGCTGTTGGTGGGCCTGTCGCTGGTAGTGCTGGGCTGATAGGTGGGGCTGGTTGGTTCTGTCTCTCTCTTCTCTACTCTTATCTGCCGCGAGTGAAACAAGTGAAACATTGTTTCTGTTTCTATGCCGCTAAAGCATTGAAATGATTCGGCTTTCTGACCGTGTAACTGAAACATTTGTTTCACTTGTTTCTGTTTCTGTTTCATCAGCTGTTGTCGATCGCTTGCAGGTTACGTACGTTGTTGACCTGGTCTGTATTGTCCAACCACTGCTTAGCCGCGACTTTGGCATCATGCTTGTCGATGGCTTCAACGACAATCTCACCTTCGAATCTAGAACCATTATGGCGAGTGGCCGTGTAAAATACTCTGAACTGTTTCATATGAACTCCTGGTTGTGTTATCTTTTAGCTGCGTACTTTTCTAACTTGTCTTGGACGACGTTGAATCTTTTGCTGACCTCGAACATTTGAACCTTGATCTCTTCTGCTCTCTCTGCTTTGCCGGCGCTGATTGCATTGTTCCGCATGTTGTGCAACTGAAGCCAACGGCACTGGAGATGTTTAAGATGCTCCACGTTCTCTTTGATCAGGTCAGCGTAATAGGTTGGAATGGTATCCATGTGAACTCCATTTTTTATTGAACTTTTTTCTATACACCCGCAATCGGGCCAGTAAATTAGAATTGCAAGAGCAGGTTTAAAGGTACCTGCCGAACCTTGGCCGGCAATCGGTTAGCTGGCAGACACTTTAGCAACAGTCTTGAAGCCACGCTTACCCATGTGCAAGAAGAAGATATGGCCACAACCGCCGAATCGATTCTTCTGAGTCTCAAGGACACGGCAACCAAGCAGGTCTTGCTCTTTCTGCTCGACAGACAAATGCATGTGAGCATCGACCATATGCTTGAGCTTGTTAGAACCGGCCATCTTACCTTGCTTGTTTACCTGGTTGATGATAACCGCGCAAGCACCGGTCTCCTTACAGAAGTCAGTGATAATCTCGAGACAACGAATAGCCGTACCAGATGTCTTCACACCTGAAGAGTACTTGCCATCATCCAGACACTGAAGAGAATCGACGACCATAACGAACTGCTTGTTCTTGTTCGCGCTCTTGTTCATGATCTCGCGAGCACCCTTGATCAACTCCCGAACGTCGGCAGTATTACCGGTGACGAAGCCATTCTTGAGACGCAAACGCTGTGCAGTCATTGCAGTCTGATAGAGACTTTCTTCCGCGGTATTGAAGAGACACACGCCGCCACGCTTGGTAATAGAATCAGCCATCTTCAACATCATGGTTGTCTTACCAGCTCCAGGAGTACCGGTGAAAAGGGTAACGCAAGAAGGTGTCAGACCCTCACCGCCGAGTGCGCCGTCAAAGTAATCCAGGCCGGTAGCAAACTTGCGCTTAAGGTGCTCAGGGATCTCGATGGAAAGGATGTTGGTGCCGAAGGCAATGTCAGTTACATTTGAAAGGTTCATATACGAACTCCGATTATTTACTATTAAAGGTTACTTGCAAGGTTTCTCCTTACATATATAATTTATCCTGTTGACCACCTGCCCACACAAACTTTCAAACTTAATTTATCTTTATTTCCTTTTATTCTACGGCAACCCTATCCCGACTTTTCATCCATCCCTGCTTTTCATAGTCGCGTGTCACCTGCCGGATGCTGACTGCTTTTGTAGGGGGCCGATAACTTTTGCAAGTGTAACACCAAAGAAACAGAAACATGTTTCATGAAACAAATGCTTTGGACGGACTCTCCTACTATTATGGAACCGCCATGCTTGTAGATGAGCTAGCAAAGTGAAACATTTTGTTTCTGTTTCTGTTACACCGGATGGCATATTCCGATAGATGCGCGAGGTCGCGTGAGAGGGAGCTAAGCCTCGTAGCCTATACGCCTAGTCACTTTTCATTCTTGCGTAACGTTAGGGTGTTTTTAGGTGGTCGCTAGGTGTGCAAGGTGGTATATGGTTTGGCCATGTCTCTTGGTTATCTAGCCAGGGTCATATTAACGGAGTGGTGGGTTGTAGGATTGATGTTGGATGGGTGGGGAAAGGGTTTGATTAGGTCTGGATCGAATAGTATTTCGAGGAGAAGATTGGATAGGGATATGATGAGAATAGTGGGAGGTTGTGATAGGGGAGGGTTGTGGGATTTAGTGAGTGCTATAGCAACATTGAGAGAGTTGGAGTATGATGGTTTAGTGAAGGAACGGTTGGAGTGGTTATTATCTATAGTGTAGGTGTCAATGACAAGGGCTGATTGGTTAGGTTCAATGTTGACAATGGATTGAGACCAGTTATAGCGTTTGTCTCCTATATCGTAGTCTGATAGTATAGCTGAGGTGGTTTGTTTGAAGAGGATTAGGTCGTTAGTTTTCGGTGTGTAGATCATGATGATTAGCCGCGATTTTAAGGGATGTGTTTTATAGCCGCGATTGAATCTTAAAATCCGAAAAGCTTTTCTCTTACCTCGAGCATAGATTCTTTATCTGTTATTTTGCCGACCAAATATCCGTCATCATAGACATAGAAGGGGACGGGCTTGAACATGATCATCGAGTCTTTTGCAAGATTAGTGAATACAGATAGATCATTGTTTCGACTTATATCCATGTACGTGCCGATGATTGTCCAGTTGTCAAGTAAAACTTCTCCTGCCCAGCCGAAATCCAAGTTCATTTTTCCTGCGGACGCGTCACCGGGTCGTTTTGCCACACCGGATTGTTCTTGGTGTTTGACCAAACCAGCCGGGATAGCTCCTAGCGTTTGGGACATTACGTCCGTTTGTGAAATATAGACCGGGTATCCTTTCATAATGAATCCGAATGAGCGTGCCACACCTCTATTGCTGTTACCGATTAAAAAGTCCATTCCAAGCGGCTGATCGGACGCTACACATGATAGCATGTCCTTTCCTTTTCTGCCATGTTTTCCAATCCATCTTTGGAACGGCATTTCATTGTCGACCCGAGTATTTGCAGAAGATTTAAAGCCGTGCGCTGAAGCAAACCCAGAATAGATTATGCTGTGCATGATGGTGACATCTTTACCATTCATAAACCGACGGATCAGTTCCTTACCCTCTTTCGAGTTTTTAAGTCGGTTCTGGTATTTCTGCAACTGTTTCCTGTCTTCAATAATCTCATCAGGTGTTTGAAGACCTAGTGCACGACGGCTAGCGGAATATACGAACTCCTCTTTGCTGTATTTTTCTTCTTCCGGCGTGAGCTTGTAAACTTCTGATAGTATCTTTCTTATGTATTGTCTTAGTTGTTTCATGGCTTCCTAATCATATCTGTATTGTGCGATGTTTTTGAAATATACTCGAATCCGAAGTTTTTGTAGAACCGTTCTAGAACCTCATATGGGACATCCCCCATCGGTTGAATCTCGAGCGAAAGCGTTAGGTTATGTCTAGATGCGGTATCACATATTTGCTTAAAAACTGCAGATGCATAGCCTTTTTGAAAACAGGCTCCACCACCTTTCGTTTCAATCGAATGGATATATACATCCGATCTGTCATCGGCTTCTCCCTGTAAATATAAAAGGACTGAACACTCATCGGGGAAATGTTTTCTGCCCTTCAGTGGAGCGTAAGTGTTTCTTGAATCAGACAACGTAAATGATGACTCATCAAAATATTTTCTCATATCCATTGTGAAACTGCTGATATTTTCAGATTCGTTAAGTAGCATCTTTCTTATGTATTGCCGCAAGTGTTTCATTGTTATCATTGCCTCATCATTTATAAGTTAAAAGTAGTAGTGTCCGACGTCGTCTCTGTCGAAATAAATTGCGCGTCTTTCCTTCAGCTCGTCGATTATGGGTGTACCCTGCTTAACATATTTCTTTGTTGACCAATGTTTCATCCATTGCCGCTTATGATACGAATTGCCAACAGGATCTAATCCAACTGCCAGATCTCTATCAACGTGCCTGGCTAGAGTGTATTGGCCGTCGCAATCATCTTTCATGTTATTTGGAGTGAGAAAAGGTTTTTCGTGAAAATCGAGCTGTACCGCTTTTACGTCGGGTCTAGAACTAAGATAAAAATCCCAAACATCTGCAGCTTCGAAGGACACATCGGTTCGATCGCACATTAGCCCATCGTCTCCAACGTATTCCATTGCAATGTCATAAACTAGAGGACCATAACCTTGCTCTGCCTCGGAACTCATAATTACCCAAGCTCCATCACAATTCAGACCGCTGTGGTCCTCTGCCTTTCCGACCATCAGCTCCGCTATTATGCCAGATCTTGGGTATCTTTGTGCAGGTGATGCATCGTTGATAGTGACTTCAAAGTAGTCGCCAGCGCGATTCGCTTCAATCAGCACGTACATGTTCTCTGTAAGATCGGCCGGCATTTTCATTGCTTCCGTCAGAAGCATCTTTCTTATGTATTGCCGCAAGTGTTTCATTATACGTAAGCTCCAGGATGCTTGATTGATAAATAATTAAATGATTCCTCTTCGTAATCATCTCGTATTCTTTTCATGGTTCCCAACAATTTTGGATCACAGAACAAAGCAATCACTTCCCAATTATCAAGCAGAGCTTCATTCTCGTCCCATTTACTTTTAGGTCCAGTAAAGTCTTCTTTTGACAAGATGTAATTGTCCATCTCTGCAGCCATCACTCCTTTTGCGACTCCCGATGTTTTCTTCATATCCGGAAATGCTTGGTCAATAACGCTGCGGTTGCCTGTATACATCGCATCCATTGAGTTTCCAAGCAAGGTAACATGACCTCGCACGATCACACCAAATGCGCCCATGTTGTGATCAGCTACAAGTTTCCCATTGATGTAAGCACTGCAAGAAAGCTCGTCTTTGTTCGGAGGCTCTGATGCTAGCAAGAAAGGCAACACCTCTTCTTTGTGCATCCAATGAATATAAACAAGTGAATTCACGAACTCTCGATCGACATGTTTTTCCCATACTTGTTTAAGGTTTCTTCCTCTCTTCCTAGCTCTTCCCGGCCTTGCTCCTTGAGGAACCCTTTTGTTTCCTTTGTAATCTACATCAGCATAATCTGTTGCGCCTTCGTCCCAGTTAGGATTTCCAGTGAGCTCATCTACAAAAGATGCTTTATCTTCTAAAATTAATCTTCTTATGTATTGTCGCAAGTTTTTCATGGCTGCCTTATCATTTTTGTTTTTATCTGTCTTATATATTGTAGTAAATGTTTCATTTTATCTTGTGAAAACCAGTTTTCCGCGTTGCATGAGATTGTTCATCCGGGTTGGGGTTTTAGAATATCGTTTACTTAAAGGACTCGCAGTAAAATTATCACCAGCCTTCGCCACACCAGGTTCCA
>Ga0181377_1000631_pt1 | contig 12791 bp, 37 predicted proteins | sample LowvirmetaG_9_FD_130160 | JGI IMG/M metagenome (GOLD analysis project Ga0181377, IMG submission 130160) | Marine viral communities from the Subarctic Pacific Ocean - Lowphox_13 viral metaG | ecosystem: Environmental > Aquatic > Marine > Oceanic | place: Subarctic Pacific Ocean | collected...
GTTTTTTCTTTCTTGATAGCTTTTTGATTGCGTGTTCTCTTTTGAGAGCCTTTGAACGTGTCGGGTATTCTTCTTGATGAATTAATCTGACTGGTCTCCTGCTGCGTGTGTATTTGGCACCTCTTTTGAAAGAGTAGTTATGTTCGTTTAGTCGACGTTTGATATCTGTGGTGTAGCCCGTGTAGTATGAACCGTCTGAGCATTCAACGATGTAGACGAAGTGAGGTTTATTTTCTAGAGCCATTTTTTCTCCGATGTGCATAAGTTTAATTAGTTAAAAACATTGTTAAGCCAAAGCTTTGTTTCTATTCCGTTTCCATGCTTCTGTTGTACCGCATGCAGGAAATTACGTCGATGATCCACTCCATTAGTTGAGGATCACTTAATCCCATTTCATACAGATCAGTCCGTGTATGATGTGCATATGGTGCATCGTCTATAACACGCCATTCATCATCGCGAAACTTATCTGCAGTATCCATCGCAGAATCAGAATGACGATCAGGTGAATAAAAGTCTGAAAGTATTTGATTGGCGAAAAAGCTGCTGTAAGTAATTCGAGTGTTTGTCATAATGCTGCCTCGTGTTTAAGTAATTCTCTTTCTATTAGCTCATGTGTTATGCTAAATAGAATACCGCTGTCTTGTTTAAATTCTCTTAATGCGAATTGAATGATCTTTAAAGTTTTAAGTTTTAATTGCATGTTTGTCTCCTTTGTGATATCATTCTTCGGGAAAGAAAAACCTTCCATCTGCTGAGGCAGTTTTAGAGGTTATTTCTTTGACCAAGTCTTTTCTTTCAATTTGATTTAAATAGTCTATTAATGCAATATAGGCATCACGAGAAATACCATCGTCATCGTTTAGTAGTTTTTCAATAAGCTGTTCTAGCATAGTGCCTCCTTTAATGTGTCTTGGTTGTCTGGGTTAAATTTCTAGCGTCAATTATTTTAACGGCAAATCTTTTCCGTTCTCATGTAGTTTTTGTATCATAACTATTATAAACCATTGATTAGAAATAGTATAATCTAGTGCTGCCTCAATCGAAGAGAATACTCCTAAGTCAACCATCTCTTTAAGCCTTTTAGAATTATCTTTAGATAGTTTAATTTCCATTATCTTTCTCCGACAATTGAAACTTCGTAAAGATACCAGGACATTGGTCGATGTCCGATTGTTTCGTGCAGATGTTCTTTGATTTTATTTTCTAGGTTTTCTGATTCAAACATTGTCATTTCAAATACTTGACCTGTTCCATGTTCCCAAGCAATATCGCCATGATTATCATTTTCCCACTCAATGTTTGTAATTTCAACAAATACATCAATCATTTTTTCTTTCCTTTTTGATAAGAGCTTTAATTTGTTCTGGGCTTTCAACGACTGTGATTGTCATGCCAGGTTCCATATTTGTTACGCCAAAGTTAAATTTGATTTGTGTAACATAATCTGCATCATCGTTAGTTGGATTTGGTATCCATTCCAAATGACATATTGTATTTATATTCACCCAAATGTAACTTTGTTCTTCAAGCCAGCTTTCAAGAGGAAAGCTGTTCTTGTAGAATTGTATTTGTTCAAGCTTAATTAGTGTCATTTTATTTCTCGTTTGCTATGCGTTTGTTAAGTTTATATTCGATGAAACTGGCCATCGTCATGGAAGATTTGTCTGTGTAAAACACACCAGGTTTTGGAACCCAGACCAAGTCTGAATATGTTGTTCCATCATTACGATGAAAAGTTTTTGCAACTTGTTTTGATGCTTGGCAAATAGTATCAAACCAAACTGTTTCTTTTTCATATTCGCCCCAGCAAGATGATTTTCTAAGTGTGCTTACGTTGGTAACACGTATTGTTAATAAATCATCTTTCTGGTAATTGAGTATTTGAAACTCCACACCAGTTTGTACGATATCTCTTTTTTCTGCAAGTTCTTGTGCTGTGATCATAATCTTTCCTATATAAATGCTTTTAAATCTTCAGACCACTTAAAGTCTGTAACTGTTAGTCGGGATGTTTCAAACTCTTCTCGAATTTGATCTTCGATATATTCATCAAGGTCTACTTCGATTTGTGTGATAAAATCATTGTAGTAGCCTGTTTCAAAATCTTCAACTCGAACTTTAACTACAACTTCTGTCATGCATCACCTCGTTTATCTAGCCAGTACTTGTTTTCTTCTTCGTCAGCCTGTTCATCAAGCCAGTCTTCATAAAGTTCATTGGCGACTCGTTGGTCTAGAATCTTGTTACGTTTGTTTTCTTTTTGTATGTATGACATTTCAAAACGCCTATGCAATGATTCCTGCCTAGCCTGTTTTCTAGTAGGTTTCCGACGGTGTGTTTTGTTTTGTCCATTCCAACTTGGCATATCTAATTCCTAATCTTTAGTGTTGTAATAAAAGGCTGACCGTAATGACCAGCCTTGGCTAGAGTTGATTTTTTTATTCAGCTGAATCTTCTTCAAATGATTCTTCTTCAACATAATCTACAAGATCTGCATCTGAATCTTCAGCCGAAGTCAATTGAGAAACCAGTGCACGTAAAGCTTCCAGTTCGCTTTGGAGCTCCGTAACTTTTTGGTTACCTCTCGGTTTACTTGCTCCAATTGCAGAAGCGAGCTGGGATGATTGGCCGACCAGTGATTCATCACCTTCCACCTTCTTTGCCCATGCTGCAATTGCAGATCTTTCACCACGAGAGAAAGCACTCATTTCAGTGGGACAAGGTAGCATGCCATGTTCTTTAGTTTTCCAAATTGGTCTACCTGAGTACATGATTGTTTGCAGTTCAAATGGCTTATCACCAATTTGACCAGCTGCTGTGAAAGGAAAAGCTTCTTTGTTAATGGTTTCAATTGTGATATTATACTTTGACATAATTACCTCTTATTTATTTGATTGTTTTTTGGTTGGTTGTTCTTTACTTTCTTTAAGCAAAGAGCGAAGTGCGATGTATCTTTCTTTTGAAACCTTTTCAACAATAATCCCCCTTGGGTCTGTCAGCCCGCAAGTTATAACGCCAGCGATTCTTCTGAAAGATCGTTCATCAATTTCACCTAATGGAATTTGTTTTCTCTTTTCGGAGCACCAAATGCCCGATACGATTTCGATTGTATAGTTTGGATTAAATACCCGTTCACCTGTCCGCGGATTTTCCTTTGTTCGATTTTTAATTTTATATCTAACTGGATACAACATATCATTCCTCTTTTCATTTTTATTTTAAATACCATTATTTGGTATTATTATTATACCATAATTTTATACAGATTACTCAATGTTATTTTAATCTTAATTGCCTGTGTATAGTTTTTCAAACAGATGGACAAACTCGTCATTCTCATTTCCGCGCATAAGAAAAAAGCACGTAGAAGTATTACCTACAGAATTTTGTGGGTGAACAATTAACATTCTAACCCAGTTCTTAATATCACCAAAGCTGTAATTCCAAGGAATGATTTCAAAGTTTGGAATGGTGTAACAATAGTCATCGTCTAATACATCCTCTCCATCACAAGCTACTTCATTCCATGCCATACATGCTTCAAAGATTTTATTATCTAGCCTTCTATCGTTAACTGCAGCGCAGATTGCTAGAACATGATTATGTTTAAATTGTGGTAAGTGCATTATTTCTCCATTGCTCTATGCTTTGTTATAGCTTTTATTCCAGAAATCCTTAAAGAAGCCTTGCAAGGCAATCGCGTCGCCTTGGCCGACACTTAGCTTTTCCTGAATATATGTCCAGTGTGGTACATCACCATCTCGAACATACATAAAAGTCTGCCAGTAGTCTAACATGAACATACTGTACCCTGATTTTGATGGTGCCTGCATAGCTGTGATTGTGTATCTGGTTCCATTGTTTGGTTCGAATATATAAGTCATTTTTTCCCTAGTTAGTTGTGTGGTTATATTATAATATATGCTTATTAGCTTTGCACTTTGCCGTTGTGTGAATATCCCCTAGGTGTCACTTTCCAGAACTCTTGATAGTTAAGCCTGATTACTTCACCTGTCTTTAGGTTTTTGCATTCTCGATAGACTGGACGCTGGACGCCATCAAACCATCCTCCTTGGTTTTTAAGGTATCCAATTACTTGCCATGCCTGGCCTTTATAGTCGAAGTAACGGTTGATAATGTTTGTGTATATGTTCATATGAACTCCTGATTGGTCGGGTTGTGGTTACATTATCTAGTGTAGATTGTGCTGTTGTACTTTTGTGACTATTCCATTTCCATACTTCTATTATATTTCATAGATGCAATGACTTCATCAACAAAGCTTTGAAACTCCGAATCATGACTAGACATTACAAGCAAGTCATCACATGTATTTTTGGCGTAATCAGCATCATCGTCAACTTTCCATTCATCATCTCTAAACATGTCAGCGCAATCCATACTGTCACCTTTGTATCGGTCTGATTTAAAGTATTCTTTGAATGTGTCAATAAAGTCTTTGGCATGTGATATTCGTTTTATTTGTATCATTTTATTCTCCATCGTTTTATATTTTCATTAATCATGGCCGATATTTTTATTTATTTCGACATTAAAATGCAGTACTTGCAATATCATTTGCATAGTCAATAAAAACCTCAGCATCACCCATGATGTCTTTAAATGCTGATTCAATGTCACCATCGTGTTTGATGATATATCCGAGATACCCACGTCCTTTGATTTTGTAATCTCCGAATCCATTTTGCGGATATGGAAGAGATTCTCTTTCTGGCCAAAATTCGTAGACCGGAGTTGTTTCCAAGATCCAATGATATCGTTTATAGTTTTGATATCCTATCTTTTCTACATTTGCTCGAAGGGTGTATGTCTTAAGAATGTTTTCAAAAGATGTCCATTCTTTGAATTGCTCGAGATCCATAAGCCCTTCCCAAGATCCTCGTTTATCGTTGTAGAGCTGAAATAGATTTTCGTATTGATCCATCCTTTCTGGATAGAATCTTTCGAGGTATGATCTGTCAAAAAACCTTTCTTTGATGTGATTAAATTCTTTTCGAGCATTTTCAATGATTTCTTGTGGATTCATTTTCTTTCCTCCCTGTCAATTGTGATGAAGGCAGGTTTTGTATCTTTGAGATTGCTGACTGAGTTGGACCACATGGTGAGTCTCCTTATGCGAGTGATTGTATTTTCTGTTTTTGTTTGTTTATCCACAAATCTGGATAATGATCTCGGACCATCTTTCCAAGGTGAAGTAGCCTTGTTCATCATCTGCACCCTCATAATTATATGAGAGCTCCGAGTCATATACATGGGTGACGCCTTGTTCACGGAGATATTGGATGATTTCTGGCATGATTGGACCTGCCCATCCTTCTTGAGCTGCTTGCTCGGAGTGGAAGTACTTGGTTTGCACATAATGAGGATCCTCATGATCATCACATCCGTAATCTACGAGAATCATGTTGTATTTGTCGCCGATTATTCGAGGCTGTTCTGTGTCGAGGATTTGTCCCATTCCAGATGGAGGTGACCGGTAATCAAGTGAAAAGTATTTCATTTTCTTTCCTTGTTTGTTTAGGTTGATTGAGTATTGTCGTTAAGGAGTTCATTATTTGTGTAATGAACAAGGATACATCTGATTTCGTTTAGGACTTCGTTTTCTGTGAGTCTGTATTTTGCGAATTGTTCTGCTCGTTGTTTGCAGATTTTAAGAATTTGTTCTTGAAGACCGAAGTAAAGAACCTGATCCAGATTTTGACCTGTTCCTGTTGTATCGTCATTAAGCTTTCCATAAGCTGTCATTGTTTCTTCTCCATAATTGTCATTTGCAGCGCATAATCTGCTTCAATGTCAAATCCTTGCAACCTATAGTCTAACACACAGTAGCCTGTTATGTTACTTAGCTGGTCACAAATCTGTCTGTTTATATCATAAAAACCTTCCTGGTCTTTTAGATTAACCTCTACTGCAACCTTACGTGGCAGGTCAACAGATTCTTCGTGAGTCGATGTGTCCCAGCAAATGTGGTGTGCTAATAATGCTACTGTCATGTTATCTCCAAGTGTCTTCGTCTTCTGGTTCAAATTCTACATCATAGCCTAGATGATCATGATATGCCTGCATACCATACATGGCACCAGCCTCACGTGCGATTTCGTTACGCCATGACCGATGCCATGACTCCTCGTCTTCGTCGTTGTCATAATCATCTGCATCTTCAATCAATTCATACGGGACAACTTGCATCGTTTCTACATCAGTATCATCTTGATTCTTTGGCGTGTATTCCTTACCATCCAGTTCACAGCACGCCTGAAGTTCATCAACTGTAAAACTACCGTCTGACAGTAGTTCATATGCCGAATAGACATGGGAATAATCACTAAAGTTAAGCCTGATGTTGACGGCTTTGTGTTGTTGTCGAGTCATTTTCCATAGATTTGTAGCCATATTTTCTCCAATATTTAAATACCATTATTTGGTATTATTATTATACCATATTTTTATACAGATTACTCATTGTTTTATGTTGCCTAACATGATTGTTTTTAACTTGTTTTATTTCTTCTTTTTACTAGCCTTGCTATAAACCTTTCTCCTTCTTCGGGATTGCTAACAGCACATAAAAGGCCTTCACCAATAACATACCATCCGTCTTTTCGTCTTGTTAATCTTAAAGGTCCGCTGGTGTCAAAATTCATTCCATCACTAAATCTCATATCTTCTCTCTTGTTTTTATTTTTTGATTGTTTCTGTTTCAGCGATATCAACATTACATAATTGTTCAGCTATCTCTTCTGCAGCTTTCTTATGCTTGCCTGCAAGTTCCATATCTCCTTTTCTTTGTGCTTCAAAAGCCAGACGTTCATACCTGGCTAAGAGAAGTCGAAGTTTTTCTGTTTTTGATTTTATGCCAAATAGCTTTTTAATCCATTTCATTTTTCATCCTTCAGGGCTGACCTGTTTGTATTATATTGTCGAAAAATCATCATCATCTCCTTCGGTTACCTTAAAAGGCTCCGCAAGAAAAGAAGGTATTGAAACATACAGAAGCTGATTTTCAGGATCAAAATAATCATCGCCCGGCTCCATAACAGACAATTCTTCTATTAGTTCCTCATTTTCGAAATGATCCTGATATAGTTGATTCAGAGTTTTTGTTTGAACTGTGTGATTGTTTGGATCAACCACACGGTATATTTTCTTTGTTTCTTTTGCTTTGTTTGTCCACATATTTTTTCCTATTGGGCTAATGTGTAAGAAATGTAACCAATACATAACAGTGATGTTATAACTGGAACGAGTGAATAAAGAAATTGTATTGCCAAAAAAGACAATACAAAGACTGTTGTAAATTTTATTGCTTTAATCATTATAACCTCTAGTCAAGATAACAATAGGTTTTCTTCCAAAAATCATATCGATCAATAATGTGTTGAGGATCTAGGCTTGACAAGTCAGAATACTGATTGTTGTTTCTCCATTTCTCTTGGATCCTAAGGATTTCTCCAATTTGCTTCTTTTCGATTTTAAACGAAACCGGAAAACTGGAAGGAGGAAGTTGTTTGTTTAAAGATTTAAGATATGCATCATATTCATATCTATCTCCGTACCTCTTTTGTGAAGGGCGGCCAAGCTGGATATGTTCAGGCCATTCAATGTTTGAAAGCAATGCAGATTCCTTTTCGTATTCCTTGTTTGAAATTTTTACAAGGTATTCCACGTATCCAAGTGCAATTCTTCTCGCTGTATCAATACATCTTCCACCCTTGATATAGAATTTCTTTAATTGCCGGTCTGCAATTGGGTGTGCCAAGCTTTTAGGATCCCATCTTACGTTGTCTTTTGAATCTTGTCCTCTAATAAACCATGCAAAGTTTTTAACTTGATGTTGAATGACTGAGGCTGCTGGGTGTGGCCATCTCTGATAGATGAAATTAAAATTATCATTGATTCTTAGCATGGCTCTGTCAACTGCATCATCACTTTGATTTAAAAGAGATGTAATAGATTCAGCTGTGTGTATCTTTGTATCTTTCATTTTTTCTCCAAATTTAAAATACCATTATTTGGTATTATTATTATACCATATTTTTATACAGATTACTCTTGGTTTGGTTTAACGATATATTTTATTTCTACATTGCAAGCAGGTTTCATATTTAATCTTATCATAAGATTTAGATTTTGCATATAGCTTAAGTGATGAATGTTTACATCCACTTCCTGATTGTCAACTAGACCACAACAAACCCATTGAGACAAGCCAAAGTGCGGTCGTTGAAAAGGTCTAGTTAGAATTAAGATGGGTGGATACATTTCTGTTAGAACTAAAGACCCAGTAGGTAATAATTCTTTTGATAAAAACTTAATATGCTTAGTGCCTGTTAAGTTTTCTGGAAGATAATTTTCTATTTTTGACATTTTTGCCTCGCAAACAATTTAAGATGGGACCTCTTGACAATCATTATACTCTTCCTCAGCGAATAAAGATAAAGGTTTAATTGTATTTGAAAGCTTTGTCTTGTTTGCAAATGGTGAATAATCGTCTAGTGAACAATAAGCTGATATCTCTCCTTTATCTTCGATATAATTTGTTAAACTTTGCAATTCATCGAAGCACAAATTAGCAACTCTTTCCCAGCTAAACTGGCCTGGTCTTCCGGCAACATAACAGTTGTTTTTAAGTATCCATTCAACCTTAACTTCAGGCCATCCATTGTTTAGTCTACATGCAGAAACTTTTCCTTGATAGATTGATTTTGTATTAACAGCTTTCCAACAATGCCTACCAATCCCCTGATGCCAAAAATCTTTTGAATTTTTAATGTCTTCAAGACCATCGCAATCAACCCATTTATCCTCGTTCGGCCCTGATTGTGAAAGATTTATAGTAGGAATGTAGCCATCACATTCATCTTCACCAAATCTTTGTCTTTGTAATGTAGAAGCTGAATCTAACACATCATGAAGAATTTCAGATTCAGCATAAACTTTGCCTGTGTCTAGATCGATAAGTCTCCACTTGTCATGATAGTCTGCTAGGCTGCTATCCAATCTAAGATCATCAACATATTCAATTACAAGATTCATATCTGGGTGTTTAAGATAAGTTCTACAATATATTTCTAATTCTTTTTTCATTTTTTCTCCTAATCTTTGCTTAAGTTAATTTAAGGAATCCTTTTCTGCACAATTGTTCCTCTTGAATATCTTTTCTATTTTCAAAGTCGTCATGATGATTCTCAGCAAACTTTTCAAGAAAACTGACTGCTTCTTTAATTACATAGCCCGTGTCTGACCAGGACTCTGTTTCTTCTGGCGGCGGGAAGTCGTGAGATTTGGAATACTCACATAACCAATCGTGTATATCAATCCATGTTTTGCTTCCTCGCTTTGTTTCTCCTATATCATTTGCATTTGCGCAAAGAGAGAATAGCTCTGCCCAGTCACTAGATGCATATAATCCTGCAAATTTTATCATTGTAACTCCTTCTTTTGTTTTGTTTTTTTAAGCTTTATATCTTCTTCCATATTCCATCTACCTTCCCGAAAATATCTTTTCCATAATTCAGCAATGGCAGAACCTGTTTCATATTGAAAAGTATAATATATCGAATCTTTCATATGTATTTTCCAGTAATCATGTACAGGACCATCACTATAGACACCTGTTTGAAATTTTAGTTTTTCTATTGAAGAGATCTGACATAGAGCAATTAATACATAAATATCTGAATTATTAATGCCATTGATTTTGTTAATCCTAGCTTTAAATGCCTCAACAAAATGAGAGTCATAATCAATAATGCCTGGAACAAATATTTTTTCAAAGTTTGTATTTCTCATTTTTTCTCCTTTATTTACAACGAACACGTGAACAATAGACATTCCAGTCAGCCTCAGACCAACAGCGAGGTGAAGAACCCGATGCCTTTGAAGCACAATTGTTAGAAGCCTTGTACTGTTGTTGTGCCTCTTGTTCAGGGGTTGGTGGTTCATAGCAAGCTGCGAATCCAAATATACAAAATGCGAATAGCACCAATGAAATTGCCATGTCAGGATTATCGTTAAACATATTATTCATTTTATTTTTCCTTTGTATAGATTATTTCAGGTAGATCTCTTGTTAGTTCGTTAATTCTTGGTGAGGATTTCCAGCCTTCGATAAGAAATTTATTGGCAATTCTTTCAATAGGTTCAGGATTATTAAACCCAGCATCAGGATCAACAATATGATCGAAGCCGTAAACCTCTGCCATTTTTGCTATGACGTGAAGAAATTCTCTTGCGCTTTCAACATCGTCTCCAGTACACAACAGCTCGTCATTAATAACTTTTCCAACTAAGCCAAAATCAATTGCATGTTGATGAATTGGTTTTGATTTAATTTTTCCGTCTTTATCCCAGGCATAGTAGTCCCAGCCTGATGGTGACGTGTATAAAATTTGCATTTCTTTATTTCTCCTTACCATTCAGGATGGTCTTGAGGTTCCCATTCTGGGAATTGTTTATCGTAATATCTTGATTCAGCTTCAGCTTCAATTGAGCTGTCTCTGTTTTCTATCCATTCTTTTTCTTCTTCTTCAGAAAGATCACATATTGGACAGCCTTCTGACATATGGTGTTTTACACCATGTTCAGGACATGTATCCCAATATTCGTTCCAGTCATCTGGTAAGTTTCTCATTTCTACTCCTTTCGTTGTTGATCTTTAAGGTATTGTTGATGATTTGAATGACATTCAGAATGCCAAGTACTAGATACAAAATAGCCATCGTAAGTTCCGATTGTTTTTGTATATTCATTGCCTTTTTCAATTTCTTGATTGCAACTACAACAAGTATATTTTTTTCTTGCCACATGTTTTCTTTCATCAATGTAAAAGTCACCCATAGTATTTGAACGGTAAACACCCATTACTTTTCTCCATAGCTGGAAATTAATTCATTTAATCTATTGATTGCTGATTGTCGACGATTATGACAAAGTCTGCATTTACATTGGTAATCATGACCTCTCGTCATTGGTCGTTGAAGTCTAAATTGTAAATCTTTAATGTCTTGTCTTTTTTTCTTTTGATCAGCCTGATTGTTTAATGTTTTAGCTGTATCATACGCCATGAAGGCAAGTACCCATCCTAACATAAATTCTCCATTTTAAATAATACCATTATTGGTAATAATATTATACCATAAAATATTACTAATTTCTCATTGATTTTTTGTGCTTAGACTTTCTAGAATAGGCCTTTTTATTTTTATGGGCTCCACTTCCAGATTTTTGAAATGCATGAACAGCAAGCCAGTTTCTAACTTTTGGCTTAGCTTTTACTTTATTATTCTTTTTTGACATCATCAACCTCCATTTCTTTGACCTCTGACGTTTTAAATAGGTGGATTAAGATAAAAACACCTACAATGGTAAAAAGAGTTTTTGCACCAAAGGCTGCAAATAACAAGAGTGTTATAGCAAAAAGTGCATAAATAGCAAGCATAAAAAACAATCCTTCGTAAACAGGATCTAGTATGACTTCTTTTCTTGTAAATGGTATTTTAATTTTCATGCTGATTCTCCGTTGTTAGCATTATAGTCTTTAAGCTGTAGTTTGTAAGATTCAATTTCAATACAATGGCTGCAAGGATATGCTGTACCAAATGAATAAATCCATGAGTTTTCACAACTCTTTGTTTTACATGGGCCGGGATCTTTAGGCTTGTCAATGTTTTTTCCGTAGATAGGATTTTTAAAGAATAAGATTTCTTTGCCATGCACCCGAGACATCTTCATAATGCCATTAGGATAGTGAATATAAAGAAACTCTTCACCGTTTTCAATTTTAGACTCCTCGTACTTTCCAAAGTGCTGTGTATAATATTTATCATTTTCAAGCATTTCATAATAAATACCTGATTTTTCTAGAAACAACCACGCATATTTTCGCATAGTTGAAACATGAATACCGCATTTTTTATGCCATTCAGATTCTGCCTCAGGTGCTTTGCCAATGATAACAGGATTAATGCTATCAACATCAAGCTTGAATATTTGCATTGCTTTCATATAACTCTCCATTTTAAAAATACTATTATTTGGTAATTATATTATACCATAATTTTATACACATTACTCATTGAATAATTTATAGAGTGAATCTAGAATGACATGTATTTGTTAAAGTTTTCTGCCCTTTGCGAATATTCAGTGCAAATTATTTTTTGTTGTTTTTCGCTGTACTGATCCCTGATCTTATAGATTTTCATAAAATCATCCCAGCTTAGTTTTTTAATATTACTTTCAAAGTCTTCTAAAATCATTTAATCTCCTTGACTGGTTTTGTTTTGGGTTTCATTAATGTGAACACCGCTAGAGTCAACAAAACCTTTGCCGTCTTCATACCTATAACCTTCTTGTAAAAGTGTTCTGTAGCATTTAATAGTACTATAGACTCTGTCTGCTTCGCCATCATAAAATCGATATCTAGGTGTATCAAGTTTAAATTCAGAATCGATATATTCCCAACCCCCATAATATTCAATGCTGCGCGGGTTACATGCAGCAATAAAGTTTTCGTTAACTGATATTAAAATCCTGCCGCAACGAAAGTCAAGGCCAATCTCTTGTAATCCTAATGCGCCAATTTCGACAACATCACTGTCTTCAACATATTGATCGACTGCATTTCCAATTGTTTCTGATAATTTGTACATTTTTTCCTCTTTTGTTTGTTATTAAAATCTAGTACCAGCATTTCCATACACCGAAGTCTTCTGGTTTTTTTGTGTAGATTTGCTCGATCTCACCATTTGAATCTATCACAATAA
>Ga0181377_1000632_pt1 | contig 12754 bp, 19 predicted proteins | sample LowvirmetaG_9_FD_130160 | JGI IMG/M metagenome (GOLD analysis project Ga0181377, IMG submission 130160) | Marine viral communities from the Subarctic Pacific Ocean - Lowphox_13 viral metaG | ecosystem: Environmental > Aquatic > Marine > Oceanic | place: Subarctic Pacific Ocean | collected...
AGACATTTTATCTGAACTACCTAAAAATATTCCTGACGGACCAAAGACTGAATTTTCAATTGCAATAGCTGACGAATACGAATTGTCTCATATAACCGATCCTATCACAGCTTATCGTGAATACTATGTCAAGAAGCATAGATTTCAGTTTAAAATGACGTGGCCAAACGGTGAGGTTCCGGCATGGTTTGCTGAGATATATACAAGACAGGAGAAAGAATATGCCAACATACCAGTTTAAAGACAGTGAAACCGAAGAAGTCCATTCTCGGTTTATGAAATATGAAGAAAAATTACAATATCTCAAAGACAACCCCAACCTTCAATCTATAATTGGGACCCCACTTATAGTTTCAGGCGTAGGTGAAAAGATCAAAGGAGTCTCTAATTTACATAGAGATGTCATATCAGAGATTAAAAAGAATCACCCTAAAAACACCATAAGAGACCACTAATGGATAAAAATAAACGTATCAAGTTAGATGATATGATAAAGCTTGAACCTCTCACTCAATCTCAAGGTGAAGCTACTCTAGAGTATGATCAAGGTAATAATTTAATACTTTCTGGTTCAGCTGGCACAGGCAAAAGTTTTCTTGCACTCTATAAAGCCCTCGAGCAGGTATTAGATAAAAATATGCCCTGTGATAAGGTATACATCGTACGATCTATTGTGCCTACAAGAGACATTGGATTTTTGCCTGGAGATGAAAGAGAAAAACTTCTTGCGTATGAACCTCCCTATGTGCAATTGTGCAAAGATATATTTGGTAGGGGAGATGCATGGAAAATCTTAAATACGACTGACAAAATTGAATTAGTTTCAACCTCATATATTCGAGGTCTTACCCTTGCAGATAGTATCATAGTAGTAGATGAATGCCAAAATTTAACATTTCATGAGTTGGACTCAGTTATAACTCGATTAGGCCGAAATTCTCGTATTATTTTTAGCGGAGATTATTATCAATCAGATTTTAAATATACTCGCGAAAAAGACGGAATATTACAATTTTTGAAAATATTAGAACAGTTAAAAAGATTCACTGTAGTTAACTTTACTTGGGAAGATATTGTCAGACATGATCTTGTCCGCGACTATATCATGACTAAAGAATTGATGGCGCAAAATGGGCAGTTAAAAAATGCTGAAACCAGATAGGCCGCAGCTGCGGCGCTGCCGCCTCCAAAAAGAATAATCAGCGAAGACTTCAATATAATTATTTTTATAAATCAACTAAGAGATAGACTCAAGATAATGGCAAAATTTAATAAAAGAGATTCCCGTGGTAAAAAGAAGGAGCGGGCAAATAAAAATAAGAAAGAATCAAAATGGCAGTAGCAGCGTTTGAACATATCAAAGATAGTCCTCTAAAGTATCAAGATTTAGAGTGTCTAAACAGTAATAAAGGCAGAAGATACGTTACACCCGAAGGTAACAAATATCCGTCAATTACTACTGTATTAGGTATACTATCTAAAGATTCGATTGCTGAATGGAGAGCTCGAGTAGGAGAAAAGGAAGCGAATAGAGTTAGTTCTATAGCTGCTGGAAGAGGTACTAAAATTCACCAAATGTGTGAAGATTATCTTAATAATAAAGACTTAAATCTCAAGAAAGAGATGCCTTTATATCAGTTCGGATTTAATACTGTGAAGAAAGAACTAGATAAGATAAGTTTAGTATATCATCAAGAAATTGCACTCTATTCTGACTTTTTTCGGATTGCAGGAAGAGTTGATTTAGTTGGAGTCTATGACGGAGTTCTTTCTATTGTAGACTTTAAAACTTCTTCAAAAATGAAAGAAAAAGCTTGGATTGAAGGATATTTTCTGCAAACTTCTTTTTACGCTGCAGCATATTACGAGCTTACTGGAATTCCTGTAAAGCAAATAGCTATTATAATTTCTACAGATGAAGGTCAAGTTCAAGTATTCAAAGAAAATCCATTTAAGTATCTTAAAAGACTTAAAGAAGTGAGAGCTGAATACTCTAGACGAAAGCTTTTTGGTCACGCATAAAAAATATTAAAAAAAGGTTTACAATAGTGCGGTATTATATTATAATAGCTCCATACTAGTTTAATTGGTTTAAAATATGTCAGAAGAATTTAAAATATTATCAGCCCGAGACCATTGTAGAGAAAGGATCGGCATGTACTTGGGTTCTGCTTCTATAGAAGAAGTAGAACGCTTTATTATGGGAGAATGGAAAAAAGTTTCATACATCCCAGCTGTAGTAAAAATGGTCGATGAAATTATCGATAACTCTATAGATGAAGCAATTCGAACAAGCTTCAAGCATGCTAATAGAATCTCGGTAAAACTTGACGGCAATAAGATTTCAGTCGAAGATAACGGTCGCGGTATACCTCAAGATGCGGTAAAAGATGTGGATGGAAATACTACACTTAGACCTATAGCAGCCTGGACAAAGACTAACGCCGGAACATCGTTCACAGATGATAGGACTACAATTGGAGCTAATGGTGTAGGTTCGGCTTGTACTAATTTTTGCTCTTCAATGTTTGTTGGTGAAACTTGGAGTAACGGAAATCTTCTTCAAGTCAAATGTAAAAATGGTGCAGAGTCTATTCAAGATTCCCACAAGCAAAAAGACGGAAGCGGAACTAAAGTTACGTTTGTTCCTGACTTCAAGCTGTTTCCAATATCAAATTTAGATGATATTCATTTAGAAGATATTATTAAAGACAGACTTGCAAGCTTACAAATAGCTTTTCCGGAAGTCACCTTTAAATTTAACGGTCGTAAGATTTCTTCTAATAACATCAAACATTACGCTAAACTTTTCAATGAAGAAGGTACTACAATTTCTTCACAATCTGAAAATACTTCATTCTTTATCACATCGTCCGAAGACGGTTTTAGGACTACTTCATACATTAACGGTGTTAACACTAGAATGGGAGGTAGTTATGTTGACTACATGATGAATGAGATTATAAGCGAACTTTCAGTGTTAGTTAAGCGTAAACATAAAATTGAAGTAGCTAAATCTACCTTTAAGTCTGGTTTGACTTTTGTTCTTTTTGCTCGAAACTTCGTTAATCCTAAATATGATTCGCAGACAAAAGAGCGACTAACTTCTAATACCTCCGAAGTTAAAGCACATTATGATGGCGAAGAGTTTATAAAAATAGCTAAAAAGATCTTTTCTAGCGAAGATATTATTGGTCCTATTATAGAAGCTCAATTAGCTAAAAAGCTTGCTTCCGATAAAAGAGCAGCAACACTTGCTCAGAAAAAACTAAGAAAAGTTAAAGTAGCAAAGCATATCGCAGCAACTCGAGATGACGCAAGACTTCTTCTCACCGAAGGAGATTCTGCGGTAGGATTCTGTCTTAAAGTAAGAGATCCTAAAAAGATCGGATGTCTACCTCTACGAGGAGTAGTTCCAAACACGTGGGACATGCAAAGACCTGATGTTCTGAAAAATAAAGAACTTTCTGAAATTATTGCAGTGCTAGGTTTAGATATAAATGACCCAGAGTCAGTAGACAATATGAGCTATAAAGAGATTGGAATACTTACTGACGCTGACCACGATGGAGCAGGTCATATCTCTCCATTGCTTATGGCATTCTTTTATAAGTTTTGGCCTCGACTTTTCGAAGAAAAGAAATTGTCAGTAGTGCGTACACCAATATTGATATCGAAAAAAGGTAATAAAGATGTTAAATGGTTTTACGACTATAAGTCAGCCTCAGACTTTAAACACAACTCTGAAGGGTACTACCACCGGTATATCAAAGGGTTGGCGAGTCATACCGAAGAAGAATATTCGCGGATAGTAAATGACTCGCATTTAGACTACATCGAAGTAGATGATCCCCACTTATTCGAAATGATGTTTGGTAAAGATAGCCAATTAAGAAAAGATTGGTTAAATTAAAAATAAACGTTTACTTTTGCTCAGATCTGTATATAATAGTACCATAAATTGATGAAGGAAATATTATTATGAAAGAATTAGAAATTTTAATTTTAACATTCACATACTTATTCTGTTTGATAAGCGGAATTTATCGGTCTAGAATATACTTATCCGAAAATGACCGTTTTATTTTTACTTTAATGTCTTTCATTCCTGTGGTAAATGCATTAGTTATATTCGATTGGATTTACGAAGTTGGCTGTTCATATAAGGATAAAAAATAATATGGGTTACTCCCTTTCAGATGTAGCTAATAATGAAGCGAAGAAGTTTGCTTTATATACCATAGAGTCTAGAGCTATACCTAACTTGATAGATGGACTCAAGCCAGTGAACCGGTTTTATCTTTACTCTTCGATAAAGAACTCATCAAAAGAGTACCGAAAAGTCTCTGCTGTTTCTGGAGTAGTCTCTGATTATGGGTATAATCACGGAGAAGCTTCTGCTGCTGGTGCCGGACAACTCATGGCAGCTGATTGGAATAATAATATATGCCTTATTGATGGTCGAGGTTCGTTTGGGACTCGGCTTATACCTGAAGCTGGTGCACCTCGATATGTCTATACTAAGCTACATAAAAATTTCAGTAAGTATATTAAAGACATAAATCTGTCACCTGTTCATGAAGACCCTGAGCATGAGCCGCCTGCATTCTACATCCCAGTTATACCATTAGTTCTTGCAAATGGAACCAAAGGTATCGCTACTGGATTTTCTACTAACATTTTACCGAGATCTGAAGATTCTATCATAAAGGCATGTAAAGAGTATTTAGATAAAGGTACAATCTCTAAGAGACTTCCAGTTAAGTTTCCGCAGTTTAAAGGCAAAACAAAATATGACTCTGTAGCAGATAGACATATTTCTACCGGAATTCTCAAGAAAAAGTCTATGACTCTCTGGACTATAGAAGAAATTCCTTACGGTATACCAAGAGAAGAGTACATCAAACATCTTGATAAACTTGAAGATAACGATAAAATTGTTTCTTATGAAGATATGTGTTCGAAAGACGGATTTAAGTTTGAAATAAAATTTAAGAATAACATTGGTAAAACTCTCACTGAAGCATCTGCAATAAAGCTTCTTAAATTAGAAAAGACTTATGCCGAAAACTTAAATGTTATCGGCCCGGATGGCAAACTTAAAGAATATGATGACGAAAGAGATTTGATAAAAGACTTTATCGAATATCGCAAAACAATTCTTCAAGATAGAATTCAAAATAAACTCGAAGTTATTTCTGAAGATTATCGATTTGCAACAATTAAGGCTAAATTTATCGGTTCAGTTTTAGGAGACAAGATAGTCTTTAAGAACAAGAAAAAAGCTGAAGTCATTTCACAAATAAAATCTCTTAAAATTACCCAAGAAGAAGACGACTGCGAAAGACTCTTAAAAATGAACATAATGTCTCTTACATCAGAAATGGTAAAAGAGCTTAGGAATAAATTACAAGACTTAGAACAAGAAAAATCCTTATGGTCTAAAGAAACTTCGGAAAATCAATTTCAATTAGACATTAAAGATTTAATTGAAGCTTAATATAAATATTTGGTTTGGAGATCATCGAATTAATAAATAATACTTTAGTAGTTAATTTAAGGAATATTAATGAGCTTGAAAGAGTACTTTATTAATGAGTATTTGTTTGAAAGCCAAGAAGATGTATTAACTTTAAAAGTATTTTCTCGAGATAAAAAAACTAGAATTTGCTCGTGTCAGCTTATAGTCACGGGCATAGACTCTATTAGAGTTAAAAACCTAATCACTTCAGAAGGGACTTTAAGTCCTGATCTTTTTAAAAACATCGTAGTGTGGTTAGTCTCTAAAGGATATAAATTCATTACATACGAAAGATATGTAGGTGGTAAATTTGTAGAACGAGATATTGATGTCCAACGTTTTTTAAAAAAACACAGAATAGAAGATGTTCACAAATTTCTAGAAGAAGTCAATTATGAAAACTGCAGCGCTTAACATAATCTTATGCATACTCATATGCCTTGCTATATTTAAGCTGACCAACATAAGGTACTATTTTGTAGTATTTTCAATTGGATTAATTATAGGATTATTGATATAATTTCATATTAGCTGTTTACATTTCAATTAAACTATTATATAATAGTAACCTAAATAAGTAAAGGAGTTTTTGTTGTGTTGTTGTTTTTCCATGGGTACCAATCTAGTAATAAAACTGATAAATTTAAAGTTATAAGAGATACTAAGCGTTGTGTTACCGTAGATTATGATTCAATGAGTTATAAAGAGGTCAAAGAATACTACTCAAGCTTATCAGTTTTCCCAACCATGCTAGTTGGACATAGCCTTGGTGGTTACTGGGCTTTACTTCTTTCAATAGAATATGGCATACCATGTGTATTAGTCAACCCATCTCTAAGTCCTAAAATATTACCCGACTATCCAAGCATCGACTTACGAAGAATGAACAACGATTCAGTTCCTCGCATAGCGTATTTAGAGTTAGGTGATGAAGTACTTGACATGCATCAAGTTAGACACTCTCTTAACCCTTATATGAAAGTCAGGGTTAGCAAAGGTGGTCACCATCGCGTAGAGAATCTAGAAATGATAAATAATTGCATAGAAGAACTTAAGAGATACGAGGCTATTGGGTGAATTCATTTAAGTTATATATCGCTGAAAGATATGTAAATCTCATAGGCCAAGATGAGTCTAAACAAAAATATGCTAAAGAAGTGTATGAGCTTATTCAAAAATCTTATGCTCCTATTGGTGGTAACAAAGGTGCAGGGTTTGAATCTCCGGAGCGCATGATAGAAAAAATACCATTCTGGAAACTCGTACGCAAAGGTAATAAAATTGTAGCTGGGGCCTTGTATAAAGATAAAGGTGGCCGAAAAAGAGTTGCTGTGTTTAGTGATGGTACAGATCAAGGGAAAATCGAAGTTGGTAAAATATATAAAGAAGAGTTTTCCCGAGCTTATTTTGAAGTGTCCGACTCAGCTTTAGGGTTTATGGTAAAACTCTTAGGAGTAGACTTCATTAAAAAGTATTCAAAATCTCATGACGAAGTAAAGAAGCTTATAGGAGATGATATTGTCACTGATGTTCCGGCCGATGACCCTCACTTAACAAGACTGCCACAATTAAAAAAATACTTCTATAGGCGCAAATTAGGCTCTGCAGTCAAAACTAAAATACTTTTAGGGACTACCGGTAAGACAATACAGAAGGATACAGTGTGAGTTTCGATTTCAATGATTTTGGGTTTACTACTATTGATGAGTCTGAATTAGAGGCAGTTCAGAATTTAGAAGCAGAAAATCAAAATGCTAAGTCTGAGTTGGCTAGCAATTTAGAAGACATGTACAACTCAATATTACCTCTTTTAGAAAATTTAAAAGGTGATCCTAAAAAAGATTACATTTATTGGCCAGCGGAAAAGAGAGTTCAAGTTATTGAATCCTTTAAAGAGCAAAAACTAAAATCAATTTTAAATAAAGCGGGAATCGATATCAAATGAAAACATTCTTAAGTCATTTAACGGAAGCTCAAACTCATAAGATGCAAAGATTAATTAACACTTATGCTATCAGAGTTAAAACTGGATTATTAAGGGCTGATGACGCAGCTTCTCTTTTATGGGATAGTTGCACAATATTGCATGCATTTAACCCTAAAATGCTTAAGCACCAAGAGGTCGAAAAACTTATTAAGCTTGCTGTGGGTCAAATGAAATGAATAAAAAGGAGCTTATTGAATTATTATCAGAGTATCCAGATGATCTAGACATACTTATACACGCGGATCATGGACAAAATTATGAAAGTCTTTATGCTGTCGAAAAAGAATTCTATGATAAGCCTAATGATGAAATAACACACCCTCAAGATTTAGACAAAGACGTAACCTACGAAAAAGTTATTGTCTTATATTCATAGTTACATAAATTGCTCACCTACCAATGGTAGGAAGAGGTGACCGTATCGCCCGGTCTACAATAGGCGATCATTCCTCCTTATACAAAATGAATAGAAAGAGAATAATAATGTCTTGGATACTAGAAACTTTAAAATTAAATCCACCTTCAGAACAAGAAGCAAAAGATTTCAGAGAGCGAGTTAAAGAACAAAATGCTCAGCATAAAAGGCTAGCCGAAGACACTACCCCATCTGACGAGACAAGAAGAGAAGCTTACACTCTATAAGTGAGGCTTTATTAAATTTAAAAGGCTGATATATCTAGGACGAAAAACCTAAATCGCGCGAAATAAAGTGAAAATAAACGTGTACTTTTGCTGAGATCTTGATATAATAGTACCATAAATTGATTAAGGAAATATATTATGAGTGATTTAGTAGAATTACGTAAAATAATGATAGAACACCAAAAAGCAGACCAGTTGATCCAGGGTTCTTGGTGGGATGGCTCTGCGCAACAAGGCTGTTTCTACGGCTGTGCCATGCACACGGGCTCTAGTGCAATAGAAAAGGCAATACGTAAGTTCGGAATTGAGCCGTGGGTAGCGTATTGGTCTGAAAAGGTTTTTGAAGGCTTGCCCAAAGATTTAGCACTAAACTGGCCTGTCGAGCTACTAGACGCAATGATTGCTTTTAAGGGTGACTACAAAGACGTTTATCACAAGTTATCAATCAAAAGGCTGGAAAGCTTATTACCGACTGAAGATCAAAAAGTTAACGATGCAATAAATCAAGTTATCGACTATCACAAGGCCCCTAGCGAAGAAAAAAGAAAAGCGGCAAAGTCGGCGGCATGGTCGGCACGTTTGGCACGTTTGGCATGGTCGGCGGCAGATTCGGCAGAGTCGGCGGCATGGTCGGCATGGTCGGCATATTCGGCAGGTTCGGCAGAGACGGCGGCAAGTTCGGCAGGGACGGCGGCACGTTCGGCACGTTCGGCACATTGGAAAAACGAACGCAAGTGGATGCTTGAGTTACTCAGCAAATAAATTAAAATAAACGTTTACTTTTACAGAGAACATGATATAATAGTACCATAAATTGATGAAGGAAATATTATTATGAATAACAACCTTTCCGGCTTAGCTTTGATTGAAAAATCCTTAATCGAAAAGGCGGTTGCCCGATATGAGCTTAAGCTCCAAATTGCCAAAGACGCTTATGAAGAAGCAAAGAATGAATGCTATCTTCAAAATACATTCACTGTTAGACATGGTTTTCTTTGGCTTAAAAAAAGAGAATCTACTCGTACAGAAACTCTCTATTATGGCGTTGGAATAGATTACTCATGTTGGACACTCCCGCAAAAGCTTGTTAAGCAAGGGTATCTAGAAAAAACTTATAGGGACTTTGTTGAATCAACGAAATATTTTACACCATGGTCTGTAGAAAAAGACTCAATTATACGTCTGGCATTTAATTCAGATAAGGTATATTTAAACGAAGACCTCTGCAGGTTTGTTAACAAAATGCTAGCAACAGAAGCCCTTTTTCCTATCGAGGACTAAATAATGACTGATTTAAAAATGACTAATGCAGGTGATTATATGAAATCTGTAAACTTTGATAACGTAATTGATTTTTTGAACGAACACGGTTTAGATAGACTTAAAGAAGAGTTTGGAATCAAGTATAGCCAAAACGAAGCGTATCCAGACCTTTATGTCTTAAACTACGACCAAATTGAGTCTTCGAAGTGTAAAGATCATCCAATCGTAAAGCAGTGTCGCTCTCTTGTTGTTGAGTATACTGGCTATAGTTGGAGAATCGTATCGCGATCATTTGATCGCTTCTTTAATGAAGGCGAAGTTGAACATGATCACGATGTAACTGAGCTGACTGCTTGTGAAAAAGTTGACGGCTCTTTAGTTTCGGTATTTTGGTATGAAGACCAATGGTTGTATCGTACTAAGTCTATGATCGAGCCTGAACCTGAAATGAAAATGTCTACTGGCCGTTCTTGGTGTGACCTCATTGAGTCCGTTCTTACTGGGCACTTTTATCGTAAAGACTTTACTTACATCTTTGAAGTTGTTTCAAAAGACAACCGTGTAGTAACTCGTTACGACGAAGATGCTGCTTATTTATTGGCAGTACGCGAAAATAGAACTGGAGACTACCTAAACCGAGCGAACCTTTGTGATGTATACCAAGACCTTATTGTCTCTAGCCCAAAGGTTCGTATGCCTCGCGAGTTTAAGTTTGATACTATGCAGCATGCTTTAGAAGCTGCCAAAGAACTCCCAAACCTTGAAGAAGGTTATGTGATGTACAACTATCAAAACGAGCCAGTTATCAAGGTTAAGTCTCCTGCGTACGTAGCAGCTCATCGCTTACGTGGTGAATCAGTTCTTACTCCAAAGAGAATTATTGAAATGATTCGAATTGGTGAAGCTGATGAGTATCTTTCTATTTTTCCAGAGGATACTGAAGCGTTTGATGATGTAAAAGGTAAATTGTATGCCTTGGTATGGAAAATTCAGCAAGCTTTCCACTCGGAGCTTAAGCACATCGAAGACCAAAAAGAATACGCTTTAGCTATAATGGAAAAGTACCCCGAGTATCAAGGTATTCTATTCGCTTTGAAGAAAAATGCGGATAAAACTACCTGCGAAATGATAAACGAAATGCCTATCAAGAAACTATTAGAACTTTTAAAATTGTAGGAGTAAATTATGTCTAAGGTCTACATGATCGGTGATACTCACTATGGTCATAGGAATATCACCAAGTACAGACCAGAGTTTAGCTCAATGCGGCATCATGATGAATTTGTGCACTCTCAAGTAATGTCAGTTTCTGGTAAGAGAAACATTCTTTGGCTGCTTGGAGATAACTTCTTTGAACCTCATACAGTTGATTATCTTAGAGACTATAAGAAGCATTTTATGCATGTCAACTGGGTAATCGGAAATCACGATACCGATAAACCTCATCGAGTAGAAATTCTAAAACAAATTGTGAGGGAAGACTTAGTTCATAAAATCGGCTCTTTGTTCAAAGTCAGTGGGTTTTGGGTAAGCCATCATCCTATGCATAAGGACGAATTGTGGGGTAAAAAGAATATTCATGGTCATGTTCATACTAACACTATTCGAGATTCAGACTACCTGAATTTATCCTGTGACAATCTTCATAACTATGTTCCGGCAGATCTTCAATACTTGAAGTCGCTGCCTCTTCATATGAGCCTTCAAGTATTTGGAAAATAATTTAAACTTTTTTCACAAAAATCGTTTACAAGGCCGACTGGCATGATATAATAGTACCATAAATTGATGAAGGAACTACATTATGAAAAACTACGAAATCTTTCAAGCTAACATCTCAAGACAAGCATATGACTATGTCAATTCTGAAGGTTGGGATAAGGCAATCGCTAAGTATCCGGCGCTTAAATCAAAATTCATCGAGCAGTCAAGCGAAGTAACTAAAGAACTTATGAATGAGTATGACATTGTTGCCACGGTTAAAGCATCTGATCTAGAAGATGTTTTTACTGCTGGTAACATAGAGCAAGAACGTTTAGTCAGACTCAACCAAATGCATTCAGTTTCTGTAGGTGATATTATACACGACGTAGAATCAAATGGGTGGTACCTTGTTGCTCCTTTCGGATTCGAAGAAATAATAGTATCAACATTATAAATTTGAGGATATGAATCATGGAAAAAACTATTGTCTTAACTATTGGAGCTTCGTGCTCAGGTAAAACCACTTGGGCAGAGGATTTTCGCCGAAATAGAAGTGACGTAGCAAATCTCAATAGGGATGACTATCGCTTTAACATGTTTACTGGCGGAGTTAGGGACTGGAGCTTGTACAAGTTTACTAAGTCACACGAAAACCTTGTGAGTAGAACAATTGATGCTGCTGCTGCAGTTCTTGCGAGTGAAGGAAAAAACATTATTATCTCTGATACAAACCTTAATCCTAAAATCCGCCAAAAATGGGTTGATTTTGCGGATAAGCATGGTTACACTAAAGAGTTTAAATGTTTCCATGAATCTTGGGATGAATTAGTCAAGCGGAATACTCAACGCGAAGGTGGCATTGGCCTTCCTATACTTCGCAAGCAGTATCTTAATATACAAGAGTTTCTTAATCGGCGTACCTATCAGCCAGATGTATCTTTACCTAAAGCAGTCATTGTAGACGTGGATGGGACTGTAGCTGATATGAATGGTCGAGGTCCTTTTGAGTGGAATAAAGTAGACACCGATTTACCACGAGCAACTATAATTGCTATGGTCTGCGGATTGTATGCTCAAGGATATAAAATCATCTTCTTATCTGGTAGAGATGGCTCTTGCTACGACTTAACACACAAGTGGTTAAAGGATTGTGTTGGACTTCCCTTTGAACTTCATATGAGAGGCGCAGGTGACCATAGGAAAGATTTTACAATCAAGGAAGAATTATTCTGGCCTTTGGCTGAACGCTTCAATATTGTCTCAGCCATTGATGATCGACCTCAAGTGTTAAGGCTTTGGGAAGAATTAAAGATTCCAAACGTAATTAATGTTAATAAAAAGGGGTTATACGGAGAATTCTAATGGATATTTTATACAAAATTACAGCTACGTCCTTGTTATTGATGTGCCTATTTGCATTCGCAGCAAGTTTGAGATACCGTGTCCATGAGGAGATTCCTGACTCTTTCTCGGTAACATACGGTATTTGGTTTATAGTGAACATTATATTATTCGCCGCATGTTTTCTTGGAGCTGTTTGGATATGAAAGTTAAAATTAAACCTTATGCTACATATTTTGGTCCTCATCAATTGGTGTATTTTCTATTTTACTTATTTAGTAAGCCAGACGAGTTTG
>Ga0181377_1000633_pt1 | contig 12748 bp, 14 predicted proteins | sample LowvirmetaG_9_FD_130160 | JGI IMG/M metagenome (GOLD analysis project Ga0181377, IMG submission 130160) | Marine viral communities from the Subarctic Pacific Ocean - Lowphox_13 viral metaG | ecosystem: Environmental > Aquatic > Marine > Oceanic | place: Subarctic Pacific Ocean | collected...
AGGTGAGAGGTCAGTTTCTGGTGTTGACAACCCCATGGATATCATACGCCAGTGGGTTGGGATCAGTCGGCGGAGTGGTGGGCTACACGTGACTTATATCTGGAGAGATGGCGACATGCGGTACAAATGTATACGGATTTTGGTACCAGTGGAGTCGTCAGTCATGAGCCAGCGGGTAATGCAGTGTATGTGATGGGCAACAGTTGGTGGGATACCACTCCACATCAGGACTTGGACACCAGTTATGATGTGATATACTTGCTGAACGATCAGGTTCATCCAGCTTACATAACAAACTGGAGTGTATTTTGCCGTATGAATTTACACTGGCGTAGTATACAAAACAGTATGCCTGTACTGAGTAAGGTACCTTATCACAGTCGTGTAACACCAGACTTCCAGTTTAAATACTGGGCGGCTGATGCGGGTGTAAGGATACTTGCCTTATGAGTCAGATGGATTACTCTCAACTACCAGTATTCAGCCAGGGTATCGCTCGCATTGCTGTATGTTTTTATGGTTGTTATCGTACTGGAGACTATTGTTTGCCAGCATATCGTGCCTTGTTTGACCGTTTGGGTGTACCAGTGGATTACTTTTGTACTGTAAAGGATGTGGATGAATACCGTACCAGCCACACAGTTCAGGGTATAACGGCACAACACAGTGTGGCACAGATACAACATCAGATACATCAACTATTGAATCCTGTGGATGTACGTGTTATAACGGCTGAGTATGAAGCTAAAAACTATTACCACAATCATGCAACAGCCGTTGGTATGGGCGAGGCTATAATGCTCAAGCAACAACATGAAGCCAGTACTGGTACAGATTATGACCTGGTGTTTGTTGCAAGGTATGATGTATTGCCACAAGTTAACACAAAACTCCTCAACATACTTGAAAGATTCCGCCGCTTAAACTGGTTAAACTTACACAGGATAGAGAACACTGTGGGCGATACCAGCGGACAATTTGTGATTACCAGACGTGACATACACAATATAGACCATACACCGCTAACTCCTTTTGCACATGACTATTTTTATTACGGCACAAACAATGCTGTCAATCAGATAGGAGTAGAGATACTGAGTCGTGCTGCTCAACATCCTGATGCTTGGGCTACATTCTATAGGGTGGCTAACTTTCATGCCATGCTGGACATCAGTTGTAGACGATTAAACATACCAATGATTACTGATCCAGACTATGCTGTGGAGGCAACCATTGTTCGTCCGTTTAGCGATTTAAGTCTGCCTGTAACGAAACTTGCCAGTTGGCAGTATCATCAGAAGGTATTCTTGAGTGACGGCAAATTTAAACGTCCCACGGACGGAACCAGTTGATTTATATATAGTTCAGGTGTTATCTGAACATCTACATCGTCCAAGTGAGGTAAATGTATTGCACCAACTAAGTCACGCAATTGGTCCAAGTTTAATACAGTGTTGCCAGGACTTGCTGTACTATCGACATCAAAAGGCGACACTGCTTTACCAGTACTAAGATACACATCCTGGTTTGGTTGGAAGCTAAAATCTTCACTGTACACCACAGCGTCATAAGGTATCTGATGTTCATTACGTGCAATGTGTACAACACTCCCCCACAATGCTAGTACACTACCACAAAACAAATCAGGATCGATTGTTACTTGTTGAGGGCTATAACTGTGCCACTGGTCAAGCATACGACTACGACAGTAACTCACCGCAGTTGCAAACAAGTCTCTTCTAATAACTGCCACATTGTACCAAGACATCTGATTCTCTTGCTCAAAGTATTGATGACTATCATACACATCATCAGCAACCAAGTGTCTGATATGATGTTTAACAACAGCTTTTTGGTCGCTCTTCATCCATTCAATGGCTGCTTGTGGGTCAGCACGATTGTTATAAGGCTCATTGTAATAGTCACTGTGTACACTCAACTGTTCAGGATTGAAGGCTTGTACAAGTGCTTTGGTTAAATATGTTGCCTTTGTACGAGGCAATGTAATTATTCTAGTTCTCATATATAATACAGTCCTTTACTGTGCTATAATCACTACTGAGTGATTGTTCCGTGTGGAGGTATTCCTGGAGGCACTCATTCCAGTTTAATACAACTTGTTTCTTATCAGGACTAATATAATTAATAAATTTATCTTTATTACAATTAATTGTTCTATTGTGTGTTACATCGTTCCACAAATCAATATCCTCACCAAGTTGGCTTCCTATCCACACAGTGTGGTTGTAATTAAATCTATTTCGATTACTCAACATATAATTTAAATCATTCCAAACACTGTGAACATTTTTTATTAATTTAATACAGTCTATGTTTATCTGGTCGTCAGGTATAGCTCCCCATACTCCCCATCGATTCTTTTGGTCACTGATACTTAAACTTAATGCTGTCTCAAATAAGTTTTTACGCAACACAAGCAATCGATAATCAAACAAACTCACATATTGGTCTATAATATCATCATTGTCTTCAATATGTCGTTTATGTATCTTGCTTACAAAGTATGGTTGTTGTTGAGTAAAGTCTAATATTTGTTCAGTGTTATCAAACTTATCAAACGGTTCATTACTATAGTAGTCAAAGTCTTCCACAGTCTCATCTATCCTGTCATCCCAACGCAGGAAAGTCTTCCATGCCCAAGTGCTTCCGCTCCTAGCCAAACTTAATATTAAAATTTTATCGTACAAAAACACTTCCTCTTCCAGGACCACTAAAGTGTTGTGTAAATCCTGCTTTGTTCCAGTCACCATATCCGTAAAATGTATCGCCTGCTGCAAATCCAAAACCAATTGTACTGTGATCGTGATCCATATTTACCTCTACTGGTGGCTGGTCTTCACTTGTACTCAGTAAGTTACTGTTATTAATGGTGTAAGCTGGCACAGTACTACTGAATGTTTCTATACTATTGTGTACATACATAGGACTGGGCCAAGGCATCCAGTGATTGAATGGTGTTCGCCAACTGTCTACAGTACACATTATATTATATTCTTTCTTTTTTGTCATTAATTGATTTATATAAAAGTCGCCCAACTTTATATTGTGTACATATTGATCATTTAAATGATCTTTATTGTTCCAATCCACAACACAAACTCGTATCCAGTCTCCAATAGTGAGTAACTCAAAGTTATCTCCCAAGATATTATATGTTTTATAACTACCTTGCATAGTTTGTATTCTTTCCTGGCTTCCAATCAGCATAGTGTAACTGACCTTCGTCCCATGGTTCTGCACTAAAAACTATTACTGCACTCTCTCTGTTAATTTTACTCTCTATTAAATTGACACCATGCCAACTGACACCATAGTTAGGCGCAACAATGGTTGCACTATTCTCTTCATAGCTACCCACTGCTACAGTATTATATTGTTTTGTAACGGGATCAACTTCGTATATAGCAGTGCCTGCTTCTGGATTGTCGTTATTGTCAGGAAAATAAAAAGCAAACGTAAACACTCTGGGCCATCCATCTTCATGCGGCTTTAAACTATAACCTGCACTAGCCCTTTGCCAGAATGTATAGATACTTTGGATGGTATCACTTCTTGTATCTGTCCAACGACTGTATAATGCTTTTACAATATCAGGATCGTCAAAAAGTTCCAATAACATCTTGCTGCCTTGTGTACCGCCTGTATTTTTTATTTGTTTATATACATCATCAGGTAATAAATTGCTCACATGTAACCATTCAAAACCGCCTTCTGTTCGCATAGGAGCATCCAGTAGTCGCTTTGCTATATGATTCATAAGTCAATCTCCATTGCTGTCTTGATTTTATCTGTTAATTCTTGTCTTGTTCCTGCAATAGTATAATCCCAATCAATTATATGTATTTGTTTTCCATCGTACACCATGTTATACTTACTGATGTCATAAGGATAAACAGGTATTGTGTGTTCACATATAGTATTAATTAAATTTATTAATGGCTGTTTTATATCTATATCTACATTGTCAAGAGTATCTCCTTGAATGTATTCATAACATTCTGCTCTTAAACCTTTATACTCATAACAATGATGTTTTCCAGGTATTAAATGTTTACAACGATTGTAATTTGCTTTTGCAATTACTGCATTGTATCCTAGATATATTTTTACTTTGTACTTGCCATCCATTACAGTAAATGCATATTGTCTTTCTTTTGTTTGTATATTATTATGATCGAAGTCATGCACAGCTAGTCCAGACCACAGTCTGTTAACTACCTCTACTGCAATGCTCTCATATGTAGTCACAGGTGTACTTCCTATAACATATTGTAACATAAGGTTTTCTGCATGTGTAAGTATTGTTTTGCCTATTAGTGTGTTGTTGCGTCCTATTACTTTAGTCCATGCCATTTTACTCTTGTTGGGAAAAACAAACTGATGCCAATCAAATACATTACTATACCAAAGCCAAGTATTATCTTTTAAATGTTTAGCTGCATATTTTACATCACTTACTATATCACATTTGACATATTTAGGTTTGCAATTATTATAAACTGTTAACCATTTAGTCCATACATCTTTACTGATGCCTAAATGATTTAATTGTGTGTCAACTATTGTGTCTATACTTGTATCATTATTTTTTAGTTCTGCTAATCTAGGATCATAATCCTTTTTATATATAGCCAACAAGTCATCCCAAGACATATCTGGGTGTCGTGCTTTCATCATATCTTGAAACATTTTAAAAAGCACCGCTGTTGGACTTATATCATACCAAGTGTACGTAATAGATTTATTATCTACATAATCCAAACAACCCTTGTACATACTTTTAAAACCTGCACACACACTTGCATAATTGTTTATACTAGGATCAGGAGGAAGTATCTCTCCATCAATAGTACTGTTTACTTCTTCTGTGTTTGCAGTATATACTCCAAACTTTAATAGTTTATCATCAAAATGGCTTTTTGTATCACTGGGTTGCTGTCTAATTTTACGTTGTGGTCTTATCTTATCCACCTGTAATGTTATAACAATGCGTTGTCCCATTCTGATATCTAGATCCAACCACTCGCCATGCCATGCAAATTTATCTAATAGAGGAATAAAATCAGGACTATTATGACTAATACTAGGAAATGGTTCCTGTATTACGATAAATTTAGGATTAAATTTATCTATTAGACTGTTTACATAATCTAATACCAACACATCATGTTTAAAATAATATAATATACCTCCCAACACAAGTGTATCGTAAGAGCCAGTGTTATTAATATTCCAAGCATCGCCTATTGTAAAGTTTCCATTGTGTTTTTCATTACAATAGTCTATAGCTTCTTGATTATTATCTATACCTACAACATTGCCGTTGCCATTATAGTAGTCTAGCCAACGGGCATGGCCACAACCTATGTCTAAAATGTTTTGAGCACCGCAATCTTCTACATGCTTTGCTATGCTCTTGTACATAGGACTGGCGTTATCAGTCAACAAATAATCCCAAGTGTATGTCATAATTGATTATTATCCTTTAAAAAGTTATACAAGTAGTCGCTATAATGTGTATGCACATCTGCATTTAAGTGACCAAATAAAGCACTGTATGGTCGGTTCTGATCCATTAAAACATCTTTGCATTGTTGCAAACTATATGGAAAAATTAATTTGTCTAGCTCTTCCTTTAGATAGTATCTCTTGTGTGGAGGTATCAAATATAACTCATTTGCTAATCTTGCAAACATAGTTGAGTGGCTTCCAGTATTGCATAAAAAATAATGTGGAATATCTCCCAACATATACTTCATAGAATACAAAGCACTTATAAACTGCAAATACTTAAAGTAACCATCGTTACCAAATTCCATATCAAGTTCGTAAAATGTATCTAATTTTTTCTCTGCTTTGCGCGAAAAAGGTAGGATAGTTTCCCATCCATATAGTACTTCACGAATTTGTCTATCTTTTAAATATTGATTTGTTTCATGTATTATAGCATTGGATGCTAATTTTGTAAATCTATTAATATAAGTTGTACCAATTAGTACCAATGTATTATTATCTATACGACTTTTAAACTGTAAAAAAGATTCGTAAATACCTATATTACTATTAGCAGGCCTTGCATAATTAATTACTGGTATTCCTAATCGTTCTCCTAGCTTACTTGCATATGTTTCTTTAAACTCTAAACGTCTTTGATCCATAAAATCAGGATATGCCTTATCAAAATAATCATTAACTTCATTTTTTATATGTTGAAGATTTTTTGCAGTAGCTTGTACTGACCCACCTGGAGATATAGTACCATTATAACGATCTAATATTGGAATAATATCGTCTAAATGTTTATGTTGTAATAGTTCGTCTCCAGCCATATAGCTATCACCAAAGACAACTATCTGTTTAATGTTTCTATCCATGTCAAAAAATCACTCTCATATATATCTGATAAATCTAAATTACGCCTTGTGCTATATTGATTAATAAAGGAACTTAAATCTTTCATTTTGTTTATTGAAGAGTCTTTATCCTCGTAACTTTTTTCTACAGTATCCAAATACTCACAAACTCGTAGTATATGTTCGTATTCAAAATCAATAACATGTGCTTTGTTAATATTTAGCCAGTGTTTTATATCCTTACTATACCGTTCTTTTAAATGCAGAGGTAAATTATTTACACTTTGGAAACTTGGAAACCTAAGTATGTTGGCACTCATAGTAATAATTGTATTACTATGTTTTTGTTTTAGTTTAACAATTTTATCCAAGAACTCTACTAGCCCTGGTAAACTTAATAGACTAATAGTCATCATTATATTAATACTCTTATAATTTGCTTTAGTAATAAATGTTTCTATATTATTATACCAGACGTCCCATGTGAATCCCCCTCGCACTAGTTCTGCAATTTTGGGAGAACTTTCCGCACTGGTGTACAGATGAAAATCATCAAACTTATTTGTTGCATTAATAAATTTATCAAGCACACTTGTACTCATACACATATTAGTGTTTACTGCTACACTAAACTTTGGATTGTCAATTGTATCTATAAACTGCCAAAAGCTAGGACTCATTGTAGGCTCGCCTCCAGTTATCCTCAGCTCTGTTAAATCATCACTCAGTCCACTATCTAACCATTTAAAGAATGCTTTAGCATAAGGTGTTTGCTCTTTAACAATATTAGCATCAAACTTATATAAGTTATTGTATGTTTGGCCTTCAGGTGTATCTAACTGATAGCCGCCGTTGCGACTAATGTCGCTATTCCATGTGCTACTAAATTCACTATTGCAATATGTACACGCTAAGTTACAAAGGTTATCAAAACTAATCTCTACAGTTGTAGGATTTATATGTGTATGCGGACTTGCCTCTGCAATCTTTCTTAGTTGATCGTCTGTATATATTTTGCTCTTATAAACTCTATCACTGATTGCATTAGCACTACTGTCTTCTACTTTCCAACAATAGCCACACTCATCAGGCCTACCGCCTTGTAGCATTTCTAGTCTTGCTTGCTTTTTTATTTTTGTATTGTGTAATGCACTAGGATCTTTCTCAATCTCATCTACATCAATACTGTGAGCAGGAGGATGATGACAGCTACTAGTTCTACCATTGCTTAACCATATTGTACTGTTGTACCATTTAGCTGCACAAAAACCAGGACCAACTTTATTAAGTTTATCTAATAGATCTTTATCCACCTATGTCACCATGCTCACCTGAATGCAATCGCTCTAATGCGTCTTTACATTCAAAGTAAAAGTCTTTCATCTCAGGGAACACACTTAAAAAGTCTGTCTTATTACGTTTGTCCATTTTGTTAATGAACTCATAAAATTTTGAACGAGCCAAGTCAATGTCTTTGCGTTTTTTATCTGAGTTAGCTGGATTAAAATTTGTCCTACTGTATACAATCCTACGCAACTTTGCAATTTCAAAATCCTCAAAACCTTTGTTCAAAGTCCAAGGCAATTGGCTTTTTTGGGTTAGCATGTATTCATAAGTTGGTAATAGAAATTTATTTACTAAATCTGTAGTACAGAACTTTGCATCCAAAAATACTGGATGCCTCAAGTATGGAATGTCAATTGCAGCCGCTACTTGGTCGCCGTGCTTCCAACTATTATTTTCAACCAAGAGTTCACTTTTAAATCCATTCTTGTGTATTGATTCAACATAATCTTTTCCTGCCAAGGATGCGGCTGGATTAAAATTATATTTTTCTCTTAGTTCTAAATGCCATTCAAGTAACCTATGAAAACTAGTAATACTTAGAACATTAAATGTACACATGATTATTGATCGTATGTTGGGCATAGATACTAATTGTTCGTATCTAGTTTTCCATAGTTCAAAATTTAATCCTGTGCGAGCATACTCAGCTCTCTTGCCCCAACCTTCAACACTTGTGTACACTGTTAAGTTTTTAATATTATTACTATCTTTAAGTTGTATTGCTAAATCAATAAATTTATCCCACAGTTTGTCTGGCACACTTAGATTGGTGTTAATACTAATCTCAAGATCAGGTCTTGGGTTTTTAATCAAGTCCTCTAACACTTTAAATGTGTCTTTGCTCATTAAGGGTTCGCCACCAGTAATACGAAATACTTTAAGATTCTTTTGTAATTCTGGCCACCATTCCCAAAAAGCATCTACATATGGATTAACGTCACGATTTTTAAAGACTTCTAAATCTTGTTGCCATCCTTGCGCCCAATCTTCTTCAGTGGTTCCCTCTAACAATTTAACTGGACCATTTTGTTTTATTTCTTCATACCACTTGCTACTAGCATCAGGACCACAGTATAAACATTTCATATTGCATACATTACTAAAACTTACTTCTAAATATGTTGGAGTTACATCTTCATCACCTTTTAGTTTTACAATATCCTCATGGCTCTTTATTGCCCAATGCTCCATACTTTTACTTGGCCTGTCGCTGATGTTTCCACTGTCTTCCATTCTCCAACAGTAGTCACATTCTTTTGGACGCTCGCCTTTAAGCATAGCTTTGCGTTGTTCTTTTTTAAATTTTGTATTATGCAATGCAGTTGGATTGTCTTTTAATTCTTCTAATGGAATTTTATGTGTAGAGGGATGGTGACAACTGTGTGTCATACCAGTACCCAAATGCATTGTTACTTGATTCCATTTTGCAAGACAGAAACCTTTTCCAGTCGTATCCAACAAATCTCTCATTAAAGTATGATTGATATCGTTTGTACGGCGATTACCGTTTGTATCTTTATCCCAATCTATATCGCCGACTTTTTTCATAGTTGTTCCTATAAGTTACCTTCTTGTCTTAACTTAGCACGTATTTTTGTTGCACTGATATCGTGTATGTCTTTACCCAAGTCATGTTCTGTAAATGTATACCCTACACCACGCCCATAACTAATGTCTACAATATTTGGTACATTAATAATATTGTATTCTTTTCGATACTCGTATCCTTCTTCAGCTAAGGCTTGGATAATATTTTCACGCACTACTGTCATGTCAAATGGATTGTCGTCCTGTATAGCTGTGCGACCTCCACTAACATCTTCTCCTACAATCCCACCAACGTTGCGTATCATAATACATACTTGTCCTATATCGGCAAAAGCTCGTTTAAATAACTCTGTATGTCCAGCATGCCAAGGTTGCCAACGACCTAGCATCTGTGCTGTTGGCTTAGTACTATCAAACATTATTAATCTCCATCCAACGTTTTACAACTGGCATTAATTGTTCATGAGCATTCTCAAACCAGGACTCAATATGGTAGTCTACATGCTCAGGTGGTTCAAACATATCGTTTGTGTCTTCAAATCTACCTCGAGAAATAGTATCCATCCATACTGTAAAGTCTGGATTAAAATTAGTTCTTGCTTCCTCTGTGGGTGCAATAAAATCACACACTGCAATCTTGCCTGCCATAACTACACCATCTGCTAAATGTTTCATACGCATTGATTGCCTAATACGACCAGACAAACTAAAGTCCCAATCATCATAACTTGTTCTTACTACATCAGCATTGACATGTACACCGCCTACTAATTCTGCAAACGGCTTTGCTAGTGTAGTTTTGCCACTACCTGGCAATCCAAAAATTAATATTTTCATTCCAAAGTATCTTCGACCTGATCCTCACGTACTTGTGCGCCTAAACGACTAGGATTGACATATACTTCTTTAAAGAATCTACTACCCTCAATTCCCAAATCTGCAATAGGAAGTCTGAGGTCTCTTCGCAAATCTATACCAAGCTGATTACTTTCTTGTAATACAGCATCATAATTCCAACGTGTACCTGTGCGTTTACACAATTGATCATCGTTGTCTTGAAATTGCGGTAGTACTTGTGTTTCAAAATAATTAGTTAACCATTTAAAGTCACGTACATTTTTCCAGTCCCAAGTATCTCTGAGTACATTTGTCATATGGCAACCAAGGCGTGCGCCGTACACTGCCCATATTCCATTTTCACTATCATCTCCAACACTCATCCAAGTAAGTAACCTTTTAAAGTTTTTGGGATGTACCTTAGTTGCTAGTTGATAAGGATCAATAACATCTCCATCCACTAGTCCCATTTTAACACCTTCACGGAAACCTGCACGCCATGCTTGTAGTGGACTGCCATTATTCATAACATCGCAATAGATATTATTCATTTGTACATAATTAATATTCCAACAAAAGTCTACTTGCGCTCTTGGATCATCTGTGGGTGCATTTTCATGTGTTTGCATTCCATACACAACAGGCTTTGGCCAACATTTAATTCCGCCATTGCCGTATACTAATCCATTGATAGTATTCTTGCCTGCCCAACTGACAACATCTGTATCCTTGATCTTGCTCATATCTATTTCTGTACTAAAGAAATCTTGCCTTACAATATTATCGGCATCAACAGTAATAAATCTATCTGTCTCTGCTAAATCTGCTGCTGCTTTGTGTGCTGCATCGCTTCCCTCAACGCCGTGGCTACGCTTTGCCCAAGGGCATTTGTCTTGTAGGTCAGCAAAGTTTTCATCTGCATTTGGTTCGTCAAAAGAAATGTAAACAATATCAAATTCGTTGATACTAGTCATTTGTGTCATTTTTTGTCTCCATGTGGTAATGTATTCTTATTTTAGAATTTTTAAATGTAATTAACGGATTCTCCGGCCAAAATGACGGAGCTTTAAATATAATATCCTTATTACTGCATATGTCCTTAGCATCTAAAGTAATTGTTCCTATGTAATAGTCTATACTATTATTACAAACATGCAATATTAATTTTTTCTTTTTAAAGAAATAAAGCTGCTGTGTAGTTAAATTAGATCTAATAACAATATTTCCATTAAGTACTTGTATATTTATTTCAGCATCAGTGTCGTTATTTTCAACTGAACTAGCACGTTGTATATTTGTTATAGGGATGTCAGTTGGTGTTTCGTTTAAGCTAGTGCTTACAAAGTCCATGCTATACTTTTCAAAGTAGGGCTTGGTGTATAAACTAATATCTGTCCAGTCAAGTCCTGTAGTGATATCATCTTCTAGTTCAGCAATAGTGTAGCCACGTATAATTAATTCTTCAGAATCCAGATTTATAATCTTTATTAAACAGTCAGGATTATTTTTTTTAGTTAAGTATAAATCAATAAGTTTATTATCTTCTGTAATTAAGTTTTTGATTTTACTTAAATGTAAATGTGTTGCAATACGTTCTAAGTTTACACTTACTTTAATCTCACCTGTTGTCTTGGAAATGGAAGCATGGAGGTCTGTATCTATAGGAGCAATATACGGACTTACTTGTTCCAGTTTGTTGCTTCTAGTTTTAATAACCAACGTATCGCTTTTAGTATCAATAGTCCATATATTGTTTAATGGATCCCACAATACTGCATAATCGTTTTTGTTTTTACGACCTCTGACTAAATCTCGACATACTTGGGATTCTGTTTCTAAAATAGACTCACTGTCATTAAATTCAGTGATACGCTTGGACGAGATAGATCTAATCTTTCCCGTTTGTTTAATAAATCTGATCCACCATTTACGATTAGTCTTTGGTAGTGTATCTATAATATTGTCGTTGATCATTGAATAGTTCATTCGTTAAGAAGTTATCGTCGTTGTAATTTATTAGTCTATTTACTGCATAGTTTTGTATTTTTACTTTGGCTTCTTTTGTACCCCATACACTAAGTTTATCTGTCCATCTATCCCATTGTCCCAAGAATCCATTTTCTAAGACGCCATGCATGTCAATATAACTAAAGATGTCTTCATCAATTACATTTACATCTACATCAGATATATTACCAATTAAGCTGTGTATAATATCACTGTTGTAATTTTTTGGTATATGTTGTGGCGAATAAAATTCTTTAGTTGCTGATTGCCAATCTTGCATAATAACATCAGCCATTTTAAAATAACGTATGGCTGCATCAGAATCTTTCTTCCAATAAAACATTGCACTTTGTACATTCTTACAATGATATTCATCTTCATATAGCTGTCTATTTTTATTAGGAAGTTTACTCCCATTAAAATGAAGTGCTACTGATGGGAACGCAACATCATATCCATCAATTAAATAATCCCAAAGTTGTTCTTGATTTTCTTTTAGCAAGGACTGACAGTCAATAGCAATAGTATTGTCAAATGGACTTGCCCAATACAATTGCCAATCGTTCTGTCTTCTCACTTCTTTACTATTAAAAGGAAACTGGACTATCTCATCAAAAGGTTCATAGTATTGCTTG
>Ga0181377_1000635_pt1 | contig 12726 bp, 6 predicted proteins | sample LowvirmetaG_9_FD_130160 | JGI IMG/M metagenome (GOLD analysis project Ga0181377, IMG submission 130160) | Marine viral communities from the Subarctic Pacific Ocean - Lowphox_13 viral metaG | ecosystem: Environmental > Aquatic > Marine > Oceanic | place: Subarctic Pacific Ocean | collected 2015-12-10
AACTACTACTACAGTAGGCGGTGATGTTACAACAAGAAGTAGAACAGGTATTACTAGAGAAATTTCAGGTTCAAATGTTGTAAGACAATCTTTTGGTGAAAGAATTGTTGATGTTGCGTTCATACCTTTTATTCGTTCTCAAACAATTACATTCACAGGTACAAGATTAAAACCAAACACAAGAGTTTATCCTTTCTTTGATAATGTTAATGTATCAACACATGTAACACCATCTGGTGGTGTGTTAGGTGGTAACTTAGTTACTGGCACAACAGGTACAATTGAAGGAACATTTACAATACCAAATACAGCAAGTGAAAGATTTAGAACAGGTGATAGAATATTCAGATTAACAAGTTCGTCAACAAATGCAACAGATGAGGATTCTGTTGATACTTTTGCTCAAGGTACATATACTGCTCGTGGTTTACAAACAACTACACAAGAAACAGTACAGTCAACTAGAGTACCAATTATTGGTAGACAAACTGTAAGTGAACAAGATACAAGAAGAACAACAGATACTTTTGGTATAACACAAACGTCAGTTAGTGCAAATCCAGATCCATTAGCACAAACATTTAGTGTTGAAGAACCTAGTGGTGTATTCTTATCTAAAGTTGATGTGTACTTTGAAGAAAAAGATGATACAGTTCCAATTAAAGTTTATCTAGTAGAAACTATTAATAGTAGACCTGGTCAAAGAATACTTCCTTTCTCAGAGGTTACGCTTCAATCAAGTGAAGTTCTTACAAGTGCAACTGCTTCAACAGCAACAGTTGTAACATTCCCATCTCCTGTATTTTTACAAGGTGGTAAAGAATATGCAATCATATTAAAACCTAACAGTCAAAAATATAAAGCATGGGTAAGTAGATTAGGTGATACAGATGTGGGTGGTACAAGACGAGTAACACAACAACCTTTATTTGGTTCTTTATTCCGTTCTCAAAATGCAAAACTGTGGACAGAAGACCAAATGGAAGATTTAAAAATTACTTTATACAAAGCTGCATTTGATACAACTACAAACGGTACATTGTCACTAACGAATGATGATATTGAAACTAAGACACTTGATAGCAATGCTATTGAAACAAATGCTACTGCCGGTTCAGGTACAACATTTGGTGGCAACCCAGCAATAATTAAAATCAATCATAGACATCATGGCATGAATGATAGTAAACCAAGTAAGGTTACAATCTCTGGTCTTGGTGGTTCAACTGACTATAATGGTATTCAAGGTAGTGTTATTAATGGTTCACATGATATCGCTAATGTAACTGAGGATAGTTATACAATTACATTAACTGGTGATACAGCAACATCAACTGGTAGTGTTGGTGGTTCAACTATAGTTGCAACACAAGATAGAGCATTTGAAAGTGTTATGCCTAAAATTGGTATGATGAATTTCCCAGATACTACTACTGAACATAAAATTAAAACTACTTCAGCAACATCAATAGATGGTACAGAAGCGTCATATTCAACTGATAGTGCATTTACAAATATTGTACCAAATGAAAACTTTTACTTTACAAGTGCAAGAACAGTTGCTAGTTCTATAAACGAAACAACTCACTTATCAAGCACAAAATCTATGTTCTATGATATCGTATTACAAACGGCAAATGCTAATGTATCTCCTGTGATTGACTTAGCAAGAACAAATGTTTTCTGTACACATAACAGATTAGATAATCCAACTTCTAGTAATAGAACAGGATTTGTTGCAGAAACAGACCCAACTGGTGGTAGTGCGGCTGCTAAATATATTACAAGAGAAATTTCTTTAGAAAACCCAGCAACAGCATTAGATATTAGAATAGCTGCTAGTGTTTTCCCAACATCTTCAATTGAAGTTTTTAGAAAAGTTAAGTTTGAAGGTGATGATAGAGAAATGAAAGATATACCTTATGTACAAATGACACAAAACAATACAGCTGTAAGTGCTGAAGGTAGAAGTCAATCACCTTACAATGCAAACTTCAAAGAAGATTTTTCTGACTTTGAGTTTAGTGAAGAAGGTATTAATGAGTTTGCAACATTTAAAATTAAAATAGTTATGAAAGGAACTAACCCAGCATATCCTCCTCGTCTAACAGATATGAGAGCGATTGCTTTAGCAGTATAATATGGCATATTTAAAAGTAGAAGGTCATCAACATGTTGTTAGAGATACAAGTTCTAATGGCATAATAAATACTGATAGAAATGCTTATGAAATACATGTTAAACGTATTAGAGAAGCAAGAAAATCTAGTAACGATTTAAGAAATGCGGTAAGAGATATAAATAATTTAAAACAAGAAATGTCTGAAATAAAAGGACTTTTATTAAAACTGGTAAAATAATATGGCAGCAAGACAAGTAGCAGCAACGGCAACGATAGAACAATTAAGAACAACTTTTAATACTCTATCAGCAACTGACTTTGGAGATATATCTACTTTAAATTCATCTATTAGTGCAAGTAACCTTGTAGCGGCGATGAATGAGTTAGAAGGTGAAGTAACTCCTTTCTCAGCAGCTTTTGTTGCAACACAAACAGATTTAGGTGCCGCTCCAGCAACTGGTGATAGTATAGTTATTAGAGATACTTCAGCAAGTGCATTAAAAGAAATGACTATTGCTAATTTATTTACTAGTCCAGCAATAGATACAATTACTGCCGGTACATTTACACTAGACGCTTCAGCAGATGTTAATATAGACGCTGGTGGCGGAGATATTATTTTAAAAGATGACGGTACTGAATTTGGTAGATTAACAAACAATGCAGGTCAATTATTAATTAAATCAAGTTCAAGTGCTACAACAGCATTATCATTAAATGGTGCCAATGTTACTGTTGCAGGTAACTTAACTGTATCAGGTACTACAACAACTGTGGATTCATCTACTGTTAATTTACAGACTGGATTTATATTTGAAGGTTCTACTGATAACTCATTTGAAACAACATTAACAGCAACTGACCCAACAGCAGATAGAACAATTACTTTACCAAACTTAACAGGTACAGTATCATTAACGAGTGCAACAGAAACTTTAACAAATAAAACTTTAACATCACCAGTTCTTACAACACCTATATTTACAGGTGCAACTGACCAAAGAGGTTCATTTGTATTTGAAGGTAGTACAGCAGACAGTTTTGAAACAACTGTAAGTGTTGTTGACCCAACAGCAGATAGAACAATAAACTTTCCAAATGTTTCTGGTACTGTTTTAACAACAGGTAATTTTTCTGATATTACAGCAATAGGTGTTCAATCAGGATCAATTGTATTTGAAGGTTCAACAGCAAACAGTTTTGAAACAACTTTAGCAGTAACAGACGCTACTGCTGATAGAACATTGACTTTACCAAATGTAACTGGTACTCTTTCTGTTATTACTGCTGAAGAAAATTTAACAAATAAAACATTAACAACTCCAGTAATCGTTGAAGCTACTTCAGGTTCAACTATAACACTTAACGCTACAACTGATATTGTATTAGACGCTGATGGCGGTGATGTGTTCTTTAAAGATGATGGAACAACTTTTGGTAGTGCAACAAACACTTCAGGTAACTTGATTATCAAATCAGGTACTACAACAGCATTAACATTTAGTGGTGCTAATGTTGCAGGTGCAGGTACAATTTCTGGTACTACAATTACTGCTTCTACTGGACTAGAAACAAAAAATGGTGCTACTGGTGCCGGTTTTGTTAAGTTCTTTGAAGATAGTGATAACGGTACTAACGCTGTAACACTTTTAGGTCCTGCTTCAACAGGTGATATTGATATTACATTACCAACTCAAGCAGGTACAGTTGTTGTTTCTAATACAACTGATGGTAATGATGTTCAACTAGATAGTTTAGGATTGAATACTGCTGCCTCTGGTACTGCTGGAGAGTTGAGAGCAACAAATGATATAACTGCCTTTTATAGTTCAGATGTATCATTGAAGGAAAATATTGTAGAAATACCATCTGCCTTAGATATGGTAGATAAAATAAGAGGAGTTTTCTTTGATTGGAAAGATGACTATATAGAAAGTAAAGGCGGCGAAGACGGATACTTTATGAGAAAACATGATGTAGGTTTAATTGCACAAGAAGTTGAGGCAGTTTTACCTGAGATTGTAGGTACTAGAAAAGACGGTATCAAGGCAATCAAGTATGACAGATTAACTGCTTTACTATTGCAAGCGATTAAAGAATTGCAAGCGAAAATTAAATAATAACTAACGGAGAATAAATCATGGCTGAGAAAGCACAAGAACAACCTAAAGATATTAATTTAGATATGGAACACCTTACTGTAAAAGGTAAGATACATGCTGAACAATATAATAATCTTAGAGCACAAAAAATCCAACATCAAGTTGAAATAGAAAAAATAGATGTCCTATTGGCATACTATACTAAAGTTATTCCAACTGAGGTGTTACCTGAAGACCAAAGACCAAAAAAAGAAACTGAAAAGAAAGATAAGTAATTATAAATAGTCCCATAAGGAGAAATTATGGCAGCTATTACTAATCTACTAATTGAACAAGGTGCAAACTTTTCAAGTACAATAACGCTTTTCAATGATGACGACACAGTATTTAACCTGACTGATTACACAGCGGCAGGTCAAATAAGAAAGTCTTACTCATCAAGTTCAGCGTCAGCTACATTTTCAATAGCGTTCTCTGCTGATAGGTCAGCAGGACAAATAACACTTTCTTTAACTCCTACTCAGACTGCTGCTTTAGAAGAAGGAAGATATGTTTACGATATTGAAGTTACTTCAAGTGATAGCGTTGTAACAAGAGTTATACAAGGTACCGTAACTGTGAGTCCAAATGTCACACGGTAATATATTATGTCATAAAGGGGTATTATGGCAATTAAAGCAAAGATAACATCAACTAACAGTCAAGGTCCTCAAAAGGTATCAGTAACAGTACCTGCTTCTGGCGGTACAGTAACAAGTGTTACTGCTATAGGTGATTTAACAGATGTTATTGCTTCAACATTACCTGACGGTGCAGTTTTACAATATGCAACTGCCTCAGGTAACTGGACATCCAGAGCATTAATAGATGATGATACATTCCCTTCAGCAACAGCAACAGCAACAAGTTTACACTCTGGTGAAAGTATTAGAAATTTTATTTTATCTGGTACATCAACACTTACTAACAAGACAATAGATTTAGACGCCAACACCTTAACAGGTACAATAACAGAATTTAATAGTGCATTACAAAGTGCTGACTTTGCTACTTTAGCAAATGTAGAAACATTTACAAATAAAACTTTAACTCAACCAAAGATTGCTGAGATAGATTCCTTATCAACTGGTGGTATTACACTAGACGCTGATACTGATATTGTATTAGACGCTGATGGTGCAGATATAATTTTAAAAGATGGTGGTAGTGAGTTTGGTAGATTTACAAATAGTTCAGGTGAGTTAGTAATCAAATCAAGTTCAAGTGCTACAACAGCATTAACAATGAGTGGTTCAAATGTTACTGTAGCAGGTAATTTAACAGTTACAGGTAATGCAACTGCTAACGGTTCTACAATAACTTTAGGTGACGCTGCTAGTGATACAATTGCTTTTGGTGGAACAATTACTGGTTCATTAGTCTTTGAAGGTTCTACAAATGATAGTTTTGAAACAACTTTAACACCAGGTAATCCATCTGCTGATGTTACAGTAACATTACCAGCGGCTACAGATACACTTGTAGGTAAAGCAACAACTGATACACTTACAAATAAATCAATTGATTTAACTGACAACACTTTATCAGGTACGATTGCAGAATTTAACACAGCATTATCTGATGGCACATTTGTTACAATCGCAGATAATCAAACACTAACAAACAAAACTTTAACAACACCTACTATTAACAAAATCTTAGGTACTAATATAACCTTGGATGCTTCTGGTGATATTTCATTAGACGCAGGTGGTAACGATATAAAATTAAAAGATAGTGGTACTCTTTTTGGTCAGTTTACAAACAGTTCTGGTGAGTTAGTAATTAAATCTAGTTCAAGTGCCACATCAGCATTAACATTTAGTGGTGCAAATGTAACGGCAGAAGGAAACTTTACAGTAGATGGAAACTTAACTGTATCTGGTTCTACTACCACAGTAGATTCCACAACTGTTAACATTCAAAATGCTTTTGTATTTGAAGGTGGTACAGACGATAGTTTTGAAACAACTCTTACAACTGTTGACCCTACAGCAGATAGAACAATATCATTACCAAACGCAACTGGTAGAATTGTTTTAGCAGATACTACAGACACACTAGAAAATAAAACTTTATCAACACCTATTATTGCAGAAATAGATAGTGGTAGTTCAATAACATTAGACGCAACTACAGACATAGTATTAGACGCTGGTGGTGCTGATGTTATATTAAAAGACGATGGCACAGAATTTGGTCGTTTAACAAACTCATCAGGTGAGTTAGTAATTAAATCAGGTTCAAGTTCTACAACGGCAATCTCAATGTCAGGTGCCAATGTTACGATTGCAGGTAATTTAGTAGTAACTGGTGCAACAGAAAATGATGGCAATATAACAATTGGTGACGCTGCTACAGATACTATTACTTTTGGTGGTACTATTCAAGGTAGTTTAGTCTTTGAAGGTAGTACAGCAGACAGTTTTGAAACAACTTTAACACCAGGTAATCCTAGTGGAGATATTACTCTTACATTACCGTCAAGTGCTACAGATACTATAGTTGCAAGAAACACTACAGACACATTAACAAATAAAACTTTAACAAGTCCAACAATCAATGCAGGAACATTAAGTGGTGCATTTACTGGAACGGCAGACTTAACAGGTACAGTTCTTTCAGGTGCAAGTCCTCTTGTATTTGAAGGTAGTACAGCAGATAGTTTTGAAACAACTTTAGCAGTTACAGACCCTACAGCAGATAGAACAATTACTTTACCTAACTCTACAGGTACTTTAGTTGTAACTGCTGATGTATCTGGTGACGCTACAATGGCAACATCTGGTGCATTAACATTAGCAACAGTCAATAGTAACACAGGTAGTTTTGGTAGTACAACGGCAATACCAGTTATAACAGTCAATGCAAAAGGTCTTGTTACTGCCATGACAACAGCTGCAATTGCAACAACATTAACTGTAGGTGCAGATAGTGGTTCAAATGATACTGTCTCTTTGGCGACAGACACACTTAATTATGAGGGTGGTGCAAACATCACAACAACAGTTTCTAATAACAACATAGCGATTGCCTTAGACGCTTCTCCATCAGTAACAGCATTAACAACAAGTGGTAATGTAAATGTTGGTGGTAGCATTGTATTTGAAGGTAGTACAGCAGATAGTTTTGAGACTACATTAGCAGTTATAGACGCTACGGCAGATAGAACAATTACTTTCCAAAATGGTTCTGGTACAGTTGCGTTCTTAACAGATGTCACAGGTTCTTCCGTTGCAGGTTCATTTACAACTCTTACATCAACTGGTAACACTATACTTGGTAATGCTAGTTCAGATACAGTAACAGTCAATGGTAGATTAGCTTCAGATTTAGTACCTAATGCTGATGATACACATAGTCTAGGTTCTGCTTCTTTAAAATGGGCAGCGTTGCATGTATCAGGTGATACAATCTTCTTAGGTGGTGCAGAATTAAGTGCTAGTGGAACAACAGTAGTATTACCGGCGAATAGTACAGTAGGTGATAGAGCAATACCTGACGCAGATCCTGCTACAGGTGTCGTAACAAGAAAAGTACCATTATTTACAAAATCAGGTGGTCTATCTTCAGCAGCAAAAACTTTTAACTTTAAAGCGTCCGGCGCACAAGATAGAGTTTTTGATGGATTTACTAAAGAAGATGGCACAGTAATAACAACACAAGAGAAAGCATTATTTTCATTTTAACACTAAAAGGATATAAATAGTATTATGGCAGATAAAGTACCAATAAGGACGGTCTTTGACAGTAGTGGAAACGCTACTGGATTAGCAGAATACCAATCAGGTGAAACAGTAGGTTTCGTACACGGTGGTACAGGTTTAGCCGCTATAGGAACTGCCGGTCAGGTTTTAAGAGTAAATGCAGGTGCAAACGGTTTAGAATACGGTGACGGTTTTTCTGCTAACGCAATCACATTAGACGCAGCTACAGACATTACATTAGACGCTGGTGGCGCAGATATTATTTTAAAAGATGACGGTACTGAATTTGGTAGATTTAGTAACTCATCAGGACAACTTGTCATTAAATCAAGTGGTAGTGCTACTACTGCTATTTCAATGTCAGGTGCAAATGTTACCATTGCAGGTAACTTAACAGTTACAGGTACAACTGAGGGTGATAGTAATATTACTTTAGGTGACGCCGCTACAGATACAGTAACCTTTGGTGGTACTATTGCAGGTAGTTTAGTATTTGAAGGTTCAAGTGCTGATAGTTTTGAAACTACTTTAGTACCAGGTAATCCAAGTGCTGATATTAGTTTAACATTACCCGCTACTGCTAGTGATACATTAGCAGGTATTGCTTCAACACAAACTCTTACAAATAAAACATTAACAACACCTGTTATCGCTGAGATAGATAGTGGTTCAACAATTACACTTGACGCTACTACAGATATTAATTTAGACGCAGATGGCGGCGATATAATATTAAAAGACGGTGGTACTGAGTTTGGTAGATTTACAAATTCTGGTGGACAACTAGTAATTAAATCTAGTTCTTCAGCAACAACTAATATGACAATGAGTGGTGCTAACACCACAATCGCAGGTAACTTAACAGTTACAGGTACATCAACATTCAATGGTGGTACAGTTAATCTTGGTGATAGTGCTACAGATACAATTGTCTTTAATGGTCTTGTATCAGGAAGTATTGTCTTTGAAGGTAGTAACGTAGATAGTTTTGAAACTACTTTAACACCAGGTAATCCAAGTTCAGATATTACATTAACATTGCCAAGTGCCTCTAGTGATGTACTAGTTGGTCGTGCAACAACAGACACATTAACAAATAAAACAATAACAAGTCCAACAGTTTCAGGTTTAACATTATCAGATAGTGCAATCAGTTTTGAAGGTTCTACTGCTAACTCATTTGAAACTTCTTTAACTGTAACAGACCCTACAGCAGATAGAACAATCACACTACCAAACGCAACTGGTACTCTTATATCTCATGGAATGTTTAGTGGTGACGCTACAGTAGCAACAAGTGGTGCAGTTACATTAGCAACAGTAAATAGTAATACAACAGCAGTTGGTAGTACAACTGTTATACCAGTAATTACTGCTAACGCAAAAGGACTTGTAACATCTATAGGTACTGCCTCTATATCTACTCTATTAACAGTAGGTGCAGATAGCGGTTCTAACGATACAATAACAGTAGGTACTGATACACTAGACTTCTCTGGTGGATCAAACATTACAACAACAGTTTCAAACAATGATATCTCAATCGCCTTAGACGCAAGTCCAAGTGTGACCAACTTAACAGTTGGTGGTAACATTGTTTTTGAAGGTTCAACAGCAGACAGTTTTGAGACTACATTAGCAGTTACAGACCCAACAGCTGATAGAACAATCACAATACCTAATAAAACAGGTACTGTGGCATTGACAACTGATACATCATTCCCACAATCAACATTAACTGAACACCCAGCGGCGCAAGGAAATGCTGACTTAGCAGGAGGTGAAACTCCTTTTGAAGCAATCGTTGACGCATTCCAGGTCATTACATCTAATTTGTTTGACCACATGGAACCTAGAGGTTCAGTAGTTACAGTTGATTTAGGAAGTGTAGCATAATAGATTATAAATAGTATAAATATAGCATAGAATTAACTAGGAGAAAAATATGCCAACAGCATTACAATTAAGACGAGGATCAACGTCTCAAAACAATAGTTTCACAGGTGCTGTAGGTGAGGTAAGTGTAGATACTGACAAAGATACTCTTAGAGTCCATGACGGCTCGACAGCAGGTGGTTTTGAAGTAGTAACAACATCAGCAACACAAACACTCACAAACAAAACCTTAACGAGTCCAAATATTTCAGGCGCTTCTTTCACAGGTGCAAGTTTCACTTTTGAAGGTGCTTCAGACGACAGTTTTGAAACAACTCTAACTGTTACAGACCCAACAGCAGATAGAACAGTAACTATCCCTAACGCTACTACTACACTAGTAGGAAGAGATACAACTGATACTTTAACAAACAAAACTTTAACAACACCTACTATTAACGAAATAGACGGTTCTACAATTACTATAGACGCTTCAGCAGATATTATATTAGACGCTGATGGTGCTAATGTAACTATAAAAGACGGTGGTACAACAACACTAGATTTTGTTAGTAACGGTGCAACAGATATTACTTTAGACGCTCCAGGCGATGTCAAAATAGACGCTGATGGCGGAGACATAATCTTTATGGATGGTGGCGCTGTTTATGGTAGTGCAACAAATAATTCAGGTAACTTGATTATCAAATCAGGAACTACAACAGCTGCAACATTTAGTGGCGCAAATGTAACATTAGCAGGTACAGTTGCTTCAGGTGCAATTACATCATCTGGTACAATTACTGGTACTCAAGCGATATTATCAAATGCAAGTCCATTAGTGTTTGAAGGTGCAACAGCAGATAGTTTTGAAACAACTATTGCAGTTACAGACCCAACAGCAGATAGAACATTAACTTTACCAGACGCAACAGATACATTAGTAGGTAGAGCAACAACAGATACATTGACTAACAAAACACTAACTACTCCAGTTATCGCTGAGATAGATAGTGGTTCTACGATTACTTTAGACGCTACTACTGATATCGTATTAGACGCAGATGGCGGAGATGTTTTCTTAAAAGACGCTGGTACTACTTACGGTTCATTAACGAACACAGGCGGTAACTTGATTATAAAATCAGGTACAACTACTGCTATGACCATGTCAGGTGCCAATGTAACAATCGCAGGTAACTTAACAGTATCAGGTTCTACAACTACAGTTGATAGTTCAACAGTTAACTTACAAACAGGTTTCGTTTTTGAAGGTTCAACAGCAGATAGTTTTGAAACAACACTAGTTGCTACTGACCCAACAGCAGATAGAACATTAACTTTACCAGATTTAACTGGTACAGTTTCAGTAATAACTGCTACAGAAACATTAACAAATAAAACACTTACAACTCCTGTAATTGCAGAAATAGATAGTGGTTCATCAATCACACTTGACGCAACTACAGACATTATCTTAGACGCTGATGGTGATAACATCACTATGAAAGCAGGTGGTACAACTGTCTTAGATTTTGTTTTAAATGGTACAACTGATGTTACATTAGACGCTCCAGGAGATATTAAGTTAGACGCTGATGGCGGAGATATTTTCTTCCTAGACGCAGGTACTACTTTTGGTAGTGCAACTAATAACTCTGGTAACTTAATTATAAAATCAGGTACAACTACAGCTGCAACATTTAGTGGTGCAAATGTAACATTAGCAGGGACAGTAGGTTCAGGTGCAATCACATCATCAAGTACAATAACAGCAACCGGTGCAGTATTAAGTGGTTCTGTAGTATTTGAAGGTGCAAGTGCAGACAGTTTTGAAACAACATTAGGTGTAGTTGATCCAACTGCTGACAGAGCAGTCAACATCGCCAATGTTGCAGGTACATTACAACCATTCGCTGCTGCTTCAACAGACGCAATCACAGCAACACCGGCAGAATTAAATTTAATTGACGGTGGTACTGCTAGAGGCACAACAGCAATCGCAGACGGTGATGGTGTACTAATCAATGACGGCGGTACAATGAGAATGACTACAGTTCAAACTCTTGCTGCCTACCTTGATGACGAAATTACAGCAATGCCAAATCTTGTGTCAACAGGTGCCTTAAACTCTGGTACAATTACATCAGGTTTTGGTAACATAAACAATGGTTCATCAACAATCACAACTACAGGTCAGATAACTGGTGGTATAATTCAATCTACTAACAACATGTTAATAGGTCAAGGTTACTCACTTGTATTTGAAGGTTCAACAAATGATAGTTTTGAAACAACATTAGGTGTTGTTGACCCAACTGCTGATAGAACAGTTAATATTGCAAATGTGGCAGGAACTTTACAACCTTTTGCTGCTGCTAGTACAGACCAAATTACGGCAACACCGGCAGAAATTAACTTAATAGATGGTGGTACTGCTAGAGGTACTACTGCTGTTGCAGATGGTGATGGTATCTTAATTAACGATGGTGGTACAATGCGTATGACCAATGTTCAAACAGTATCAGCATATATGGCAGCTGAAAGTGTTGGTGGTTCAAACATAGTTACTACTGGTGCCTTAAACTCTGGTTCAATTACATCAGGTTTTGGTAACATAGATAACGGTTCATCTACACTAGATACAGGTGCTTTAACGGCAACTACAATAGGCGGTACAACAATTACTGCTTCAACTGGAGTAGAAACAAAGAACGGTGCTACAGGCGCAGGTTTTGTTAAATTCTTTGAAGATAGTGACAATGGTTCAAACGCAGTAACTTTAGTAGGTCCTGCTTCAACAGGTGATATAACAATTACTTTACCAACTCAAGCAGGTACAGTTGTTGTATCAAACACAACAGACGGTAATGACGTACAG
>Ga0181377_1000639_pt1 | contig 12691 bp, 25 predicted proteins | sample LowvirmetaG_9_FD_130160 | JGI IMG/M metagenome (GOLD analysis project Ga0181377, IMG submission 130160) | Marine viral communities from the Subarctic Pacific Ocean - Lowphox_13 viral metaG | ecosystem: Environmental > Aquatic > Marine > Oceanic | place: Subarctic Pacific Ocean | collected...
CAAACCCTGCGATAAACATAGTCACGAATAGAGCATAGATCAAAAATACCTTCATGGTCCAACCTTCCTTACCTTGTTGTCCTTACGAGAGAGCATCCACATCACGCCGTCGTTGTCTTCCCAGACCCAGTAGACGGGTTGTGACGGATCTTCGATACGAAGCAACCACAACTCGGCGGTTGCATCCTGAATCTTTCGGTTATCTTGGAGTTCCTTCTTGGTGTCGTCCCAGCGAAAGAACAGAGTCATTGAAATCAAAAGAGAAATGATCGCAATGCAAACCAGAAGTTCTAGTGTACTAAATGCTCTCATTTGTGCCAGCTCCTATATTCGTCATTTGCTGCATTCGCTTCATCTGTAGCATACCACTCTGCAAAGATAATGCGTGATTCTTCGTTAGGATTTTCGCCACATGCGTCCTCTTCGATGATCTTCTGACCTTCATTGGAAACCCAAGCATCAAATTCCCAAGTGAATCTTGCTTGTTCCCATCTCCTGATAATTTTACCAGTTACAAAACAAATATCTTCCATACCTAGCCATTCTTCTGTCATCGTACTTCCTTATCGAATTTGTTGTAATTTGATCCATACGAATGCAAAACTTCGCTGTCTTTCTTTATATCCTTTAATGCAACGACCTGAATCACTCGTTCTTGATTTTTCCATACAAATTTGACATTTTGATCGTCACCATCTCCGTGGTTATACACTGTTATATATCCACTAGATAAAACAAAGTTTCTACCAGCGTGCTTACAAGTATCACAATTGCATGGGAGAGTATAGCAAATTTGACGAATTTCATCTGATACAAGATGTCTAGCTCTGTATTGCGTTTTTGCAAAACATGCTTCTTCTACAACTTCATCTTTTTTGATGTTTTTGGTAGCAAAGACACCATATCCCGCGATTGGACTTTGTCTAACAGCTAGCGAGGACGGTTGTATCAGAGACTCCATCAATGGCGGAGCTTGTTCGGTTGTTTCTTGTTTCATAGTAGTCGATTACCTCTTGTATTGTAAATGGAGTTTCTTTCTTTATACTAAACGATTTTCTTTCTGAATCAAACATTTGAATTGGATAATATAAAACACTAGTATCCGTAACAACCGCCATAACATGAATACCAGCTTTATAGTACGAGGTATTTGTTCTTGGTTTTGTATTGTCTCCCGGAGATACCGGTGCCGTAGAACCATTACCCCTAGTCCATAGATTAACACTGGTGGACTTATTATAGCAACTTTTAATTTGTATTTTTAACCAGATATTTTGTGAAACTTCCATTACACAATCATGGATAGAATCTCGATCACAGGGAAAATGTGGATCATAACTATGTTTTAGTAGATCATACTTTACCGCAATTTCAGATTTTGTATGACTCAGAGCAGACTTTGCACGAACAAAGTTACTCAAGAAATCAATACCAAAGTCATCGTTCATAATAATCTCCAATAGGAACGGCGGGATTCGAACCCGCACTGTACGGATTTTAAGTCCGTTGCCTCTGCCGTTGGGCTACGTTCCCTTCACTTATATTATACCACAAATCAGTCTTCTGTCAAGAACTGACCTTGTGTTTGTCTACCATCATTGGTCAAATATTCTGTTAGTTCATTTTGAGAACGAACCCGAGTACCGCCAATGAATTCGACTGTAAATCGTCTCGACGTAGAATGTCCATCTGCATAAATTGTTTCTTCTACAATTCTTCCAACATCACCCGTAGAGTTATCTTTTACTGTAGATCCAACTTGCATATCAATACTCCAATCGTACAACACCTTCAGGCATTGTGTAGTAAATAGAATCAAAATACATCTTACACCAAGGCATACACAGACAACATGGTCTTGCTATTCTCATGTCACCAAACCGATTAAATCTCAAATTCAAGAGAGTGAGGTTCTTTTTATAATGACACTTGAGAACAGCATCCAATTCCGAATGTACCTCATCATATCTATAACCAATTTCTTTGGCTTTGGGGTGGGTTTTTCCCATCCCATTCACACCAACAGAAACAATTTTGTTTTTGTGTATGATTAAAGAACAATGCTTTTTAGATCTTTCAATTTGCAAGCAATGTTGTTTACCTGTTTCAAGAAACTTATCCAATCGCTTTTGCGTAATCATAATCAGAGTGACTGGATTCGAACCAGCGACCTTTGCGTCCCAAACGCAACGCACTACCAAACTGTGCTACACTCTGAAACACTCCCCCACTTGGACTCGAACCAAGGACCTAGCGGTTAACAGCCGCTCGCTCTACCAACTGAGCTACAGGGGAAAAGCACTGCCCTCCGAACATGCCCGACACGACTCGAACGTGTGACCTGCGCATTAGAAGTGCGCTGCTCTATCCAACTGAGCTACGGGCACACATAATCACCGAATCTTTTTACCATTACCACATCGTGCAGTCTTAGAAGGAGCATTCCCCTTCTTCTTCTTGCTATGACGAGGTTTTCCGGGCTTCAATCCCCTAAGATCACTTCCCAAACCTAAACCTGCTCGAGTTGCCATAATTGATATCCTTTCGGGTTTTATTATACCACAAACATTTACAATTGTCAATCACTTGATAGTTGTAAATTTGGGATTCCTGATCCCGGTGGTGGTACTACGAGACCCGAACCTAATTTACTAGAGTACTCATTAGCAAGTTCAGTTAAAGGTTCAAAGCTAAACATAACCTTGTCCATAGGAATCGTTACCGAGTCGGTCTTCGAGTGGGGTAGCCAAGGAACCATAGCCATTTGTCCTTCACCAACCGGCACTATCACTGCGCCTTTTTTAATTGTGACTCCAGACCTAGTTTCCTCAATCTGACCGATCACTTCTTCGTTGTTTATTAGTCTTACTATTTTCACCATTATTTATTGCCTTTCGCTTTTTTGCATTATAAGATTTAGTCATGGGACGACTTCTGGCTCTATTTTTAGGAACACCAAATTTTTTGTCGTCATCGTGGTTTTTCAAGTTACATTATTTATAATAAAACCCCGCACCCGAAGGTGCGGGGCAGGGAGAAATTAGGACTTCTCTCAGAGAGTGTACCGAGTACCATCGGGACGGTATCCGTAGGTACGCTCACCGGGGTGAATGTCCTCCATGAAGTATCGGCTCATACCGGTCGCGGTATCCTCAGTGACAACCTGCCAGTTACCGTACTTCTCGAACTCAGAGCGAATGTCGCTCATCATGGCACGCATGTTACCGACACCGAAACGTGATCGGGCTTCATTCGAAGTGAGTCCCTTACCTGCGGTGAGGTAGTTAATGACCTTTCGCTTCTTGGTGAGAGTGTTGCTAGACATAATGTAGAATCTCCGTGGATGCAGGGTTAGTGAATTGTGGGAGCAGCATCCGTTTGCTCCCGTCTCGTTCATGTATGAATTATACCACACTTTGAGTCTTTGTCAACCCCCTTGGGTGATTTTTTCCAAGAAAACTCATCAGGATCTGCTTTGCGTACTGTTCCGCAGTGATACCCTCCTGAAGAGCGATTTCTTGGAGGACATCAAGATATTCCTGTGGGAGTTCCATATTAGGTGTAAAATATGCCATCAATCCTTATTCCATGGCATAAGACTAGTGAGCCAACCAAAGAATCGGGGACCGACGATTGCACCTGCCCCAAACACAACAATTGTAAAAAATGCAGTTCCTAAAACCTGTGATGTTGTAGACCAATCAGTCATTTTTTTTCTCCTTTTTAGAATTTGACTTTTTCTTTTTCTTCTTAGAACCAAAAATCTTTTCGTAGTTCTCTCTATATTTATTCGAATCGACAGAGCGATATTTATCGCCTTTGCCGGCAGAATGAGAACCTCCCATCAGTCAGAGTCCCCGACACGCCAAGGACATGATGGTCCAATAAGAAGTAATGTGGGAACCCACAACCCAATAAAAATTCCAAGAGTGGTATCAGTCTGGTATACCCAGATAGACAACAGAATTGAAATGAACGCAAGAACATACAAAATCTTTCCAAATACCTGAAGCATATTAAGCCTCCATAAAAAAGTTAAATGACCCTGCGGAGAATCGAACTCCGGTTACGAGAGTGAAAATCTCGTGTCCTAACCACTAGACGACAGGGCCTAAAGAAAACCGCGAGGAGAGTGTGCCGAGTTCAAAGTTCGGTTCCTCTCCTCGCGGCTTAGATCAATGGGACTCAGGGTTATTGTATACCTGAAGAAAGCAGCACGAACGTACAATGTCTGTAGTAATCTGCTTCCACCACTCCACACATCCCGCTAAGGATCATCTCTCACAAGCATTTCTACATCATGAGGACAGGTCGCTAAACCATTTGGAGTTTGCACTATCCCCATTCGTAAAGGATTATTATGCGAGTCCCGTATGAGAGGTAATTAGTCTCTCACACATTAGTTCTTATTCAGTTGTCATACGAGTATTATACTCGCTGGAGAGGGTTTGTCAACCTTATTCTCCAAGTTTTTCTAAGTACCGCCTGAGGGACTCGAACCCCCGACCTAGTGATTAAAAGTCACCAGCTCTACCAACTGAGCTAAGGCGGCAAGATGAGGGTGGCGAATTCCCCTAACGCCGGGGTTTTAAAGATCCCTAAACTTAGACGCGATTAAAAGGTTCACTGTCCAAGACCCCTAATATAATTAAGTCATAATAATCATTTGGTTACGCGGATTGTACCATAGTTTTGTCATTTGTCAAGTACCATTCTGGTGTATTTCTTTTAGTCCATTTAGCAAACCCTGCTTTCTCTCCCAGATAATAAGCACGATATGCTTTTACTGGATCTGGATCTTTGTACTCGTCGGGCATTGCTTGAGCAAATTCCGTGAGTCCATTATGATATAAGTTGTAAGGGTAATTTATATTACACCATTCTAGAATCTGTTGTGTCTTATGTCTTTTGCCATATCTATGCGTATATTCGGCGCACAATGCCAAAGCGTGATTGCAATGCCAAATATAATTATCTAACGATCTCCAAGACCAAATAGTACACGGATGATTAATCATTACAGACTTGTACAAACGAATCGGTGGAACAGTGTCTGTCCAATGACACCATCGTTTGATTTTTCTACCATTCTTACTGAATGAAAGAAATTCACTACCATCGAGATACCGATGAACTGTACTCAACATCTGAGCAGATTCGACAATCATTTTTACTACATGCTTATCGCATTGCATTTGTGCTGCAATAACAGGATCTTTATCTAGAATAAAAATATTCATCGTTCAAACTTACTATTAGCATCTACTTCATGATCGTGTCGAGGAATCTCGTAATATCTTTTGAGACCCCAGTGCTTCGCAAGCGCCCGCTCCCAGCAGGCCCCTTTACTAAATTGAAATCCTGACATAAGATAGATTGCGTCACAAGTTTTCAACGCATCGATATCTCTCCGCGCTGCATCTTCATAATCATACTCACCTAGTTGATCTGGGTCAAGACCCATATCTCTATCCATTTTGGCTGGGTTCACTACTTCCCAACCAGCATTAGTGAGTTCTACGTCTTTTCTATCAAATGCAGACCAATTCAGATTCGGGAGACCTGACATGGGACCAGCAATATAAATTCGTAACTTCTCAGAATTCGATTTGCTGTGGGACAATTTTTACATTCCTATTCATGAGGCGTGACTTTACAGTCTTCATGTATTGAGGGTTTGGGCTACGACCATCAACTTCTTTTGAAGTCAACTTACGACTTCGGTTGTTCCAATTAAGAGTTCTAAAGTTTTTCATAATAGGCCAATCAGGATTCGAACCTGCTTTACGCGATTATAAGTCGCGCTGAGAAATGCCATTTCCTCCCTTGGCCCTTGGTTTCACATATTATAGGGTCTTCTCAAGAAATGTCAAGCGTGTTTTCTTATTATTCACATGACCCTCTTCGTCCTTCTTCAGGTAGTTGGACTTCTGACGATCCTCGTCATTTCCAAGACGATAATTCATCCCGGTAATTTCAGAATCAATCTTAGCCCTATCACCCACATGCACCGCAATAGAAGAAATCATGTGCGTTGCAATTCGAATTGCTTCTTCTTCGTCAGTTCCTACCGGAATATCAATGTGTACTCTATACATGCGAACCATTCTCCAAAGTTTCATAAACAAAATCCCACATCCAATCCCACATCCAATCAGTTTTATCACTCTCAGTAGAGAAAGTTTTATCTTCTTGTTTCATTCTAAGATCAGATTCCTCTTCAATCAGAGACCACATATCCATTTCTTCATATTCATCGACAATATCTCCCTTTTCGTAGGTAATACGACCCAAGAAGTTAGGCATTTCATCAACGTACGTGAAATTGATTGTGGTTTCGTTGTTGGTCTGTTCATTAATAAATTCAACAAACGGAGTAACTGCAGACCAAGCACTTACTATAGTAATTTCCGCAGTCGTGTCATCATAAGTAAAGTCTTCAATATATGCCCACTTAGCACCAATATTGGTTTCCCACCACTCCCGAGTTTCTTCTGAATTTTCATACAGAAGATGAATAGAATCATTGTTTCTTTTGATGTTTCGAATTTTCTCTATAAAAGACTTAATGTGTTCTTGTCCATCATGTTCGATGGTAATAGTATTCTGTACGTTATTCGCCATAATAAATCCTCTCAGATGAGATCACAAGTAATAAAACGATCTGCCAGTTCATACTGACGTTGTTCACACTCCTCTTCTCCGTCCCCTTCCCATGTGTGGGTAATAGCCTGATTCACATGAATCATTTCGTGCATGATTGTTGCCACAAAATCTCTAGGAGACTGATCAGTAGCCACCGTCATCTCCCATGATGTCATAGACCAACACCAATCACTCTCGACTATGCTACCCCAACACTCATATGTTTTGTGCTTACACAGTTCAACATGAATATCGATTCCGCCTCGACATACAACACCTTCTTCGAAGCACCACTCGATAACATCTCGGGCAATATTCTCATATTCCGGATCATCACCAGTAATAAAAATTTCACCGTTTGTATCAGACATTATATCTACTCACTTTCGCGGTCATACGACTCAAAGGGAAGAAGTACCCTGAGAGATGTCATTATACGTGCTAAATCTTTATAGTCAAGCTTATCTAGTAGATATTTTTCGTATCCGATCACAACTGCTTCTGCCGAGGCAATTAGTTCATCAGTATAGAGGTCACTTTCTCGGTGAATGGCTTTTTTTCTTGCTTTTGCCATGAAAAACCTCTCTTCCTGTTACTATATGTATCTATTTGGGGGCATTAGAAGGAAAAATATCTATTATACTGTTCATGTAAAAGCTTCTCCAGTCGTTTTTCTCGACATCCCATACAATCATACGATCTCCACCACTTTCTTGTAATGCCAACCCATATGTTTTTAGTTCTTCTGGTGGAATATTGGATTTATTCATAGTACACAGGAGAGTTCGTAACAAATTGTTTTCTTTTTTACGAAAAATGACTTCTACTGTACCTTGCATCAACATTTCTAAGATTTGTTGGTTCATCTATTCATTGTCCATGAGATGATTTGTGGTATTTCTTCTGGTTTTACATGTGATTTGATCGCACCTTCGTGTTTAAAGGGAACTAACTCACCCTTTTCGTTTAAAACAGCAACTTCTGCGGTTTTTGCGAAATAATCACACGATTGACCAAACTTTTTCATCTTCATTTCGTCTGAATTTGATTCTCCACCGAAAATAAAGGAGATACCATACCCATTTTCGAAAAATATCTTAAATCCTACCTGCAAACCTTCATCGTAATTACGGTTTACTGCAGAAAATCCAGATTCGTTCATATTATTCCCCAGTTTTTGTAATATCTTGCAGAGCTTTTACTGTAGAAATCATTTCGTCTGGAATGTTAGCATAAAAAGCATCTGAATTAGCATCATTCGGATCAATTTCACTACACATCTGATAGAAGTTGGATAGGAAATTGGAATTGGTTATAGTTTCATTTGTATTTTTCATATTATTCCTTCTTTTTACTAAGGCATGATGATTTTACACCATCTCACACGGCTGTCAACACAAATATGTAGACAAAAAAACAGCGCCCTCTGTAGAAAAAACAAAGAGGCGCGTTTTTTATCAATCAACCTTCGTAATTGAAGTATTCATTAACAATATGACATAAAGTATTGAGGTTCTGTACAGCCTCGAAAACTTCTTGTTCTAGTTCTTCGTCTGAACTAGATTCATTTACTGTATTTGGGATTGCATTGTTGATGTAATCCATAACGATTGCTTCGATATTGTCTAGTTCAGCTGAAGTTTCGTCTGAAATTTGATCTGAATTTACTTCAGACTCGTTAATTTCATTGTTATAAACTGCATGAATTGCAGATTCGAAAAGTTCTCTTTGTTGTTTGTTGCTCATTGACATTGGTCTAATCCTTTGTGATTATTTTTTACTTTTCTTGAGATGGTGGTCCTGAAATTCTACCAAAATTACGATGTAGATCTATATGATTTCTTATAGCCTGAAGTGCCATTGCATGTCCATCGGGAGAAATCATATCTAGTGTAGGATGTTCATCTGGAGTTCTAGTTCTTTTAACAACTTCGTTTATACCATAAAATTCATTTACCGTATTAGCTAGGTTATTAACAACTGAGACTGCTTCTGCAATTTCTTCTGCTGTCAAAGTTTCAATTAAATCATGACCGAAATAATCTTCGAGATATGATTCTACAATTTCTTGGCTATCCATTTCATTCTCCATACGTTTATTTATAAACTTAAAAATGTCTGTACGTGAGTTTTTGCTCTACGTCCAGTTTGTTTGTACCACTTTGAGTCTTTTGCTTCTTTTGCTGCAGTCTTATAATCTCTTGCGTCTATTGCAGCATTCATTTTCTTAAAGTTTGATAATCCATTTGCACCTAAGTTATAATGCATATCATGCAATATAGCCTTTACTTGGTGTGGATGATCATGAAAATCTTTATAGGTGTTTTCTAAATGAGACGTAGCTTTTTCCATATGAAGTCTTCGTAGATGATTTGCATCTTCTGTGGGAAGTTTACCACCTATTTTAAAAACATCATTTACATCATGACCCTTTGACTTAAGATATTCTCTACCCTCTGGTGTCAAACCACGTTTAGTTTGTCCTGCGTTGGTAGGTATTGCATTACCATGAATAGGATCTGGATGTGTTATTGAGTGATCACCCTCAAATTTACCACCCTCAAATTTACCAGTCATTTTGACTATTTCGTCAAATCTACCGTCATATGAGTCTTTTTTAGTTTTAACTACATTGGGTCTGGTTGATGGTTTATCCTCTAACTGACCAACCTCTCCAGTATTTGGTGTTGGTTCTGGTGCTACGCTAGGTTCTTTATTTTGACCACCCAAAGCTAAACCAAGTGTAACTGCACCCAATGCACCACCCTGCATAAGTCCCTTACCAATGTCACGTAATCCTTCATCCATACTTGCAGCTTTAGATGCTTCTACAGCAGCTATTTGTTTTATAGCAGCACGTTTTGTTTTGTGCTTACCTAAAACTTTTTTACCACTGTTATCGGTAACCACGTAACTATCACCATGCCGTTTTATCTTTTCCATTATAGTTTCAGTAGAATTTTTTTGGTTTACTTCTTCTACTATAATTTCTGTTGATAAATTGTCAAATCTATGTCGCACGTATTCTTTAATTGTGTTTTTGTATTCACGCAAAGAATTAATCCCCAATCAACCTCTACCAGTAGGTGCTCGTCTACTTCCCATCGCTGCAATTCTTCTTTCACGATCTGCCCTGTTATACAAACCATCAAATCCTTGTTGTTCTCCTGTCATTGGACCTTGACGATTAATCTTTTCTCTAGCTTCGGTTTCTCCCATTTGCTTTCTACCCTTAGCAGTCATGCGGCTTGGTGGACCACCTCTTCTACCTCGACGTAGACCTGCTAGAGCATTAGGAACTTCTTTCTTAGGTTCTGCAGCAGGAAGTTGGGCTTGATTACGTCCAGATACACCAGCCTTAAGGGTATCTCTATCAATAGTAGGACCTTGTGGTGTAGCAAGTCGTCTAAGTGTAGCAGCAGAACCGGAGTTTGGTCCATACTTCGCCATAGTACCTGTAAGCTCCTGTGCAGCTTTTCTGGGTTCAATACCAGTATCTCTCATCTGACCAGTTGTTTCGCTTGCTTGTGCGACTGTTTCGGGTGATGTTTTTGTACCAGTTCTTGCTGCGATATTGGTTGCAGATCTACCCACAGTAGCTCTTGCTGCTCGTTGATCTGCATTCTTGATTGCTGTTGTAGTTGCTTCTCTACCGACAGATGCTTTTGCTACTCTTGCGTTATCAGCATCACTCATAGGACGATTTGGATCTAGCTTCGCTTGTGGTGTTTTCTTAGACATACTGCGTAACTTATCACCAACACCCATAACAACATTACCAATTCTATTTCTTAGACTAAGTTTTGGTTCTGTTGCGGCTGCGATCTTTGGAGCATCACCACTTGTGCTTGCTGCATCAACGTTAGTTTCTGTTCTACCCTGAGTTCCCGGAGCCATTCCTTTAACAGTACCTGCAATTTTCATTTTACTAAGACCAGACTGAAGTCCATCTATTTTAGCGAGTGCATCTTTGGTTGCAGACTCTGGTGATACTGGCTTGGAACCAGTTCCAGATTCTCTAGCCATAGGAGCAGCTGCATCTTTACCGTCTGTACCTGCTGGTCCTTGTGGTCCTACTGCACCATCTTTACCGTCTGCACCATCTCTACCTGAACCACCTCTACCTGAACCACCATTGTTGATATTTTTATTCTTACTTACATTTGACATGTTAGGGGAAACATTAATGTTTGGTGATGCATTCTGTGATACATTCACATTAACTGCTGGTGGGGTGCTTGATTTGGCGCTGCCACTATCACCACTGCCACTACCACCACTTCCAGAATCTGCATCTGATTTAGTTTTTTCTACATCCACGGTTGGTTCTTTGTCTTTACCGAATATTGCATTTGCCATACCAGCACCAACTTTAGCACCTGCTTCAAGACCGAAGAATTTACCTAATCGACCGAAGCCTGCATCTTTATAGACTTTTCCTCCGACTTCAGCTCCACGTTCATATCTTGCACCGATACCTTCTTCAAGAAGACCTGATTGTTGGAGAAGAATGATCATGTTCTCATCACCCTCTGATATTGCAACGAGAACGTTGTTTGCAAGTTCTCTATCGTACTTTGCAATTTCTCCAATAAATTCTTCCTGCCAGCGTAAATCTTCTTGTAGTAAGTGAATTCTGTTAATCATTTTTATTCTCCGGGGTATACCCTATGTATTATCTTTTATGTCCCGACTGTGCCGACCAACCGTGCTTTTTGAGGTGTGCAGTAGCATGATCGATAGAATCGAATACATGACCACCTGCATCACGAACCGCGTTTACGAGGTGTGCAGAACTACCCTCAAACGACGCATTGATACTCGATCCCTTTGGACGGAAACCTCTCAAAGCAAAGCCGCTTTTTTTGGAACCATGAGATTTAGAAAGACTATGAAAACTTACAGTCTTATTTAATCCGAGTTTCTTACCTAAGTGATGATGTTTTCTCTTATTCGGAACAATAACAGTGTGTCCGGTCTTTGGATGGACATGAACATGAATTGCCTCTTTATCACTCATGAGTGCATGTGTGTTCTTCCAGTTGAGTTTGAGTCTGCGTTCCTTTGGTAGTGCATCTGCGGCTTTTGCTCTATATTCTGTCTTTTTTTCTCCGCTCTTCTTTGAAGTTCTGGTTCTTTTAACTTTACCGGCAGGAAGTGTTGCCATTCTTTTCGTTACACCCTTGATCAACTTTCCAACTCTACCACTTACTTTACCCTTGGTGGTGTGTTGTAGACGACCAGTTTCGGCATGAACAGAAAACCTCTGTTGTGCGAGATCAATAGTACCACCAGCCTTCATTTCGCCTTCGTGAGTACCATGTTCAGAATGTGAAAGAATTAAGTCTGGTGTTTGTGCTCCTGCTTTGGCTGTGGAAGCTCGACCACCCATTCCTGTCACAAATTGAGACTCTGCCTTCGAACCAGTGGCAGGTTTGCTATGACCCTTTGCGTGACCCTCTACATGTCTCGGATCTTTCTTCTCTAGTAAATAATTGACAATGTGATTATTTAATTCGGATTTGCGTTCTTTGGTATTCTCTTCACGCATAATCGTGGATCTGTTAACAAAAGGAATAAAAGATTCAATTACCTTGTCCCTACCCATATTTTCCATAGAAACGTCTGAGGCGACGTTCTCGTTCGTCTCAGAGGGTGAATCACCTGCATGATGAATTACCTCTGGATCTCTACCAAGGACCATGTTCGTTACTTCGGGACCATGCTTACCATTATTTAAATTAAGTGTGGTGCCTTGAGAAGACATAACACGAAGTCTGTTTTGGACTCTCGAATCTAACCCATTAGGATGCCGTTTGTTGTGTCGGTCCACGATTGTAAGAAGATGTTTACTTGTACCATGCTTTACATACATTGGATCATAGTGAGAATGCCCACCACTCGCATCTCCTGCTATGGTCTCATGATCTAGATGTGGATATGTCAGTAGTTTACTGTGTAACTTCTCCATGGCTTCACCAGCACGATCATATTGTGCCTTGACTTCTTTGCGAGAAATTGGAGCAGACAATGGAATTTTAATACC
>Ga0181377_1000644_pt1 | contig 12636 bp, 9 predicted proteins | sample LowvirmetaG_9_FD_130160 | JGI IMG/M metagenome (GOLD analysis project Ga0181377, IMG submission 130160) | Marine viral communities from the Subarctic Pacific Ocean - Lowphox_13 viral metaG | ecosystem: Environmental > Aquatic > Marine > Oceanic | place: Subarctic Pacific Ocean | collected 2015-12-10
ATCCAGCAGTATGGTGAAGATAAATTTGGATTTTATTAGTAGGATTAGTGTAATAAATTTTACCTACAGGGTAACCACTAGGTATAGTATTACCTCCTTCTCCTTGAGAAACGGGACCATTAGCTCCTGGTGCTGCTTTAGGTGGACTGGGTTCATCTGGTGTGGCAACTTTTAAAGCAGATGTATCTACTTTTTTAAGCGGTTTAGCAAATGTAGAGATTTTAGTTGTCCATCCTTCAACACTAACATTATGAGAATAACTTTTAACTATTAATGAAATTAAAGCCGGGTTATAACTTAAAGGTAACTCTCTACCAGTAGTTTGGAATGATTGAAATATTTTCATTCCAGAAAGCCCATGCATTGTTATACCTAAATTAAATGGGAGAAAAAATGTTGCTTGGGTTTTTGCTATTGGTTGGGATGTTAAATCCGCTATCATATGTTTTGAAATACCCCCAACTATATTTTGCATGGCTTCTACATACTCACCATCAAAATCATTGTCTTCATAAATTTCTCTAAATGCTTCTTTAGTATTCTCATCCCATACTTTTCCATAATAATCTTTTTCAAAAGCTGCAGTTGCAGAACCTTTTTTAACTGCTTCTTCCATTGCGGAGGTTTTTTTAACAAATAACCTATCTACTAAACCGCCATTATAGGATGAAAATGAAGTACCATCAACACCATTACCCTTACTATCTGCTTCATTGGATTGGGCCGCCATAGTTATTTGGTTAGCCATAGCATCTGTAAGTTCAGAATCTAAATCTACACTTTTTACAAATGAACCTTGACCAGCTGTAAGACCAAAAGTATTAATTACAGTAGGATCTTTAGGTTCTTGTTTAGAGATTAGGGGAGTTTGAGATACAAATGAAATTTTATTGGTTTTATCATCAAATACAACTCTAAAATTATTAATACCCCCCATTTGGGTATTAATTTCTTCTAAAATTGATTTAAGAAAATCTAATAATCTAATTTCATTACCATCCTGTGCATCACTATCTGTACCTTTTAATGATTTTAATTGATCAGCTATAAAATTTATATTGATGTAAATATCACCTAATCTACGATAAAATTGAGGATTAACATCAGCACCTAATTCCTTTCTATTAAAATCAGGCACACCCATACTTCTAATTTTATTATTTATGGTAGTTGAAGTTGGAAGAGTATAACCTGCAAAGGCAGGGGGTGTAACATATGCAGCTAAAATTTTATTAGGATTTGCTGCAAAATTACCGGGATAGGTTGCCATAAAATTAGTATCTACTTGGGAAAGTTCAAAATCAAAATCAAAATTTAATAAATAATTTTTCCCACCTTCATCTTTAATGTTGCATATTTTTTGAAGCATTGCTAAAAGAACAGCAAATTTAATCCAAGTATTTGGGTCATAATCTTTAGTAATTCCTGCTACATTAGCTTTATAAACACCTCTTATAATCGTAACATCCTCTACAACAGGTTCTCCGGGTAGATTTGGGTCTATATTAAACTCTTTATCTCTTTGTGGTTTAAAAAAGGGGAGTTTATTGATGGTGATGTTGCTTGCACTTTTTTTTGGAAAAAGTGTACCATTTGCAAAAAGGGCATATAATTCAAAATTAAGTTGACTAGCCATTGCATCAGCAATTACTGTTGCTCCTTCTTCTTTTGCTTCTTCTTTATCTTTTTCTGAGGGTTTTTTTGGACTTCCACCACTGAATGTAAAAGGTCTCGATACTACTCTAGGAATATTAACTTGAAGAGAAGAAATAACATCTCCAGTACCTACAAGATTTACTGTTATGTCATAAGTACCATCAGGGTTAAACTTCCATTTAAATTTAGTTATCCTACCAAAAAATCCTTCGTAATTTCCACTCCATTTTTCACGTTCACCTTCAATATCCTGAGCCATGTTGAAGAAATTATTTTTTGCAGATGGAGAAGAAAATATTTTTTGGAAGGGTTTTGTATTAAAAGAATAATTTCCTTTACCAGCATATTTAACTTTCCCATCATTTCCTAGAAATACGGAATGACCAAACTCTAACAAACAAGTATAACCTGGTCTTTGATATAAAATATCAAGCAATTGAAATTGTTCTTTACTAAAGGCTTTAATTTGTACTTTAGCAAAAGCTAGGGCACCATCATTTTTGTATTCAAAATCACAAGAAGTAATTCCAGGCATAGGTACAAATCCCCTACCATTTGTTTGATTTCCTCCATACCCATAAGCTTTTTTTAATATACTATCTCCACTAATTCCAGCTATAAAATTTCCCTTATCATCTGTAGCACCACCTGCAAGTACTAAATTTTTAGATAAAGCATCCCCATCCCAATCCTTTTTATCAATATATGTTAATTGTGATAATTGTTTATAGGTGTTACCAGTAGCACCATTATCAGTAATTCTTACTCCACTAGCTAATCTTATCCAAGGAGAGGATTGATTAAATGCTTTTTGTGTGTCTAACTTAATTGAATCTTTATCTTTGAGACCCTCACCTAATGCTTTTTGGCGAGTATTAACTTGTTTTTTTACAAAATCTTTAAACGGATTACCTATAATTCCCATTTATTAACTATTTAAATTGTTATAACTTCTTATAATATCATTTATATTAGTGGGAATTCTTAATTGAGTTCCTACTGGGATGGTTATTGAACCAAAATTAAGGGTATTTGGGTTAGCGGAAGATATTATCCAATATAACGTAACATCATTATAAAATTGAGATGCTAATGTATCTAACCTATCCCCAAAATCAGTAATAACATAAATATCATTTTCACTTAATGGAATTTCAGGGTAAAAATTAGGTTTATAATACATTGTACCTAATGTCCCAACATTCTCATTAGTATTTTTAATTTCTTCTATGTCAGAGTATCTATTCATCTATTTAATTTTAAACTCCTTATTGTGATTTTGCTTTTCTATATATAAAATCTTTTCCAAGTTGTGGAACAAAATCTGAAATGGGGGTAAAGGATAAACTTACCTCAACCATAAAAGGTAATTCAGCAACAGTACCATCAGATTCACCTTCCGTATCTATAGATATTTCCCATGGAGATTCACTTGGTATAGTATACGAAACATCTTTTATGATACCAAGTTGATTGACAATATAACTTCCTACTGTTATTTTAGCTAAATTGCCTTGCATAAACCCAGCACTAGAATAAGTTGGGGCTTGGGATGAAGCTAAGTAATTTAATTTTTCATATTGAGCTAAAAGTTCTCCTTTAGATTGAGCATATACTTTAAATCCCATCCCAATTTCTCTACTAAAACCTTTATAATTGTAAAATTTTTCAGCTCTACCTACGTATTGAGTACTACCCCACTCACTAGTAAACTTATCATCAAATTTATCTAAAAATGCTCTAAAATGCATGTACTTAGCAGTACCATCTCCTGCAGAGTTTTCTACAATACCAATACTAAATTGAATTAAATCATTATATGTTGAATGATTTGGTTTTGCCATTGCATCGGAAATAGGGCTAGCATTAATTTTATCTAATACATTATTAACTGTATAATCTCCAACTGATTTTTTGGTACCAGGGTTTCCTAATCCTACCCTACCTTCTTTAGTTTTATTGTTATTGGGGTTATAGCTTGGGGCAAGAGACATTATTGTTGAAGAAGGACCTATTCCTAATTTTTTTCTAAAATCTTGTTGAACTCCTCCTCTACTAATGGGGATGGAAGTAATAAGTTGTCTTTGGCTGAAGGTTTTGGAATTATTAGCTGCTTGTAATGGACTAACATCAGGGAATGTATTTCCTTGAGTATAAACATTAAAATTATCTGCTTGGTAATAATTATTATTTACACGAGCTCTAGTTAAGTCAATATAAGTTTGAGAAGATCCCTTTCTTATTAATTTAGCATAATCTAAATTACCATTAAATAATCCTGGGGTTGATCTATCAGTAGTGCTATTTTGTAAGCCTGCTAGATATGCTCCCTTACCTTCTAAATCTTTGCCTGTAGGGTTATTTTTGCTTAAAGTGTCATTTAAACCTATACGCCCATAATATCTTTGAGTAAACTGACCATCGGGATTTATATCATTTTGGTCTAAATTTAAATTTTGTTTTTTACTAGCACCTAATAAATTAGCGTAATTTAATTTATCTTCCTCATATTTAAAACTTCCTGTAGATAATGAGGTATTTGGTGATAAAGAATTTGGGTTCGTACTAGATTGAGCATTAGTATTATTCCAAGTATAACCTCCGTCTTTAGAAATAGAATTAGTTAAACCTTCACCACCATATTCCTGGAATTTGTTTGAGGCTTGAATTGGGTCTATAAAATCATTTACAGTTTTATTGTTAGGTCTAACAGAATCAGGTAAATTAGGGTTAATCTCTAATGAATCCGGCTTAGTAGTAGAATTATCAATATCTAATTCAAATGTATACCCACCATTTGTATTTAGACCTGGATATGATACCTCATCATTATTTCCAGTAAAATCAAACCATTTATTAGCTACTCCTAAAGGAGGAGAGGTTAATGAGGTTTGACCATTTTTTCTTTCACCTATATAAAATTGAGTAGGATTAGTTATAGCTTGAGCATTTTTATCTCCTGTTCTTTGATCAGCATATATAATAGAGGTATCTCCAATTCCTAATGTAGAGCCAGGACCTCCTGAGTATTGTAAAATGTTTACAGGATCTTCATTGTCTAATAAAGTTACTAACCTATTATCTTCTTTATCTTTACTTTTAACTATATCAAAATAATTGTTTAAACCTAATTCTGATAAACCTGAAGGGTCTATGCCTAATAAATTTAAATGAGTTCCTGTAAATCCTACACCTGATTGTGCTATAGTAGAAGTAGGTAAATATACACCTTGATTAACATTTCCTCCTCCATATCCAGAACCTTCAGAAGCTTCGGTTTTGACTGAAGTACGAGATAATAAATTTTCTTTTGCTGTAAATAGTAAACCGTTAGGGGATTTTAAGTCGAAAAACATTTGGGTTAATCGACTTACATCATTTGCGGCTTTTATAGGTGCTATTAGACCTCCTCTAAGAATAGAATCTGGACCTCCAGTGTTGAAAATATTAGAGGGATCCCCATTATCGGGAATGTCTTTCTGGATATATGGTTGATTGCTGGAACCTCCACCCGGTCTGTCCTTCCCGAACTTTAAAGATTTAAGGTCCGTTTTGAGGTCTATTAGAGGCATATGTTAAAATGATCTTCCTTCTGGTGCGTTTTCTCTATAGTTGTTAACAGGTACTTCACCATTTAAATCTAATTGTGATGGGGATGGTTGTTTGGGAACAACAGGGTCTCCATTAATTGAATAAGTGTTGTGAAGTTTTGAATCTTTAAAATCTGGTACAGTAGCTTTGTTACCATTTAAGTTTGAAAGTACTGAACCTCCTGTTTGTAGTTTGTCAATAAGTGCCATAATATTAGTATTAATTAAGTGTTTTGATTATAAATATTAACCCATTTTAGAACTTGCCAAAGCTATTGTTTTTCCAACTTTAGTACCGTCAATGAAAACATCACCCCCAGCTTCTACTACTGCGATTAATTTATCTAATTTTTGATTCATTTTAACCATTTCATCTTCTTTTTTACCTTCTCCACCATCTCCAGAACCTCCAAATAATGACATTAATGCCATTGCTGGGACTGCTAAATATCCTGCTACTGCTACCGCTGCCATACCACCTGCTACTGCAAATAATGCAGCGGCAGTTGCTGTTAATCCAGGGGCTAAAGAAGCTAATTCAACAAATCCTCCAATCATACCAGAAGTATCTACAGATGATAATTGTCCAAAAGCAACAGATAATGGAATTAATGCTAATCCTAGAGCCATAAGAGCAAATGAACCATAAATAATAAATGGAGCTAAGAATCCTAAACCAGCAACAGTTAATGCTAATGCTGCTACTCCTGTAGAAAATGACATTATAGCTTTACTATCTATTCCTGTAATCATACCAAATGCCATACCTGCAGGGATTAATGCTAATCCTAATACTGCTAAAGCTGCGGCACCTGCCATAATAAAAGGAGCTATAAATCCTAAACCTGCGGCTGCTAATGCTAATAATGGTAAAGCAATGCTAAATGCTATCATAGATCCTATATCTACCCCTGCAAGTAAACTAAAAGCAAATGCTGCTGGGATTAATGATACAGCTAGAATACCCATTGCGAAAGCTCCCATTATAATATTACCACCCATATTACCTAATACAGCTATTGTTAGTCCCATTATTGCTAATGAAGCCGAAAAAGCAATCATTTGAGCGGGATCAACATCTCCAACCATCATCATGGCTAAAGCAAATGAACCTCCTAATACTAAACCTACGGCCCCCATAACAGCAGCACCCTTTAATATTTCACCTGGTTTTTTACCAAAAGCAATTATACCTTCTGATAATCCTTTAAGCGCAAATTCTATTCCTTTTCCAGGAACCATAGCTAAAAGTGCTAAACCTGGGGAAGCAAGAGCTAAACCTACTAAGCCTGGGGTTGCTACTAATAAAGCTAATCCCCCTTTCATTACCTCTACAGCATTTTTACCTACATGTTTAAGACCATCTCCAAGTCCTGTTAAGAAATTTTTAATTTCTTTACCTTTATCTCCTTTTACAGATTTAGTTTTATCAGCAGATTTACCAATTGATTCACCTGCTTTATCAGCACCTTCTGGGGCTTTTGCAAATCTACCTTTAGCATCTCTAAATTTACCTTGGGCATCTTTAGTTACATCTTTTACTTTATCACTTTTACCAAAAAGGTTTTTTGCTATTTTCATAGCATCTTTACCCATCTGCATCATATCGTCTTTCATGGATTTAAAACCTTTAACCATTTTACCAACATATGATAAAGCTATAATTCCTAAAATTGGATAAATTAGATATGTTGAGGTTAAAAACCCTAATACTGAGGTTGCTATACTTGCAAAAAACCCTACAACAGGAGCTAATGCTTGTTGAATTTTTTCTATTGACTTGCTAAATTTTTCTCCTGCTTCTTCTTGTTTTAAATTTTCAAGGGTTTGCTTTTGAGCATCAGTTAAAGCATCTTTCCCAACATCGGTTTTTGCTTGTTCTAAGATAAGCATTTTAGCCATTTGGTCTTTACTCATCCCTGCAGCTTTAGCATATCTTTCTTGCTCAATTCGGTTCATTCTTCCGAATTCAGATGCTGTTATTCCTTGGTTAGCTAATTCTTTTGCTACTGTTTCTAGATCATTATTTAAAGCTGCTTGCCTTGCTTTTTCTAAATTTAATTCTTTTCCTGTTAATAATTCTGCTTCTAATTCAGCCCCTATGGACTGTTCAAAATTAAGTAATGAATCAGCAATTTTATCAACATCACCAAGGTTCATACCTAAACTTTTTGCAGTTGTAGCAGCCGCACCTAGTTTTTCTGGGTATCCAGCATAAATAATAGCAATACTATCTGAGACCTCTGCTACATCTTTCATGACTTCCCCAGCAGCCATTGCTGTTTTATTTTGTTTATTTGAAGCGTTTACTCCTGCAACAATTGCTTCACTTTGGGCTTTAAGATTACCCCCATTTACTTTAGATATTAGAGCTAACTTGTTAGATTGTTCAACACTCATACCCATAGCGTGAACCATTTCAGATGCTTCTAAAATATCTTCAGGTTTAAACATTGCTGTAGCGTTTACACCTAATTCTTTAGTTAATGCACTAGCAGTTTGAATATAATCTGCTGTTGTAATAAAATGAGTATTGGCAGCATCTATACCAGTGCCAAATGTATTTAAATTTTCACCTGTTTGTCTTTGAAATGCTACACTAGCTTTATCTACTTCTTTAAAACCTTTAAGAGCTCCTGCTATAATAACTGTAGGATCTGTTAATGTGGCAAAAGCACTTGAAAAAGCTGATTTTAGTCCAACTCCTAATGTTGATAATCTACTGACACTGCCACCTGCTCGGATAGTTTCCTCAGCAAATGCCTCCATATCTTCAGCTATCTTATCAATTTTAATAACTTTTGCTAAAGGACCTGCTATTTCAGTTAGTAATTTTAATGAACTCCCGGCAATACCTAGAGCTTTATTTACCTCTTTACGAATTAGAACTTCTTCTTGAACTTTTTCAACAATTTCATCTTCTAATTTGAACTCAGTTGCATAGCCTTTTAATAAAGATTCTTGTTCAGCTGTTAAATCTTTTCTAAATCCTAAGATTTGATTTAACATTCCCTCATTACCCTTTAATTCGGCATTGATTCCTTTTTCTTTAATTAAGGATTCAGCTCTTATTTCAATTTCTGCTCGTGCAGCTTGAGCTTTTTCTGAAAATGATTTTAATTGGGAATCTGAATATCTTGTGATTTCTTCTTCTTGGAGAGCTAATTTAGAAGCTATAGAAGTTAAATCTGTGTACCCCTTGCTAGCTTCTTTTACATTATTAACTTTTTTACCTAATTCGCTATTAATCCCTTCTAAAAGAGATCTCATATCTCTAAAAGAGTCTTGAGTATCGCCCATAGTATCATTTAACTTTTGAGCGTTCTTATTTGCTTTATTTAAATCTTCGTTTAAATTTGCCATTAGGTTTTATTATAAATATTGGAAGGCGTCACTTCTTGGACGCCTTCGCAACATAGTTTGGAGATTTTTTCGCATTCTGAAAATGCTCCGGAGCTTGTACTTTACCACTAGAATCTATTACGGTTGTAGTATTGCCCCCTTTACCCTGAGATTTTTTCATCTCAGCAGCTTCGTTATCATAATGTTCCTTCATTTTCTTGAAGGTAAAGTTTCTTAACCAAATAGGCATGTTATAGATAGTAAGGTAATCATAGCCGCCTTTACCATGAAACACTATCTCGTGTATTTGGCTAAATAATGAAACTCTATACTGAGGCGTCAGGCCAAAAAAAGTTGACAGTAATGGGAACGTCGATGGCCTCCATCCCACCGTCTACTTCGACCATTACATTTAAATCAACATCAGGCTGGACATCTCTAACGTGTTGGCGAAATGCTCGCGCGTCGGATGCCAGGAAATAAGTGTCTACAAACTCACGGATGGTTTTTTTATCATCATCCCCATTAACAGAAAGAATCATATGTTTCATACGTGTAGAAACAGATGGATCAGCTTGTTTGTTAATTTTCTTTAAACCTTTAATTTCACCTTCAATTGCCATCTCATCTTTATGAGTTAGTAATTTATAAGTGATAGGTGTTTCTGAGTTAGGTAGAGTAAAAGAAAATTCATTTACACCTTTAGAAATTTCTTTTTCATCAAATGTTTTATTTTCTAATACTGATAAGTCAACTGTTACTCTTTCTCCTTTATAATCAAATTCATAATCTTTACCATAACCTAAAATACGAGCAGCAATCATAATTGCATTTTTATCTCCTACAACAATGTCTCGATAATTTACTTTAGATACAATAAGGGACTGCAGTAATTTGTCTAATACTGTGCCATTTTGGATGTAAGATTGATTAGAAAGAATATCTTCTTCCTTAGCAGTCATGTACTTCATTTCGATTTCACCACTTGATAAAGGGTTGTCTTCAGGATAAATTAATCCTTTTGAGGGTAACTCAATTGTTTCGGTTGGAAACTTAAATTTACTTTCTTCCATAATTTTTATTTAGTTATAACTTAAAATATGCGTATACATATTAACGATACAAAAGAGCTTGGCGGTAACCAAGCTCTCTTTAAAAATATTTGACAGAATTTTATTAGAAATTCAATACACAATAATCCATACCTAATGTTAAACCAATAGTTTGTGCTTGATTTTCAGTATCCCAGTTGTAACCAGTAAATGCTGCATCCTTAATAAATGCTCCTTTAATAATCCATTCTGATACTACATCACCTACAGGACCTAATACATTAATAGTTACATCTTTCTTATAGAAATCACTATAACCATCTCTACCTGTTACTGATTCGTGGTGTAATCTTACCCATTCCATTACCGCTTGAGCACCTGAAGGTGTAATAGGATCAAACAATGTCATTGACAAGTCCCCCCATTTTGATTTACCTTTTACTTTACGGTATGAGTTAATGTGGTTTAAAATTACCTCACCATTTTCAATTTTCAATTCACCTACTTCTTTAATCATATATGATGGAATTCCATCTACATACATGATAAATCTATTCGCTTGTTTTGGTTCAAAAGCGGTGAAAAATATTTCGTTTGGATCTAATACTGCCATTTTATTTTGTGTTTATTTTTTTTATTCAGTTATAAATATTTGCCTTTTAAATTCTTACGCTGGGAAAGTAGCTCCTGTTGGTAAAATGTTGAAATCTAGGTAAATAAATTCTGCAGTTTTAGTAGGTTGTAAATAAATAGCTCCAATTAATTGGTTTCTATCGATTACATCTGGAGTGTTATTGCTATCATCCATTACTACTTTAAATGCGTATAAACCTTGACGTTGTTGTACACTTTCTAAGTATGGGTTTACTTGGCTTAAGAATGTATTTCTTGTAGCGGCTGTGTTTTGTTCAAATACTAAATTTTCAGATACTTGAGAAATGTAAGATTTAAGTTCAATTAACAATCTTCTAACATTTACACGATCAAGTGCTGATGCCTGTGTTTGAAGTGTTTTCTGACCAAATACTACAACTCCTCTACCTGGGAATGAAGCAATTGGATTTACTTTAGCAGTATATAAACTATCTCTATTTGCTTGAGTTAATTTTCTTTCTGCTTGTCTTACCATTCCTAATCCACCTCTATTAATACCTGCTGGTGCAAACCATGCTTCTGCTGTAACATCGTTATTAGCATATACACCTGGAAGTAAGGTTGAAGCTGGGATCCAAGATAAAATACCTGCATCTGGATCTGTAACTTGTACCCACGGCCAATAAGCAGCACCGTATGAACTATCAATTGTAGCGGCTGTTGCTGCTGCTGCAGTTGGAGTTGAACTATAATTTTCTAAATCAACAATTGCAATTGCATCTCCTCTTTCTTCTGTATTTGAAAGTAAAGAATTAATTGGTGTTTTATGAGCTGCATTTGCATAAGTTAAACCAGGAACTGAGATGATATTGTATTTAAATTCATCTTTATTGGCTAATAAATTAATTGCTGTTGTATAATTAGCAGCTACTAAACCTTGAGTTTCAGTACTAACATCTTGGTAATAACCACCACCTGTTACTACATCACCAACTGCATCTCCGAATGAACCACTTTGTGCTTGTGGTAGTGAAGAAGTAAATGCTGTTTTAGCGTTACCATCATTATCAAAATAATCAGGAGTTTTTACATTTACTTGTTTTACTCTTACATACCTTGAAGCATTTGGATAATCACCAGTTGTTTGTAAATAAACATCAGTTCCAGATCCTGCAACTGTCATTGTTTGGTCACCAATTATTCTAGCAATGTAATTAGGTGCTTTAGGGTCAAGAGAAACGTTTGCAAATGTTTCTAATACTGATTTTGATTTTTGTTTATCATTACCTTGTCTAATTACTACTGAAAAAGTACCTTGAGCGGCATTTGGGCTAACAATTTCCCATCTTAAATTATCAGTTGAACCACTAACTAATGAGCCAGCTGAGCTTTCAGTTGATGTGCTATTCATAATAGCACCTTCAGCAAGAGTTTCTAATACAAAGATATCACTTGTAGATTGGATATTACCATCTACTAAAGTAAGTGTTAAATCTGTACCACCAGCTTGGTCAGCACCTAATGATTCTGAAGTTACAGTAATGATTTCACCTACAGCGTATCCTGAACCTGTAGAAGTTACAGTAATAGTGTCAATTGATTGTGAATTAGATAATACAATAGTAAATTCTGCTCCTGTACCACTACCATCTGCAGTACCTGTAACGCCTGTAACAGTTCCTGTAGAACCTGTAGCGTTAAATGAATTAGTAGTGTAAGTTCCAACACCTGATGCTAAACCATTATTACCATCAATTCTAGATGATGATGCAGCACTAAATGAACCTGAAGCTACTCTAGTTACTAATAATGAAGGACCTCCATTTTGGAAGTAATTATAAGCTGATATTGAAGTAAAGAATGATTTTTCATCCGAACCACTTTCAAAAGTACTACCAAAAGTAGCTAAATATTCACTGTAGCTAGTTACTAAAGTAGGAATGTTTACCTTACCTTTAACAGTAGGACCTACAATAGCTGCACCAGCTTGTACAGGTTGTGAGGTGATTTGAGATTGATCATTTTCTCTTGCTAATACCCCTGGGGAAATTAATGTTTCTGCCATTTTATGTTATTTTTTATGATAAATATATTAAACTCTCTCAAAAGTTTACTTATTGGGTAAAAACTCGCCAGATTCTAAAGAAATGGTTCCTTCACCATACTTTTCCTCTAATTTTTCAGCTAAAACTAATTCTTGTTGTTGCAAGTTTTGTAAATTAAATTTTAATTGTTCTTTTTTTATTTGGAGATTCATAATTTGAACCTCAGTTTCACCAGTTAAATCAGTAAGGGTTTTGAATTGTTGTTTTAATTCTTTTAACTTATTAATTTCTTCTTTTTCTAAAACTTTTTTTTCCATTTTATTATAAATATTAAATTATTTTTCAAAAATTAAACTA
>Ga0181377_1000651_pt1 | contig 12524 bp, 26 predicted proteins | sample LowvirmetaG_9_FD_130160 | JGI IMG/M metagenome (GOLD analysis project Ga0181377, IMG submission 130160) | Marine viral communities from the Subarctic Pacific Ocean - Lowphox_13 viral metaG | ecosystem: Environmental > Aquatic > Marine > Oceanic | place: Subarctic Pacific Ocean | collected...
CATAATTGTGGGCATAGTACGAATTGGAAAAATAAGATGTAAGTGTAGTATTTGATTGTTTAAGACCTTAGCGGTCTTAACGAAGGATAGTAAATTATCATAGTCATTAGCAATTGATCAGATAATCACTTGGTTGATGTGTAATTTGTAGTGCGGTTATTGCTAGTTCGTAACAACAACGTAATAATATTATGGATTCGTCATTCTCTCTCCTTTAATTCCGAGAGAAGACAATTGCATAAATATCACTTTGTTACATCACTAGCAGTTAGTTGTGAAGAATTGTAATTGATCTTAGTGTCTATCAATATAGAGTATATTTTATCACACTTTTTCAAATTTGTAAAGGTATAATTTTTGAGAAGGTGAGTTGGCTTCACTTGGTTGAAAAAGTAGATTACCGTTGCTAAGAATCATAATTTATTTTTCCGAGGTATGATTTTAAACTGGTACAACCTTGTTATGTTTCGCTAAACAGCCTTGCTCCTTCTGAATAGTAGATATACGATCATCTACCACCACTGACCAAGGATAATACTCTTTCGCTCCAGGAATACTTTGGTTATTAATAAAAAGATCTGTAGGTTTTGCACACTGTCTTGCTTCCTCTAACAACATTCCTGCTCCTTCTGGAGAAACAGCATAAGCATGAGCACCTCCTAGATATTGCCCTCCTTTCGAGAAAAGGTTGAATAAACCTTCAAAAGGCGGAAGATCGAATGTACCAAAACTAGGCTTTCCAAAGTTTACCAATCTATGAATCTCTACCTCTGGTAGTTTAGAAGTAAAAACTGCATCATGTTCAAGTATCATTATGGGTTCTTTTAGGTGATGTGCTACAGACCAGAGAGCATGGTGAGATAGAAAGCACGCCATAGTAGGATCAGTACGGCTGAAATGGTTATCTAAGAATTCATCAGTAGAAAGTTGATGATAGTCAAAGAGTTTATGAACATCATTCTCAGGTGTAATCGCTGGAAACACCTCCACATCATATCCAAACTTCTTTGCAGACTCGATACACTTTTGTGATGCTTCAACAGAGTCTGGGTTATTAATTATAGTAATTACGTATTTTTTCACTGTGTTCCTCTAGAAAATCTTTGACTTGAATTGTTGCTTCAAAGCCTGTAGCTGTTTTAAGTGCTTTTGTATCTGCACAAGTACGTTGCCTCTCTCCTTCGTGTCCTACCTTAACAGGTAGGGTGGGTACAATATCGCTAATACGAGTAGTAACACCAGTTCCGATATCGAGCGGGCCAGTATAACTGCTATGGATGAGTAGTCGTATTGCTTGTACCAAATCATTGCGATGTATAAAGTCACGTTCATGCTCCGTTACATATTCTAGTGTTCCTTGAAAGAGTTTGTCAAAAAACATTCCAGTCCTTGCCTGATCACTATAGACAGTATGAAATCGCATCCAAACAACCTGCGGGTGCTCAATGAATTCCATAACGTGCTTGCTTGCAGCGTATGGATTCTTGTGTGGCTCGTATTGACTCGAAGATGAAGCTACCAAAACCCTTTTATCTCCGTAATGTTGTAGTAAACGCTGAGTTGCAGTAACATTGTTATGCCAGTATTTGCCAGGATTGTCAATACTTTCTCGTACTCCTCCAATTCCTGCCAAGTGTATAACTAGATCTACTTCGGGTAAATCTACAGTATTTATGTCATGTCCAGACTTTTTGTCTAAGCCTACAAGTTCATGTTCTTTACTCAGTAAACTCCACAAGCCTGAGCCTATGAAACCTTGGTGTCCAGTAATAAGTATCTTCATGATGTTGTTGTTGATCCTATGTGTTGTAAAGCTGTGTAAGGTGGGTTAATTACTCGAAGCCAGGGGAAGAATTGATTACACATTACTGCATCGTTCGGCCAGCCTCCTACTTCTTTTAATTTATCTAAAAGTTCTTGTGCTGCAAAAGGTTTAATAATATATGCAGAGTTGCCTGCAAGTCCTTGAGGGCAAACATCTTTGGGAGCAACGTAAGGAGCTTTTTGCACTCCCTGTTCCATGTTCAATATCTGCCAGTAACGAAAGGAGTTGAAAGTTGCGCCTCGAGGGTCGTTCAAACCAAGTACTCCACCTTCCCACTCAAAAGGCCAAAACTCTCTTGTAAAAATTGCATCATGTTCAAGTATCATTATTTCTTCATCCAACTTAACACACTCTCTCCAAAGTCGCGCATGAGAGAGCAGACAGGCAAAAACCTTTTTTACATCTTTTGCAGCGTATCCCTTGAGCGTCATTCCTTCGTATTCACTTACCTCTCCCTTTTGAGGATAAGTCCATTCTATATCTAAAAAATTATCTTTTTCGAGCGTATCAGGAGATGTTTGTTGATAAAACTCAACGGGATGTGGTACGGTCTCACCTAGTCTGAGTGTTGCATCTAGCGAGACTGGATTATTTCTATCCATAATTACAAAGATTTTCATAACACTCTTTCTACTAATGTAGCACCTACGTTTTCTAAGACTCTTCGTTTTATTTTCCATTCAGGATTTTCTTCACACCAAGATACCAAACCTGGCCAAATTGTTGAAGGTGAACCATTGACAATAGTAGTGTCATGAAGTATGATATATTTCTTGGTAATCGGAGCATGAAGATTGAGTTCTTTTTGTGCCCAATCCCATGTATGTAGAGAATCAATCATTAACATATCTGTAGGAACAGCACAGTCTATATCAATAGAGCTCATCTCGTACACATTTAGATCCACTTCGTAACATTCTGCATAAGATTCAAATAAGTGTCTTTGCCAGTTATATTTCTCAAGAGTATGATCTACAAAGTGCACCTCTTTAGCACCTGCCAGTAGAGCTGCCGCAGCTGATGCTCCTTGATGTGTTCCTAGTTCTTTGTAAGACTCACACTCTGACATAAATTCTTTTATCATATCATGGTGAGCACAGTAATGTTCTCCATGATTTTTAGGGTCTTCTTGCTGAGTTCTAATCTGAGTATAAAACTCTTGCAAGGTTTTAGCATTTTTAATAGTAGCTGTAAGCATTATCTGTGTCTCCATTCGTTTATAGGCTTATTTACTATGTCGTAAATTTTTTCGTCTGTAAGTTGGTCTCTACCTCGAAGTTGAATATGCACAAAATTAGTATCTTCTTCACGAGAGTCATATATAGGTCTAGGATCTCCAGAACCTACATAATGTATTTGAGCATTCCACTTTCTAGGAAGCTCTGTAAACTCAGTATGTCCCAAGAACATAGTAGCTCCTAAATAGTTTTGATCTATTTGGTAAAAACTCGGTAAGTTAGAAGTAGTATTTATATATTCTTCAGTAGAAAACCAAGTTTCTTTCGCAGCTATTAACGCTTCTCTAGTATAGTATACAACACCAGTATTCCAAACTTTTACACCTTGTTTTTCGTCTCTAGGAACATCTATATTCCATTTATTTTTCACTATTTGTGCCCATCTATTGTCTTGTATAGCGTTAATGTTCCCCGAACTATTAGCCCGTAGAACTAACTGCTGAGTCTCTTCTACAATACCTATACCCTTAACACCTTGTTCAAATATATTTTCTGAAATATTTTCAGTAGGAAAAATATCCATATCAAGAAAAAGCACATTATCATACTTGTGAAATTCTTCGTCGTGTATAGGTCTCAGTGCATTGTTGTATTGAGAGTGTGTACCCTTAAAGTAGTTAGGGTTTTCATCAAATCTGTAGTCTGCCCCAATTTTATCTGCATATTGTTTTATAAACTGACTACTCTTTCGAGCATAGTAAGGGACTTGCCCTTGCCAGAATTGATATATTAAATTAGCCATTGATTAGTCCTCTTTTAACTAAGTCCTTGTAGTTTTCAATTTTTTCACGTTTTGGTCCTGTAGGTGTAACTTTAGTTCTGATATGTATTAGTTCGGCATTCTCTATACCTTCTCTGTAACTACAATGACACCAAGCATATTCTCCAGGTATTACTTCATCTTCTTTTCTAATTTGTAAACGACCTGCTAAAAAGGACATCATACCTTCGTCTTCATAGTTACCTGAAAATGGGTACATTTCCTTCATGTCTAGCTTACTTCTAAAAGATATTCTTTGCTCTCTTGTAAGTCTCCAAACAGCACCTCCCCAGTAAGCGTGGGAGGTATTAATTAAAGCAAAACGGTTAGAGATTTGTTGGTGTAAAGATCTTTGAACAGAGGCATACATACCAATACCACTAGTATCTGTAAATACGTTTTTGGTCATACCCTTACGAGTAAACATATCTATATCTAACATTACCACCATATCATACTCATCGAAGTCTTCTGATAGCATATACATCTTTTGACAGGGGGAAGTAAAGTCAGGGTTGAAGAGATCTCCCTCTAAGAACTTATACTCCGCCCCACAAAACTTAGCGTACTCTTGAATATTTTTAATAGATAGCTCTTCTAGCTCTCCTGGAGTGCCTGTATAGTGTTGAAGTATTAAATTTCTCATTTATCAAACCTTATGTTCTGTTCTTTCTCTCTATCGCCTAATTCATACCTAGTACGATAATTGTTATTTATTTCAATAGCCTTTTCTAATAATGATAAGTTAGAATCAAACTTAGAAAAAGCTGTTGTGTCTTTAGGAAAACAAGCACCCCCATAGCCCTGTTTACCATCAAAGCCAGGCACTTTAGTATGTGATATACTTATTCTTTTATCTGCCCCTACAGCTTTAATTACTTTGTTAAAGTTAGCCCCATAAGAGTTGCAAGCATCGTATAATTGATTGAAGAAAGTAACCTTTGTAGCTAGGAAAGAGTTTATTGCGTACTTTACAAAACTTGCTTCTGCTCTTGTCATCTTATACACAGGGCAAGGAGTGCATAAACTGTAGTCTTCGTATAGTTTTTCAAGTGCTGAACTCTCTGCGGGTGCTCCACCAATTATGTGAAACTCTGGATTAACAAACTGCTCACACGCAGACTTTTCAGTAAGAAACTCAGGGTTATAAACAACATTATATTTATCTATAACATTTGGTGTAACTGTTGATTTAATTACGATAATTCCTGTAACTTGGTATAAAGTTTCCATCACTTTATCAAGAATTATTGTATTTATATCGCCCTCCTCACCCATCGGAGTAGGTACACAAACAAATGTGAAGTCTGGCTTCCAGTCCAGTAACTCTTTTACATTTGTTCCGTAATTTGGATCAATTATTTTTTTCTGTATATGAACAGAGGTAAAACCATAATCTACAGCTTTACCCACGAATCCGTGTCCAACTATTGCGATTTTCACTATTGTAAATATCCTTTCAAGGTATTTTTAGGTTTCCAGCCTAGTGCTTTTAAATTTGTAGAGTCACACAAGCCGTCAGCCCTGTTCCCCCTTTTTTCAGCCATAAGCTCATAATTAAGATCTAATAATTTTACTAAATCTATTATACTATATTTTTCGTCAGACCCAATAGAATAACCCTCTTTTGAACCTTTTAAAGCGATTAATATGAGAGCATCAACTATATCGTCAATATGGGTAAAATTTCTTAATTGTGTTCCTGGAGCTGTTACAGGAAGTGTTTGCTCTCCCCTATCTTTTAGGTCTAGGAACTTTGCCACTACGGTTGCATATTTACCTTCTGCTTTCTCACCTTTTCCATAAACATTGTAAAAGTATGCTATAGAGTAGTCCAACCCAAACCACTCATCATAGTTCTTAAGCAGTTCTGTATTTTGAGCCTTTGTATATGCGTAGGGACTCATAGAGCTACCTACGTCACCAACAGAAAATTTAGTGGAAGAACCTGCATAGATAACTTTTGCCTCTGCTTGTTTAGCAAAAGCTAACAAATGAGGAAAAGCGTGGTAGTTATATTCCATAACTTTTTTGTAGTCGTCAAAACTTTGTTCTACTCTTGAATACTCCCCTAAATGAAATATATATTTAATTTCGTCCATTTCTTTAGGGCTAAATAACCACCCTAGTTCACGAGTGTGTGCTTCTATATACCTTATACCTTCGTGATGATTATCCCTAGACGCATTGAAGTAGTTATCTACAGATATCACAGAAAAACCACGAGTCTGTAGTTCTTTACATAGAGCAGAGCCTATGAAACCTGCTCCGCCTGTTACAATTACTTTATCCATTCTTTACCTATGTTCAAACTTTATGTTTATTGTATCATCTACAATTTTTTGTAGCATTTCGACATCTTCCCCGCCTTTTGGTAGGTTCGGTTTCAGGAAGAAGTGTAAAAAATGAGCCTCTTTGAAGGCTTCATCTTTAATACCTTTGAACAAGCCGTTCCACTTCCAGTTCATTCTCTGAAGTTTCATATCTTCTGATCTCACCCAGTAGTTGAGCAGGGTTTGATCTGTAGACCAACGCCACGCCCCGTGCCCCTCTACAAAAGGTTTGAACTTAGGTTGAGATATAAACTCTTGAGGAGATAGTCCGTGTAGGTATTTAACTATAGATTTATTCATCACCATAAGTCCCATATTGAAAAACTCGTAGCCATATTCATTGAGTTGGTGATCGGTAGGTAAAGAAGCGTACTGACCGTGAGAGTATCCTAATATCTTACTATAATAAGTATTAGTACAAGGCATGTCCCTCTCAACTACGCCACCAAAATCCGCATCGGGGTCAAACTCATCGAAGATATTGGGCGCAGAGTCTCGGATATATATGTCTGAATCCACCACTGCAATCTGATCATATTCATCGAAAAAAGTAAAAGCGTGCTCTTTCTCATATATCGGTAGGTATCCTAACCTAAGCGCTCCTTCGCTTCTTTGTGATTTTCCTTCATCGGGTTTAATTTTTAATACAGGTTCAGTAAGTATATAATGATCAATATTATATTTTTCACAATACTTTGCAACAGATTCTTGACAAAAAGCGTATAGTTTTGATTGTCCGCCTTCCAGACTATGTAAGTCGGAAGGCTTACCCACATCTACTTGAAATATAAGCCTTTTCATTGCTTACTCGCTATACAGTGTGTTTCTTTAATGGTGCGAACGCTCCAGCCTTCCATATGAGACCCCTCTACTGCTACCTCTAAATCTTCATCAGATACGGCTTGGATATCAATAATTTCTTCGTCACCGTGCTCCTGTAGCATATCCTCTAAATGACCGCAGAGAACAGCATCTGCTGCGTCCTCTCCTGTAGCTTCATCATCTAAAGCTACAAGGTACTTATATCGTACTACAGACTCTGTCTCTACGATAGCAAACTTCATTACACAACCTCGGTGAGGGCATCAATGGCTGCAGTAAGTTGCTCGAGATTGCCAAACACAAAGCTATAATCAGTAGCCCATGAGTCTTCGACTCCTCTTTGTTTTGCAGAAAGTTTAAGTACGAACCCGTTGTCTGCAACTGTAACTTCAAAGGTTCTTTCAATTTCTTCATAATCATCAAACATTAAATTGCTCCGTCTAGTATATCTTTTAAATTAGGGTGGAAGTAGTCAGGGCCTTTCAGTATCTTTCCATCTTCACGATAGATAGGTTTACCATCTGCTCCGAGCTTACTCATGTTGCTACGATGCACTTCTTGGTAGCATTCGTCTAGATCAATACCAAAGGCATGACCTGCTCCATATACTACATAGAGAATGTCAGTCAGTGCGTCTGCAATCTCTACAATGTCCATTCCTTCAATACCTACGTTGAGTTCTTCAACTTCTTCTCGAATCAGTTCTAGTCGTAGCTTGGCTAGACTCTGGTCTGGAAGAGTAGGTTCAGTAAGAACTTCTTGACCGAAGGAATTCATAAAGTCTCCAGCCAGTTCAAAGTTGGTACTTTCAAATAATTCATCAATCTGCATAGTTTTTGTTCCTTTTAAAATTTCTACGGGGTCGTAGTTCTCGATTAGGGGATCAGTCCCACTCATCACATCAGCAGCATCATCTACTGCTGATCTGTTAAAAATTCTTTCCCAATTGTCTGCAAACTCGTCTCCGTCTACAGACTTAGGTCTTGCCTTGCTTCCTTTACCCATAAATCACCGCCCTAACGTCCTTGAGGTCGATAAAAATAAGGAGTTCTCCATCTACATCTAGTGCTTCAGCGCCTGCATATTTACTAAATACAACAGTATCTCCTATCTCAACACCTGTAACTTTTTCTCCAAGGGCACGTACTTCTCCCTGACTTGGCTTCTCTTGTACAGTTTGAGTAAGAATAATACCCCCAGAGCTTTTTTCTTCTACTTGTTCTTGCTTGACGAGGAGTCTCTCGCCTATAGGTTTTACTTTCATCGTAATATGTCCGAATATATCTTTAGTTTATTTCTTTTAATTGGAATGCGATTATCTAACTGCTCTTGAGTTAGCCAACCAAACTCCACCATCAAATCTATCATACAAAGTACATCTCCTGCTTCTTTTGCAAGCTCATCTATTTTCTCTGGTTCAAATCCGAACCGAGCAACTTTACTTGCGGCTTGAGTTAATTCCCCGCACTCTTCCATAAGAATAACAAGTAGTTGTTGTTTCCAAGTCATTTTATTATTGAGCCTCATCGAAGCCCTCCGAAAGTATTTGAATCATGCCTACAGCAGAAAGCAATAGACCAGTAACAAGGAAGTAAACGGCGGGGTCTGCAAGAGTCCAGATCGATAGGTTACATATACCTAGACCGAGAGTAATTGATCCGCTGTTTTGGAGTAAGATGTTTTTGAGTCGTTGCATAAAATATCCTTTGTTTTTCAATTTATAAGAGTATTATACGCAAGATAACCTAGATTGTCAAGAACTATAATAGTATAGCTGGGCGTTCTAACCAGTTGTCATGCAACCCATACCATTCATCGGCACGGGACTTGCTATCAAAGCGAGGGCTAAGTACAACGTTTTTATCGTTTACCCAGTACCACATTCCTTCTTCTTCAATTAGTTTCATTTTTGTTTATCCTTCCATTCTTTGGCTTTTTCGGGGGTAGAAAAATAAAGGGGGCCTATGGGCTTACCCTTTTCGTCTACCCAACGATACGCTTTAAAACCCCTACCACTAAACTCTTCTAGCTTCAAGAGTAGTCCCCTGTTATAGCAGAATAGTGGTGGGTAACTTGGTCTGGCGTAAGTGTACTAGGGCATTGCATAGTTAATACAATTCTAGCTGTATATAACGACTTACCTAAATGTGGTTTATTTTCAGGTAAAAATAAAGAGTCTCCCGCCTTAAACTCTATAAAGTGCTCAGGGTTATATAGTTGATACTCCAGTTCTCCAAATAGACCAAATATAAGTACATTTTCTGCATCAGTATGCCAACCTATTCCTTCGTTTTCTGATGTGGATATAAAAAATTGAAAGTCACAACAGTTAAATTCTGTTTTAAAATAGTCAACAATAGATACATAACACTCAGGAAAATCCGTTGTATCATTAAAGTAAGCTGTTTTAAAAGTACCTCCATAATCGTTAGTACCCTTTTTCCAGTCGTTATCTAGTACTTCTAACACTTTAGGAAACTCATTCCAAAATGCTTGAGAGTCTATTTTTGGTGAAACTTTTTTCGCCACTCTTTTGCCTCTTTTTCTGAATTAAAATAAGGGCTTTGCATTAGCCCTAACCAGTTTCTCCAATACCACTGCCCGTCTTTCTTTACTAGGCTCATGCTACTGCCTGTATACTCGCTTCGATAGTAAAATCATCGTCAAGGTCGGTATGACCCATATCTTCTAACCACTCAATCTTTTGTTCTACTGTCATGTAAACCCATTCTGAAGGCATAGGTTTGTAGCCTTTTGGTGTTGCGATAACGAGCTGTTTCAATTTAACCACCCCAAGTTTGTTGCATTGCCTAGTATAATCATAAAGCAAGTAAAAATATGAACGAGCCACCAGAAGGTTCTTATTCCAGCAACTACATTCGCCTGTTTATCTGTCTCTCCTACCTTTTCGCCAAGAGACTTTGCCCAGATACGCCACCACTTACTTAGCACGTTTCTCACCATACCAGTGTAAATACGACTCTTGGTGGTTTTTATCTTCAAAAATTACTGTTGACTCGTATACATTTGTCCATTTTTGTATGTGCCATTGCTGTTTAGGTACATGATCTTTTAACCATGTTCGTGTGGCACGATGATAGTCGCTATGAATCTTCGTCTCATGACGAGCAGTCCCCATCCAACGTCTTTTATAGTCTACGATTTCTTGTGGTGTCATAATATTTTTAACTCCCAAGGGTTTACAGGAAGCCATTCGTTGTTCGGCAGTAAACCCTCTATAATAACTTTCTCTTCCATGATATCTGCTATGTGTCCTTCCTTGTCCCAAAGAGGTAAATAAACTTTAGTACCTGCTTCCAAAGACTCTAGAAACTCCCAGTAAACATCTAATATCTCAGACCAGTTGTCTAAGTCGTTAGTAGAGGCTTTTGACCTTCGTCCAAATACCATGGTATCTCCGTTCTACAGTCTGTACACAGCTTGAGTTGCAGACTGGTTAATAAAATTAAGTGTGTATTGCCACAGTTCGGGCATTCTTTAGTTGTTTCTTTTGCGCTCATCTCTACGCTTCTCCCACTGCTTTTGTTCGTACTTAGTTTGTTCAAACAAACAGTAAGCTCCTGAAGCCATAATTAGTAGTAGTCCTGTTGCCATAATATATTCTATTACTCCCATTAGTTATTCTCCCAAAAAAGTTCAGTTAGTATATCTTCATAAGCATAGGCTTCAACTTCCCACGGACTCTCATCATAGTTAAGTCCTGTACAGTCAATGGTTTCTTCACCACGACGCCACACATGATCCACTAGATTAATCTGTCCTCTGGCAAACTGTTTGGCGTGTACTATTTCGTGGGCTAATGTTCTTGCAATCTCTACGGGTGTGTAGAGAGTTTCTTCACCGCACTCATATACATGGTGGGTGGCAATGTCAATGACTGACTCTTCTTCGTCTCCCAAGCAGAAACCTGCATGGCTACGATCATCGTCAATGAATTTTCTAAAATTTACATGAATATCGTAATTTCCGATGAAGCTGCAGAACAGGGCGTTCGTGCAGTCATCAATATAATCTTTGTACTTCTTGGAAATGTTTTTGCCTGTGCTGATTGTTATCATATATTTTTCTCCGATTTATGGGAATATTATACGCTCAATTCAGGACTGTGTCAAGTCCTATTTACGCTCTTTCCAAAACTTTTCCTGCCTTTTCTTCTCACGCATAATCGCGGCTTTCTTCTTGCTTTTCTTCTTTGAAGTAGGCTTCTCGTAGTATTCTCGTTCTCGGTATTCAAATAGGCGATTGTCGTCCATAATCTTGCGTTTGAACTTTCGTAGAGCTTGATCTACCTTTCCATTGCGTACATCAATCTTCATGTAAGTACCACCATAAAAATATACATAGTAGCGTTATCGCAATTATGTCATTTGTTCCCATTCTTAAACCTATAACCTCTCTTACGTAAGTAAGTAACTTGATTCTTTATAGCCTGCTCCGTCCGATTGGGGAGCATGAAAGCCATGTCCTCTAAATTCAATATAAAATAGTACTCAGACAATACTCTGCGTTCTTCTACTGTCCACGGTTGCTTTTTATATTTTTTCATTGGAGTATTATAAAGTATGAAAGGTTTTTTGTCAAGTATTATTTTCTAGCTCCTCAAAAATAGTTGTTGACAGATGAACTATTTTGGTGTATAATCCCAGCTTAGAGACTGAAAAAATTATTCAGGATTTGAGAAAAAGTTCTTGACTGTGTGCTTATTTGTGCGTATAATACTCATTCTGAGATGGAAATACAAATCCAAGAACGGAGAAAACAATGATAGATATTGCTATATTTATATTCTGTCTCATTGGCTGTGGTATGACAAGCTACAACCTTGGTAGACAAGAAGGTATCGAAACAACGATCGAGCATTTAGTCGATCAGGGAATGCTAGAGGTAGAGAGTGAAGAATAAGCTAGAAATTATCGAATATAATGATGGACTAGTAGCAGATACAAAATATAAAGTGCAAGACACATATACAGTATACTTAACTACATACAATCGTAGTGTGGCAGAACACGCATACGATTTACTCAAAAACGAATATAATCAGGAACATAAAAATGCCAGCTAAATTTAAAGAATCAGAAAACAAAGTTGTTAACCGTAAAATCGTAGGTAAGAGACACTTCTACCTTCACGCTACTTCTACAGAGGAGATCGTGAAAGCATACGAGAACGATAACACAAAGCCAAAGCTAAAGAACAAGTATAAGAATGAGCTTGTAAAGCGAGGCGTACTTAGTTACTAGTCTAGCACACTTATAAGGGCTCGCATTGGTTCATGCGTTAAAAGAGTCGTAAAAGAAATCAGACTCCCTTCGGGGACAACGGAGAAAAATACGATGAATATAGAACTAACTTATAGAGGCGTAAAATACGTTAAAACAGTACAACCTGTGAGTGGCGTAAAGAATACCTCTAAGTAACCTACCAGCGCACAGGCAACTGTGCGTTGTTTTTAACCGTCTACCGAAAGGAGACACAGAACGTGCCGAAAGGGCGTACGGAGATATAAAATGACTACTACACAG